>Ga0213864_10000997_pt1 | contig 12848 bp, 15 predicted proteins | sample PICome_5_FD_160078 | JGI IMG/M metagenome (GOLD analysis project Ga0213864, IMG submission 160078) | Coastal seawater microbial communities near Pivers Island, North Carolina, United States - PICO247 | ecosystem: Environmental > Aquatic > Marine > Coastal | place: USA: North Carolina... | reverse complement strand
GCTACGGACTCTTGGAACTGCCTGTCATCAGGTAAGCATCGTGGTTGGTGATTCTAGGGCTGGTTGGGCTGATGCCTATCAAGCCCTAATTGAGATTGCAATGGGTCAGCACCCAGTTACTTACGCTTTTGAAACCGACCAAGTCGATATTATTATCGACCTTAGCCAAGTACGTCAGGCCGGTGAGCCTTTAAAAGGCTTTGGTGGTACAGCTAATCCAGTCCGACTAGAAGAAACATTTAAAAGGGCCGCAAACATCCTACTCAAAGCCAAAGGGCGTCAGCTTACGCCTGTTGAGTGCTGTCTTCTGATTGATGAGGCTGCAACCGCCGTAGTTGCTGGTAATATTCGGCGTAGTGCCGGTATGCGGCAATTTTCATCTAGTGATCTCGTTGCCGCAACCGCGAAAGACAACCTTTACGTTCAAGACGCAGAGGGTAACTGGAAAGTTGATATTGAGAGGGAAGCTCTCAAAATGGCGAATCATACGAGGTGCTACCACTCAAAGCCCAGTAAGCAAGAAGTCTTAGACGCTGTTACTAAGCAGTACTGGAGTGGAGAAGGGGCTATTCAATATGTCCCAGAGATTATTGCCCGTGCAAACGCTGATGTTCTAGGAGAAGAGACTTCAGCTAAAAAGTTATTTCTTGCGATCTATGGCAAAGATCGGGAGATGGCCCGCAAATTTCTTGCCACTAAGTTTTTTGAAACTTTTGGCTATGAGGTTGAGCCTCGTGAGCTTGATCACCGGATGACACGTTACGGCCTCAACCCTTGTGGGGAGATCGCTATTCGTGACAATCTCTGCAATCTCAGCGAGATTCATCTCAATACTATTTCCCCAGAAGACACCGATCTTCAAGAAAAAGCCTTCTACGTTGGAGGATTGCAGGTTGCCGCGTTACTGCAGCACGAGTTCACTATTGAACGCATCCAGTACTCACGAGAGATTGATCCAATCGTTGGCGTGAGCTTCACTGGCCTGTTTGACTTCTTCGTCCATGCCTTCGGTGCTTCTTGGCTCAAATGGATGATGGAAGGCTGCCCTGAAGGCCCTGAAGGGAGAGAGTTCATCGCCAAGGAAGTCAGTTTCCTCAAGCGCTGGAAGCGATCAGCAATGCAGGGTGTTATCGATTATTGCGAAGCTCACGGTATCCGCATCCCTAACAGGTTCACAACCGTGCAGCCTGCAGGTTCTAAGAGCCTGTTGACTGGCGCTTCTCCTGGATGGCATCCCCCCAAGTCTCAGCGCTTCATCCGCCGGATCACTTTCGGCAAAGATGATCCTCTTGTGGCTGCACTGCAAGAATGGGGGTACAACGTCATTCCGGCACAGTCAGCTAAAGACGAGGAAGGCAACTTGCTCAATGACATCGAGGATCCGCGTGTTCGCGAAGTGCTTGTCGAAATTCCGACAGAAGTCTCCTGGGCTAATCTGCCTGGTTGTGATGAGTTTGATCTCAGCAAACTTCCCGTTAAATCCCAATGGCGCTTGTACATGCAAGTCCAAACCGCCTACACGACCCACAACACCAGTGCAACTCTTGAGTATCGGCAGAACGAAATTGAGGAGTTGAGTGAGCTAATTTATGAGGACATTCAAAATGACGGCGGTTACATCTCTGCCGCTTTGCTAGCTCGTTTTGATGCAAACGAAACTTTCCCTCGCCTGCCTTTCGAGCCTTGCTCCAAAAAGGTTTACGATCGAGCTATGGCAATTGTTCAAATCAAACGCAGCACTCTTCCTGAAGACACTTCTATGTTGGATCTGCTTGACAAGTATGACAACACAGATTATGAGCTAAAAGGAGCCGCTGGTTGTGATTCGGACAAGTGCTTGTCTGAAGAGAAAGTGCCTACCACTGCAAAATGATTCGTACACTGGGGACAGTTTTTACTGTCCCCTTTTGTGGCAACCCAAGCGTGATCAAGAGCCTGATTGGGACAAGTATGACGACCGTGATGGAGTTGACCACTCTCACTACGGCGACGACGTTCTGCGGGCTTTATCTCATTATCGTTCTTGCCGACTTGCTTATGAAAAACTTGGTAAGTACAAGTTCAAGATCGAAAACACAGATCGACTTGATGCTGTACAAAATGCTTTTGATGCTCTTGTCAAAGCTAGAAAGCGAGAGACAGGAATCGGCTACTATTTAACACTAGAACAGTACAACCAACTCAAGGACTAAACCAATGACCATGCTCGTTGACTGGCAAATCAAGGAACTTTGCACAGGGCCAAAATCTGTGTCTTTGATCACACCATTTAATAAGCCTCTTCTTAATCCGGCTAGCTATGATGTGACAATACAGAAAAAAGCTTATATTCAGCAACATGGTTCTGGCGTAGGCTCTAATCAAAGCTCAGCGCAATGGCTATCCGTAAACCTTCCCTACTATCTGCCGAAAAGCACTTTAATAATCTGCGCGACTGAGCAAAGGCTAAAGTTGCCTAAAAACATCGCTGCTCTATTTTATCTCAAAAGCTCAAGAGCAAGGGAAGGTTGGGATCACCTTAATGCTCGTTTTGCCGATCCGGGCTATGAGGGAAATTTAACATTGGAGATTATTCATCATTCAGAATATCCAATGTTACTTAGCCCAGGCAAAAGATTCGGTCAAATTATTTTTCATAAGTTAAGCGAGATTCCTGAAAAAGATTATTCTGTAACTGGTAGGTATCAAGGCGATAGTAAGCCTCAGTTAAGTAAGGGCTAGGAAACCTAATAAGATAATCGGCGTGATGCCGCTACAAAACTTGGCGTGACGCCCCAATGCAAATTACGCATCCTATTAACGATCCTTCGTTGATCAGCTTCCATGACCCGGCGCTAGTCAAGCTACTTCCGGGTCTTGAAGTAGCTATGGATTGTTGGAACTTAATGAATACCGAGACCAGGGGATCAGCAAAAAGTAAATATCTCCACAAAGAACAAGGTGAGTCCAAAGCTGCCTATACGACCCGCCTAAGTAGAGCAACATATACGCCCATTTACAGAGATTCAATTAAAGCGTATGCAGGTTTGCTATCTCGCTTTCAGTTAGTAGATCCTCCGGCAAGCCTGCTCCAATACGAACAAGACGTAGACCTACAAGGCTCTAGCATTCAAGCATTCTGGAATCGTGCAGACGAATTAGCCATCAGGGATGGTGGTTGTTATATATTCGTCAACATGCCAAGCGATGAAAATGCCGCTGACAACTACAAGGACTCTCTTACTGATGGCAGGCATCCCTATCTGCAATTAATAGAAAGAAAAGATATTATCAATTGGTCAACAACAACTTACGGTGGTTACGAGCGCATCAACAGGGCTACCTTCAGGCAGGTAAAAGCAGTTCAAGACATGGGATACGGAAGCAAGATGGAGGCTTGCTATTACGACATGCGGCCAGGTTCAATCACTGAGTATCGTCTTCAAAAAACCTCTAATGGTTGGAGCGCAGTGCAAGAAGGTGATGCCAAGGCAATTAGTATGCCTTTCGTTCCAATTGTTTGGTATGGGGCCTCTACAAGCCGTTTCGGTCAAGGCGATATTCCATTAAATGGACTTGCTGAGTTAAGTATTCAACACTTTCAAAGCACTAGCGACTTGCAAGAGCTGATCAGGAAGTGCGCAATGCCTGTACCTGTACGGAAAGGTGTAACCACTCCAGACGGTGTGCCTAAGCCTTTGTACTTAGGTCCTAATACTGCTATTGATTTGGGTGAAACGGGAGACTTCAAATTCGAAGAGCCAAGTGGCAGATCTCTTTATAGGCACCAGAAAGAGATTGAGCACATCGAGATGCTTATGGATCGGTCTGGCTTGAATTTCTTGTATGGAGCAAATATCAAGACTGCTACTGAAGCTTCTCTCAGAGCCAGCCAGGTAGCATCCCAAGTCTCTGCAGTCATACGCCATAAGACCTCAAGCTTTAAGACTGTTGTCAGGCTTTGGGCCTTGTTTATGGGCGAGCAGAATCAAATAACAAAAGAATCTGGACTTGCTATTAGCGATAGCCTGATCAACAGGCCTCTTGACCCGAACGGGGTCGCTCAAATCATTAACTTGCGGAGCAACGACATGTTGAGCCTAGAGTCATCACTTAGAGAGCTTCAGCGAGGTGGAGCTGTTGATCCCGATCTGAGTATCGAAGAAGAGGTTGCACGGATTCGTGCAGACAAAGCGCAGGCTGAATCAGATCAGCTTTCCTTAATGGTAAAACAGCAACAAACAAGTCAAGCTGTAGAACAGGATCAAGATGAAGAGTGAATTTAGAGGATTTTAGCAAGGCACTGACTGTCTTAGAATGCACTAGAGACAAGCACAGGATGATAGTAGTTCGGTTTACTTTTCTCCCTGACGTAGCCCAAGATTTCATTGACACGCTTGATGACGAAAGGCGTATAGCCGAGGTCCAATATGAAAGCTCTAACGCGATCTTGGAGACAATCGAAGGAATAGAGCATTGTCTTGAGGAGGTTTCCGTCTGGATTAGTGACAGGGTTGTTGCTAAAAACTTTCTGACTGGAGAAGTTAGGGATATCGGTTGATGTCACACCCTCTGCCTTGCGGCAAGAGGTTTAGGTCACCCGGAGGGAGCTTCGCTTACCAAGTCCTAGGCCCTTGCTGTCCCTTGTATGACCGTGAAGAATTGCCATGGCCTAGCTGTTCCCTGCAGTGGAAAGGCAAGCAGCCAAGCTGGAATCGAATCGGCCCAAGGTTCATTGCCGATATCGGAGCAAGCCGCTGCCCGTCTTATTCAGTGATTGGAGTTGACATTGACGGCAACACCTGGAACCAAGTCTTGACCATGTATTATGTCCGCTTAACAGTTGAAGAGAAACACTGGTGGTACACAAAGAAGCCTTTGTGCAAGGGATACCCTGTGCTTGACAACCTCTAGGCAATACGCTATAAGTGATAGTTGTAAAAGGATCCATCCATGCTTAGCTACGAGCTACCAATCAGGAAATCGACCTCCCGCTCCAATAAGCCCATGACGCAGTGGTGCGTCGATCATATTGAGCAATTCTTTGATCCTGATCCAGATCGCTTGACCTGGAATGACTATCAGACTTCTGGACTGTCCGCTTGTTCTACGGTAAACGAGGACGGCTCTGAGCGTTACTTGTCTATAGACATGTACTCAACGAACTTGCTTCGTATCGAGATGCTCCGCAGTCCTAGCGGCAAAGAGATTTGTGATTACATCGAGGTGGGCATTTCTCAAAAAGCTTGGCCTGTAGACCCTGACTCTCGACCCAGGCTCTATAGCGCTCAGGGTTGGCCAAATCCCACCATCGTTGAACGCATCAACGGAATACTGGCCTGTCTAGAACAAAATGGATTGATCTCTCGTATTCGCCTCAGGAAAGTATACGACTGCAACAATTCCTACGATGGCTATTACGCAATTACAGATAGCGAAGGCCTTACTGAAGTCAAGATGGGCAAAGGAGGAGCTATAGCAATTGCTATTGAGCCTGAGTCTTGTGAAGACAGTGCTGAGTCTTTCGTCTACAGCCAAATCTTCCCTGAGCCTGAAGACCAAGATGAATTCTGGCGAATGGCAGCCAAAGCTGAGAAGTTGCATCCCAAGCACAAAAGAGACGTTCCTCCTATCATTCGGAAGGACATGCAATTCAACTATTCGAAATAACTATGAGGTTCCTAGATTACAAGGACAAGTACAGCTCTGGTGATTATCCGTACTTGTCTCTAAACGGTCATTGTTTTCGGAGTTCAAAAGGAGGGTTCTACCGAATAGAAAGTTACGAAAGCCCTGGCCTACGCAATGCTTTCGCTAGATGGATCCATAAAGTCTTAAAAGAATGAAAAGGAAAAAAGTCCGTACACTAAGGTGTCGGGCTTTTTTTTATGAAAATCAAATTAAACCCTCAACAAGTCAAAAGGGCCTTAGGGGAAGCTGATAGAAGGCAAGCCAGTAATGAATACAAGCTCAGAAATGGTAACAGGAGAGGGCCAACGATTGGTGAAAAAGCTATTAGGGCTCATAGGATTGGCTGTGTAGGAGAAATGGCTGTAGCCGCTTTTCTTGGATTAGAAGAACATCTTTTTACGGAATCAGATCCAGTCCCTGATAGCTGCGACTTGCCAGGCAACATTGATGTAAAGACAAGAAGCAAGCCATGGCATGATTTAATCGTCCCCAGATCAGACAATATAAACAAAAAATACGTTCTGGTTATTTATTACAGCGGCGATCTCGAAATAGTTGGATGGATCGACAGGAAAGATGCAATCAAAAAAATGTGGTTCAAGAATATACCTGGGAGAGGCATGCAGTACTGTGTACCACAAGAGGCATTGAATCCACTCAGTACACTAAAAGAGTATATCTTGCAACTAGCAGATCCATGAAGGAGCAAATTGAAAGTATGGTCGATGATTTGACGACTGAGCTTTGGCAGTATTACAAAACAGTTGATCAGTCTGGTCGAAATCTTCCACCTGCAGAGTTCCAGGCTGTGATTTATGCGACTGTTTCTGCTTGTTTTCAGAGTTTCGATGAAATGATCGGACAGCACATTAAAGGGCAACTAGAATCGCTGTATAACATGCCTGACTGACTTTGCTATCACAGTACTTAACTGTCAAAGCAATTCTGCTTTTAGGGGTTCTCGCGACCGTTTGGTTAGCGGAAATCCCTAGGCTTTTATGCTTATACGGTATACTGTGATACCAAAACAATCTTAAGATCTGCAACTAGCGCCATCAAAATGCTATAGTTGGGTGGTCAACAGATCACATTAATCTAATGATTCGTCAAATCAAGTTTGATGGCGTCTCTAATTATGAGGTCGTCTATTCTGGTTCTGACTTAGCTCTTAAGATCTTTCAGCCTGACAACGTCGAAACTATTGTCAACGTAGCAGTTGGCAACATGGCTGACCTTGCTGAAAAATTGCAAAAAGCTGCAACTAGTATTCCGCCTCAAAAAAAACGAGAACCAAAAACGATTGACCTTACATCCACGGTAAAGTCAACCAAGACTGTTCAAACAAAGCTTCAAGAAGCTGATGTTAAATACATCAAAGGAGCTTTTGATGAAATGGTTGAAGTTACTGGTAGTGACACTGCAGCGGCTAAGCTGTTAGCTAAGCATTATCACTGCTCTTATCAGAACATTCTTGCAATCATGGCTGGCAGGAGCTGGAAGCACGTCGAAGGTGATGTGCAAATCAAGAATCAACAAACAGTCTGAGAGCTTTAGCAAGGGGGATGCTGATGGGGCGTACCCCTTCTTGCTCTATCTGTACTTCGTTGGTCATTCTTTCGTTAGTAAATTCAACCCTAAACTCTTGTTTTTTCAAGGCTGCAAGTAATTTTTCTGTGCTGCCATTTTGTGCTAGATGGTTTTTTATTTTTACTAAAGGACGGTCTTCAAACATGTTATCGTAAACCTCAAAGCCAGCCATTGTCTTAGTCTCAAAGCATTTTATTGTACCAGTCTGACACCTTGACTAAAGTCTGTTCGAAGGATATTTCCTCCCAACAGCATGACCAAAGCAGCAACTTCCTACACAAACGAAGTCGGAAAACGCATCGTCAGTCGCCTTGACAGAATTTTGGTAAATCCAATCGAAGGCCATGAACATGTTTACGCAGCACGACAAGCTGTCAAGAACAATGAACTGAAGCCTCCTTTTTTGATTAATGTAAAACCAAGAACTGGTGCAGCAAATCTTGTCCACGGATTTTATTACGATCACTCCGGCATGTATTCAGTTCAATATGCACAACTGAACTGGTACGAATTCCCAGTTCTGAGAGAAATCAGATCTGAAGTTACGGAAGATGAACTTACGGAAATTAACAACACTTTAATGTACAAAAAAGTAAACCTAGGTCTAGAAGGTCAGTGGCAGTAAGCATGAAAAAAGGGGGCTAACGCCCCCTTTTTAATCACCTATTGCAATTATTTCATGCTTTCGTAGGTCTTTCCTCGGTAGTTGAGCTTCTTGACGCCAGCCTTAGGGGCTTGGTCAGTGTTGGCGTTGACGTAAGGGATGCCTCGATAGGCCTTTGCCATCATTCGCTGGGATGCGGTGAGTGCATCACGCTTAGTGATAGCTTTGCGGATCAGGTTCAGAGTGTTCATGGGAGGTCGCTCCTAGTTGAAGTGTAGAACTAAAAGCGCGTTCCTTCAGCGATGCTTGCGTCAGATTGTAGCGAAAGACACACAATCCGATCAACGTTCCGTTGCACATTGGCTTACTTCCGTCTTTGAGTGATATCTAAACTGCATTTGCCATCAACCTTGCTTTTGAGGTAGTTGATTAAGTAAAACTTGTCAGCTTGTGCCAAGTTAGGGTCTAACTGGATCTCAAATGCGCGTTGCTGCCAACGCTCGCAAGACATATGCCAGTGGTATGCGTCCCCAGGGGCTGCATGAGCTAGCAATATGGCAAGAATGTAGCCGATAATACCAAAGATGAACGTACTTTAGTGTACCGGATGGCAGAATATGTTGAGTTTTTGAAGAATATGGCCACCTTTAAGAAGCCAAAGCGTATTCCCAGGATGAGGAAATATCCTCCAGAGCATTCTGAGGCAAGACGCAAGATGCGTATAGCCAAAATTGAAGCCGAACTCAATAAAGGTAAGCAGTTGAATGAGAATGACCACCAATTTTTAATGGAGATGAAAACTGTTAACCCTAAATGGGTGTACAAAATGCTTAAGATAGACAAGAGAAATTTGCAAATTACTGAAGGTATTAAAATGATAAATGTGCCAATCTTTTTCGATGAGCCACATATGAGAGACCATGAATACACTGTAGAAGAATTGAAAATATTACTGGATGAAGAAAAGAAAAAAAGGCATACTAAGCGCAAATTACTTGAACATTACAGAAAAGTCAATGGACTCGTCTGGCTCCAAGAAGAATGAACCGGAGATGACTCCTCGGAATACTCACCCTAAACTTGCGCAAAATTTTAAAGAATCGATGATGCAGTTAGCAAAAGGCGGATTTGCGCCAAATGCTATTGCATCAGAAAGGATGAGTATTTGTTTGGATTGTAAATTCTTTCATAAAATACGGCGGAGATGTTTGAAATGTGGTTGTTTCATGGATGCGAAGACAAAAGTAGCAAAAGCCTACTGTCCTATGCATTACTGGGAAGCATTTACTGAAGAAGACCTCAAGAAAGCAAAAAAAAGACCTGGGACAAGTCTGTCAAAAAAGAGTCGAGCTAAACTGGAAGACTAGAGAGGTCTTGCAATCGCTGTGATACTAAGCTCCCAGGAGATTTATAATAGACTTAAAGATGATCCGGTAATTGGGTCTTTAGCTTATATTGAGATCATTGATGGAGTCTACAAAGCTCAGACCAGAACTGAGTTGGATATTTATGTAGCTAAATATCCCACGGTTACTGAGCTTGAGGCTAATTGGCAAGTCTGGATAGTTAATACAGGGGACGAAGATACTCGTGAAGTTATTGATACAATACAAGCAATAATTCCAGGATTTTTTGTTATAGCTAATTTTAGTACCGATACTTTAGTTAAAGGAAATGTAAGATCTTTAAGGTCATCTGAAACTGAAATAAGGCCTGTTACGGAAAAGGATCCAAGCGAGGATATCCTTCGGAAGATGAATAAGTCTTTCGAGAAACTTAAGGAAGATATCCAAGATCAAATGCTGCTTGTCAATAGCGGTAGGAATGGAAAGGACGGCAAAGATGGTCGTGACGGCAAAGATGGTCGTGATGGTAAAGATGGAAAAGATCTTCTAAAAACAGATGCATCGATAGAAGATATTCAAGGATTTGACCTTGAAAAGCATATGCCATTAATGAAAGGTCAGGTAATGACCTTTGATGGCGAGGCTTTCACAAATTTATTAATCCCTAGCGTAACTAGTGTTCGAGGAGGTGGAGGGACTGTTGTTACTGCTTCTGGTGCCAACGTCATAATCAGTGAAACCAAGCCCCTGACTCGTGAAGACAGTTCACCTTTGCAAGAAGGAGACGAGTGGTGGAACAGCATGACCGGCGTATCATTTATTTGGTACGTTGACGATGACAGCTCTCAATGGGTTCAGTCTTCAGGTGGCGGTAACGGAAGAGTTAACTCACTGAATGATCTTGATGACGTAGAGATTGATCCAGCTCTTCTCGCTAGAGACCAAGGACTTATTTACGACGGCAGTGTCTGGCAAGTAGGCTCTCCACCAGTATTGATTGAAGCAGTTAATACGACTGGCGCACTCATCAGTAAAGCAACGCCTGTTTGCGTGACAGGCACCGCCCCTTCTGGCAAGCCTCAGATTGGACTAGCAGCTAACAACGATCCAACTGGAAAGCCAGCTATCGGCCTGGTCGACCGAGACATTGAAGCAGGCGGAGAGGGTTATGTTTTAGTTAGTGGAAAACTTTTCCAGACAGACACTTCTGCTTTCTCAGATGGAGATGCGTTATTTCTAAGTTCGACTCCTGGGCAATTAACTGCAACCAGGCCGCTTGGAACTACAGACAAAGTCCAGAAGGTTGGCTTAGTTACTAGAGTACATCCCACAGTCGGCACAATTCTAGTCATTGGCGCGGGTCGTGCAAATGATGTCAATAACGAAATTATTGCACTTACTGGAGTTGACCTAAATGCTGTTGACCTAGGAACATTTACCGGATCTACTATTACTGATAACCAAACCATCAAAAGTGCAATACAGGAGTTGGAAGTTGCTGTAGAAGATCGTATTACCGAAGCACCTCAAGATGGTAATTATTACGTTCGAAAAGATGGCGCGTGGGTTGAACTTGGCACAGCATTGACGGCATTGGGTTACAACTTCCCGTAAGGAAACCTAAAGCATGGCAGCATTTCAATTTCCAGCTAATCCAAGTAACGGTCAAGTGTATGAACAATACACTTACAACGGTAGCGAATGGGTTCTAACATCTTCAACACTTACTTTTGTTGAGGAAGCTCCTGCAGACAATGTTCCATATGTTCGCTATAATCTGGCTTGGATCTCATGGGCAGATGCGCGAGACATCACGGCTCAGTTGGCAGACATTGTCGACGGCGGCGATGCCGATTCTGGTCTTAGTACAACTTCTACTAACACTATCTTTGATGGTGGTGATGCTGATTTGGTTTCTAGTGTTGCCATCGATTCGACTGTTCTAGAAGGTGGAGTAGCAGAACCTGAAAGCGACAATATAATTGACGGTGGGCTAGCAACTCTTTGACGGTAAACTATAATGAATTAGGGCCAGCATGACATTACCTTCTCCTAGGAATTCTATTCGCCCTTTGAGGGGATTGCTTGCTACCTTACAGGCTGATATTGCTGGAATTGGTGAAGGCGAGATTGTATATGCAACTGACGAAAATCGTTTTTACGTTAAAGAAAACGGCATTCTTACTGTTGCCAGTGCAACCGCAGCTCAAGGTATTCTAGCTGATACCGCTGTTCAGCCTAACGATAATGTTTCAGATTTAACTAACGATGCTGGTTATTTAACATTAGCGGATATTGCTACAACGGCATCTAAATTTGCATATGTAAACGCAACTAGTGGGGATGATGCCACCGCTGTTTTAGATGATCCTGGTAAGCCTTTTGCGACAATTAGGGGAGCTGTTGATGAAATAACCACTCAAGGTTTTACAGGTTATGCAATTGAAGTTGCACCGGGCAATTATGCCGAGAATAACCCTATCCAGCTACAGCCTGGTTGTATTGTCTTCCCAGCACACACATCTGTTTCCTATGTTCACGGCAGCGTAATTGTTTCACCCTTAAACAATAATGACCACCTGTTCCTGCTTGCGCCAAATGCACAAGTTGATGGTTTACAAATGGTTACGCCAACATCGTTTGGCTTCGCCTGTGTTGCTTATGTTGGTGGTGCTGAAATTGCCAATACAGTTGGTTCTGTCACTAACGTAAAAATTGTCGGGGGCGGGATGGGTGCTCTTGGCACTGGTATCAGGATGGCTGCTACCGCTGGTAATGGCAAGATTATTAGTTTTGAAGTCCGCTATGGCGGTGGCCATATGTTCCATTTACTGGAATGTAAAGGGGGCATTCTGGCTACCGAATCAGTCCATGTTCCAGGTACTGCTAATCCTGATGATTTTCTGCATGCAGTTGCTCATACTGACACAAGCCTAGGCAATAGTTTAGCTAGATTTCAGGGTGTAGATGTCAATTCTGGTTCTCCTGATGTTGAATATATCTATCACAATATTGGCGGCACTGCAGTATTCTTTGGTGTAAATTATTTCAATGGTCAAAAGGGTATTCTCCTTGAATCTGATACTTATGACATCTCATTCTTTGGCGGATTGCTTGACGCATCTACAGATACTATTATTGCAGACTCATCTATAACAGGCGCTAACGGCAAGCTCTACATCGGGGCGAGAATGAATGAGCAGTTTAATATTCAAAACAATGCTTGGTGGAATAGTGACCATTTGTTTGAATTCAATAATGACAATGACGATATTAATGCTTACAAAGCTGCCAAACAAATCTGGGGTGGAGATTTAATTCTTGGGCATCAAAGAGAAACAAGCGGATTGTTTGTTGGATATGGTACAGCATTTTCTGATCCGGCAACTGATGCAGTACTTGCTACAAGCAACAACACCAGTACGACTGAAGGTAATGGACTTGTTGATTTAACAACAACAGCTTTAGATAAAGACGACGCTACAACATTCACGTTTAATGCCAATGCTGCTAATGAAGCAATTTATTTCTGCACTGAAAAGCGAGATCCTACTAATAACCTATTGAAGCATTATGGTTATCGTACTGGTCATTCTGTTGGTGACTCTAGAGATGGCGAATATATTTTTGAAATTTGGAGT
>Ga0213864_10000994_pt1 | contig 12857 bp, 7 predicted proteins | sample PICome_5_FD_160078 | JGI IMG/M metagenome (GOLD analysis project Ga0213864, IMG submission 160078) | Coastal seawater microbial communities near Pivers Island, North Carolina, United States - PICO247 | ecosystem: Environmental > Aquatic > Marine > Coastal | place: USA: North Carolina | collected... | reverse complement strand
TCTCGTGTAACATTTCATCAAATTATTCAAATTGATTTTAAAGATCCAATTTATCCATAGAAGTCAAAACAATCCAGATGATACCAACACCGATGACAAATGTACCAGCTACACCATTCATGATCATCAACTTTTTGGTACCTTGTGGAACTAGACCCATTACTGCCGCGACACCGGACATACTTCCAATTGATGTTATAGTAAAACCAAGTAGATAGAGTAGAAGACGTCCAGTGTCATTCAGGAATAGAGCTGGTAATATATAGACAATGCCACTTCGACCGGAAATACCATGGACAGTTCCAACAACATAGGCAGAAGTTGGGCTATCCGTAAATGTATCACCCATTCTCCATTGCTTGAACTTTTCCCAAAGAGATTTTGTTTCAGTCTCACCTTCACCATGAGTATGCGTCATATGATGTTCGTGTGCTTCGTTGTGAGCTTCAGAACCGGGTACAACTTCAATAGGCAAACCATCTTTTGGGTGTAGTGCAGATCCACCCTCTTCAATTGCGTTAATTTCACGAAGATGTGCCAGGCGTTTCTGCTCCTTCTTTCTCCATTTGTAGAGTGAAATTAGAGAAGCCGAACCGATCATTAACATCATTGATCCAACGATGTAGTCACTTGCAGTTGCAATTTTTTCCATTGGGATTGAACTTCTAAATGACATGAAAATTGCAGTCATGAAGCCTAGACCAAGTGTGTGACCCACACCCCATCTAAATCCTTGTAGTGCAGATTTACGCCACACAGACTTGAAATTATCTTGTGTTTCAAGTTGTTGCTCCCTTCTTTTTACACCTGCCACAAGCATAACAAGTGCGCTTACGTGATCAGGTCCGAGAACAACGTGTGTAATACCCATCAACATAGCAACACAAAAGGATTGCCATGGTGAAGCTGTTGCAATATTGGAAAGATTTACCATTTGTGTATAAATTACATGAGTTCTTTAAATCACTTAAAGTTTATTGTTAGATTAAACCTAAGAATGCCATTTCATAGGTTTCCACATGATTTTGTTTATTGGGATAAGGTACAAAATCATGAAAAAATTAAAAATGATTTAATGTCAATTATAAAAAATAAAAATTTTAATAATACCGAAAAACAGGGATTGGAAGATGCACATACAGATTTTATTCCTGGTATGACAGTTAGTGATAGCGATTTGTTGCATCCAGAATTAACTGGTGAAATATGGAGAATTTTAGATGAAGTTATGAAAAATATTTTTAACGACGATAATAGTTTTTCACCCAAGTTTAAAAAATCTGAAATAAACAATATATGGTGTACTAAATATGATAAAAACGGAGAATTTGAACTTCATTGCCATTCATATGGGCAAGTAACACATAAAGAATATGGTGAATACATTCCATCATTTTCTATGATATATATTTTAAATGACGATAACGAAAGAAACTCTACAGTGTTTACTAAATTAGATGCTAAGATACCTTTCATACAGCAATCAGAATATCATTTTAATACGTCTGATATAGATGATATAGGAGAAGGAACATTACTCGTCTTTCCTTCAACTTTATATCATAGGGTAAAACGTGTTAAAGTACCAAATAGAATTACAATTGCTATAAATATAATCTCATCATGTGATTAATTTGCAAGATATTCATCTACACTATGTTTTAAAAAACATGGACCATAAAACCATAGTGTTGATATCCATTTTTCACCGGATGTAACTATTTGTCCTTCGTGTTTTGACAAAAGGTCTACACAATTATTTATGTCCGTATTTCTAAAAACTAATATACTACCTTTTGGTATTCTGTATCCAGTTCCACCATTTAAACGCGGAAAGTTTGTTTTTCCACCTTCATAATTATCATTTAAACCAATTATACATGTCAAACATCTACCTTCATTTCTTGTAATAGGTCCATTTTCTGTAACATCTACATCTAGATGTGTTAAATAAAATCCACCTTTATCATATCGTGTTATTTGTATATTTTCCGCTTTATCTGGATGAAATCCTAAAATTTTCGAAATTCTTTCTACTATCAAAAAAATGTTAGAATCTTCTTTGTTATCTAAACCACACGAATAACTTTGTCTAACTTTTGTATCTGTTATTTTTTGATTACCTATGATTGACGGGTTTAGTTTAGGTTTACTATATTCTATTAAATAGTTGCATTCTTCACATGTTAATATGTTATTATATATCTTTGGTTCTGGATAACTGTTCATTAAATTAGTGGTGCATTTTTTCTTAAATATATTTAAAAAAACTACTAGTTTCAATCTTAATGAGTAGTTTTATATTTTCTCCTCAATATATTTATTGGGATAATGTAAAAGATCACGAAAGTATAAAAGAAAAATTGTTACCAACTATATATAAAATTAGGGAAAATGAATTAAGTGATGATCATAACCCATTCGAATTATGTAGTTTGGTTTCAAGTTTGTATAACAAAGACCATGATAAAACAAATCATATTAATATGTTTTTACACGACCCCTCTATCGTAGATAAAGTCGTATGGAATACAGTTGACAAATGTTTAAAACATTTAAGAGAAAAGTGTATGATTGAAGTTCCGGTACCACAAAATTCTATTGTATCGGAAGCGTGGTTTAATATTTATAATAAAGGTGATCACCAAGAAATGCATGATCATATAAATGTTCCGATTAAACATAATAACAGAATGTATCATACAACATATTCACTTATATACATACTAAAAGACGAATCCGAACAAAGTAGTGTTGTGTTTAGAGAGTGTTTAAACAAAGATCTAATGGGGTATAAACAGGTTGAAATATTCGATACAAGTAAAATCCCAGATATAAAAGAAGGAACGGTTTTAATATTCCCGTCGTCACTTCACCATGTTGTAAAACCTGTTTTAAAAAGTGGTAGAATTACAATAGCTTACAACATTCGTTCTACGTGGGATAAAGAAGTTTAATCATTATATTCATATTTATGTACCCATAAATTACAGATCCATTTTTCTCCAGACTTTACTGGTTTTCCACCATGTAAAGATTTGGAACAAGATAATTCGTAGTTATCTAAATTATGAAAAAATAACCCATCACATTCTTTCATTTTATATTTTCTTTTAAGATTTGGAAATTCTGTTTCTCCGTTTTCATAATCATCGTTGAGAGCTATGAGAAATGTATATAATCTTGGATTTTTGTCATTTATTGAATCATAGTGGGGTTTGTAATATCCACCGGGTGTGTATTTAACTACTTGAAGACTTTCACAATTTACTTTGGGTCTATCTGTAAATTTAAGACACCTTTCTACTATCCTAGACACAACTGGATCATCATTTATATCTAACCACGCAGTTTCACTTTTTCGAACAGTTGAATTAACTTCTTTTTCACTTGAAATTTCGGATGGTTCAAGATCATTTTTTGCCTTGTTGATGATATGATCACGTTCTTCTTTTGTAATTATACCCTTAATTACAGTTGGTTCTCTGTATGTTGGTATCAAATATATTACTAACAAAATAAGAAACAACAATAGTAACATCTACTATTTAATAAGATTAATATTGTATGGCACTACACAATTGTATCTTTTCCTGATAGTACCCATCACTTCATTCGCATATTGAAATAATTTAGTAGCTATATCAATTATTTCATCTATACGATCTGGTTCTAGAACATATTGTCTTAGAAGATCTCCACCAGTATCTATCACCATTCTGAATATATTAGTAATGTCTTGATGTCGCTCCCTTTGTTTGTCTCGGCGCTGAAGTTCCTTCTTAAAATACTCTTCTCGGAGTTCATTGAGCATGTAGGCTACACGAAGATATCTGTTATTTCCATCATACATGTCACCATAACGATAAATGAGATCTCGGTCTAATTGATAGAGAACCATAGCGAAACGCATGATATCATCGGGAGCATTCATTTCTCGAAGTTCTCTAAATGTTGGAACACCACCACATGGGATATCACCATGTTCTCTACTAGATATCCTCCCTCTTTTGAATTCCATGTAATGTGGGTTATGGATACGCCCAGTTTCTACTTGACCAGTTCTCCAATCAAATGCTGTGTGACAGTCTGGGCACCACATTTGGGCGCACCCCGACAATTTCTGTATCATTGTTCCACATTTTGGGCATGGCTTTGTATCCTTCTTTAGAAGTTCCATGGTTTTCACCGCATCTGGATCACATTCATGATCTTCGCACACCTCTTCATTACATTTTTCACAGAAGTGGCGATCACATAGACCACAGAACCAATCCTCATTCATGAAACCTTTACACTCCTCTGTGGGGCATTTACGAACAAATTTCTTAGGTTGTTCGCCCACAATGAGTTCTCCACCGTGTCTTAGTCTCTCCAGTTCTCTGTAACTTTCTTCCATGTCTTCGCGAAGATCCAAAATGTCTTGTGGAATTGGTACACTTGGTGTGATGGGTACATATATTCCATGCTTCTGATGAAGATCTATGAGACGCTTTCGTTGTTCGTTGATTATGTTGTGAATTTTTCGCATCGCCAAAATTCTCTCAACTTCCGGTTGTGTATCTGGCATGAGGGTCTTTTCTCGTTCAAATAGTATATTTTCACGATGACGACGTAGTTCGGTATTACGAAAATACTTTGTACAAAATGAATCTACAAACTCACGATTCCATGCGTTTTTACAACCCATACAATGTGGGTCATCGGCTATAGAGAGGAGATATCTTTGTGAACACGCGCGACAGCTCTGTAAATCACAGAAGGGGCATTCAACCTTTTTGTGATTTATTTTGTTAAACTTTTCACAACAAACATCACAATTTCCCATTAATTAAGAAATTGCTTTAAGTCTTTAACTTTGACAATAAAATACCTGCGACAGCTATGAGTATATAACACAACTTACCTTTCTTTTCTGGCTCCGGTACTGGTTCGGGTTCTGGTGTAGGTTCTCTTATAGGCTCGGGCTCTGGTTCGGGTTCCAGAACCCGCTTTTTACCCATCAAATAGGCATACATGTTTCTATTTACATATATTTTTCCTTGACCCAGTCACGATCCTTCTTGAAGATCTTGGACAACTTTGGATCTGTCCTTTTGAAGAGGATCATCAAAACATTGAGCCTTCTGAAGAGACCGAGTGGTGGTTCGCCCGCCCTGATAACCTTAGCAAGTGCGCGATGGCGGGCAAGTGGAGACTTGTCACGCACATCACTGTAACCATGGGCGCTGAGAATACCCGAGTTACTGATTGGAATGATTACCTTACTCTTCATTTAATATTGACGGAGAAATTATCTTCTTCTTTGTTTAGATCCATAAGATGGTTTAGATGTTGGTCTTCTTGCACGGTTCTTAGCCTTCATTTTCTTTGTTTTTCCCTCTACACGATCTTGTGATTTCTGAGCGGGTCCTGGTTGAGGACCAGTTTTTGGTCGGCTTCGAGCTTTTTGATTTCTAGCTCTGGCGTTAGAAATAACTCTAGCTGGATCATTACCCCTATTTAACCTAGCCATGAACTCTTTTCGATTAGATCTCTCGAGACCACTCATACCTTGAAGCATTTTGGCGGTATTTGCTCTTAACTTGGTTTGTTTTTGCTTTTCATACTCACGTTGCTTTCTTTCCTTTTCTTCACGCTCCTTGCGCTCTTGAGCTTGCTTTTGTTCTCTTACCTTTCGTTCAGCTTCAAGTCTTGCTGCAGCTGTACGATTTCTTTGCAACTTCTCAGCATTTCTCAATACCACTCTACTGTTTTCACCCTTGGCAACACGGTTCATAAATTTCTGTCTATTGCCACGTTCTAATTTGTTAAATGACCGAAGCTTAGTGGCAGTTTCACGCGTAGCCTTATCCTTGGCGTCACGCTTAGTCTTAGCGAGTTTGTCCAACACTTGCGTTCTTTGGGCTACGTCATTCTTGTAAGCCATAAAGTTTTTGAGGTATTGGGTTTGCTCTCTTGGTGGAAGACTCTTAACTTCAGCTTCGGTTCTAGCTTTAAGCTTCAACTTGGATTCCAAAAGTCTTTCAATCTTTTGGAGTGAAGCGTCATCGGCTGCTTCCTTGATAGCCGCTGTCCATTTCATTTGTGCTTGTGAGAAGTTGTTACTAGCTGGGACATTACGCTTAATTCTTGCAAGTAATGGATCTTTCTTCTTAGCCACCATCTTACGAGCTTCGTCAAAGATAGTCTTATCCTTGGCATCGTTCCATCTTTTCAATAGACCCTGAAGCTCTTTACCCGATACACCAATCTTCTTGAGTTTCCATTCAATGCCACGTCTAGTTGATGCTTCGTCTTCCTTTCTTTCCTGGTCAAGCTTTGTAGCATTAGCAATTACTTTGTTCGCACCATTTTGTGGAAGTCTGTTCATAAACTTCTTACGGTTTTCACGCTTCAAGTACTTAAGACCCCGAAGACTGGTGGCGACCTTTTTGGTTTGAACATTTCTAGCCTTGCGCTCTTCTTCAGCTTTTTTCTTAGCTTCTTCTTCAGCTGCTTGTTTCTTACGCTCTTCGGCGATACGAGCATTCTCTTCAGCCTTAGCCTTAGCTTTGCGCTCGTCATTGAGATTTACCGCATTTTTCAAAATCAATTGTGGGTTATTTTGCGGAAGTCTGGCCATGAACTTTTTACGGTTCTCTCGTGTGAGAGTTGAAAGACTTTGGAGAGACTCCGCCAAGTTCTTAGTTTGTTTGTTCCTAGCCTTGCGCTCTTCTTCCTTCTTTTGTCTTTCCCGCTCTTCTTGTCTCTTACGCTCTTCTTCAGCTTGTGCTTTCAATCGTTTTGTACCAGCATTCTTATTTTGAGCTTGCTTGAGAACCGTGTTAAAAGTACTTGGTCTCGCCTTCAAGCTGTTAATGTACTTGGTACGATTTTCATTTGTAAGATTTGTAAGCTTTTGAAGTTCCGAAGAAAGTTTCTGGAGGTTTTGTTCAAGCTTCTTTTTAGCTTCTTCCTCCTTCTTAATTTTGATGGCTTCTTGTTCTTCCGCAAATCTTACTTCTTCACGCTTAATCGCATTTATATTAGCATTCACGAGCTTCTTAATTGCAACTATATCAGATCTTGGCGCCTTAACTCGTGCAATATAGTTCTTCTTTCTGTTTTGTGGCATCTTTGTATTGCGAATGTAGTTGTAGAATGCAGTCTTTTCAGACTTTTGTTTCTTATCCTCTTCTTTAGATTGAGCCATCAAAGCTGCGAGAGTAGCTTTTTCAGCGGCAAGTTCTCTCTTATAGTATTCAACTCTGTTAGCTGTAAGATCTTTGAGACCTTTCAAGTGGCTCTCGAGGCGTGCTTCGTCTTTGAGTTTAGCTTCGACAATCTTACGAGCTTCCTCTTCTTCCTTAAGACGTTGTGCTTCAGCTCTCTTGTTCTTGACAGCCTTGTTCAAAGCGCGACCTTCATTCTTGAGTTGATTTATATTCGTTGAGTTATTCACAACCTTGGCAATCAACTTTTGTTTGTTTTGTGGAGTTACATTGTTCAAAGTATTCAAGAATACCCGAAGTTCCGTCTTCATACCCGCAACCTTTTGTTCCTTGTTTTCAATTCGCTGGTTGAGCATTCTCACCTCTTTCTTTATTGTGTTAAGGTTGGTGTTAAGATTAACACGGTTGAGGAAAGAATTTTTATTTGCGTTTGAAATTCTAGTGTTCTTCATAAACGCACGAAGATCATCTTTCTTCTTATCAATAGCTCTAGCATTGAGTTCCTTTTTAGCCTTGTCGGCATTGGCTTTGAGACTATTTAATGTACCCTTTCCACTATCAAACTTTTTCATGAATGGTGTAGAATTTATACCCAAACCATTGATGTATCGGTACAACTCCCGCCTTTTTTCAGCCTTGTTTTTGGCAGCTGCATTTATTTGTGAAGCTTTGTTCTTGAGCGTATTCAAGTTTGCAGTTTCACTATCATATTCCTTAAGAATTGTCTTTTTACCCGCGTTGTTGAGATTTTCAAGAGTATTCATAAACTCAACCAAAGCGGCGCGGTTTTGAGCTCGCTTTTGTGTAATGAGTTGTTGTAAAAGATTAGCAGCCTCTTTACGAGCACCGTTTAATGGTATGTTCGTGGTATTGAATTTATTCAAAACACTCTTTCCATTTTCTTCGGAGAGACCAATCTCCTTAAAGTAGGCAAGCAGTTCATTTCTGTTTGCAAGTCTCTTTTCATCCTTTCTTTGAGCCAACAACTCTTCGGCATTGGTTTTGAGTGAAAGTAGAGTACCTTGACCCGCATTAAACTTAGCCAATATAGAATTTATATTTGTTTGACTGAGATTGAGACTATTTTTCATATACTTCTCAAGATCACGTCTATTTATGGCAATCTTTTTCTGTTCGTATTCTTTTTTCAAAGAATTAGCTTTACCTTTCATTGTAGCCAAATTGGTATTTGTTTGATCAAATTGTGACATAATAACATTTCTCTCTTGAACGGGTAAGTTGATATTGTTAATGTATTGATAGAGATCTTGTCTTTCCGAAGCTCTCTTAGCATTCGCAGCCTTTTTCTTCAATTCCTCAACTTCCTTCAACATTGAGTTCAATGTAACATTTTGTTTATTGAACTTGTTGATGATGTACTTGCGATTTTCTTCAGACAAATTCTTAGCAGCATTCGCAAGTTTTGCAGCTTCCGTAGTTTTCTTTGCAATCAATCGCTGCTGTTGAATTTGATTTGCCTTGTTTTTGATATTTTGAACAGACACACCGGGTGTATTAATCAATGATTTCCTGTTTTTATTGGTAAGCATATTCAAACCCTTGAGATATTCTGAAAGTTCCTTACGGATCTTTGCCAACTCGGCGGCATTCGCAGCTTTCTTGAGTTGCTGCGCCTTTTGTTTGAGGGAGTTGAAGTCACTTGGCTTCTTATTGAAATTGCTCATTATGAGATTTCTATCCTTCTCTTCGAGACCAAGTTCTGAAATGTAAAAGAACAATTCATCGCGTTTAGTCTTTCTTCTTGCATTCACAAGATTTGTCGCCTCCTTCTTGAGGTTGTTCAATGTAGATGTACCATTGTTGTACTTTTCTAACAACCCATTCTTATCGGTTTTGTTAAGATTGAGTTTAGACAAGAAATTCACAAACTCTTGTTTGTTTTTCAAAGCCTTTTGTTGGTTCATTTGTTTCTTCAAAGATTGAACTTCATTCTTGAGTGTAGTTAAGTTTGCAACTTGATCATCAAACTTGTCAAGAATTGTCTTCTTTGATTTATTATCAAACCCATAATTGGTCATTAATTTATTAAGATCTTCGCGTTGCCCCTTTCTTCTATTAGAAGCTCGCTTCACAGCCAAATTGGTAGCCTTCTTCTTGAGCGCATTCCAATTGACAAATGAACTATTTATCTTTGATGTTATATTAACCTTATCTTGATTGGTGAGATTTTCTAACGTATTCAAGTAATTCCTGAATTCATCATTACTTTCAACCCATCTTTCGTGTTCTCTTGAATTTGAAATTTCTTTAGCTCTAACTTTAAGAACATCAACATTCGCCGTTGTGTCGTTAAAGTTTTTCATAATTGAATTTATGTTAGTCTTTTCAAGTTTAAGACCATTCAGATATTTGAGAAGATCATTCCTGACTTCCTTCTTTTGTTGAGCTACCTTCTTTTCCGCGAATTCCGAAGCTTGTTTTTTGATGCTATTCAAGTCATCGGCATTTCTGTTAAATGCGTTAAGGAATGCTCTTTGTTCACCACCATTCAATTTCAACTGGGAAAGGTGAGTTATGAGATTTTGTCGTTGGTATCCCTTGACCATCTTCTTTTTCTCACCCGAGAACTTGATAGCATTTTGTTTGATTATACGAACATCGACACCCTTGTTCAAGTTATTGAAGAATTGGTTTCTGTCATTGTTGGTAATGTTCAATTTGTTAAGAATGACCGAAAGTGCAGCTTTATTCTTGTTTCTCTTTTCGGCAATCTTCTTTTGGAGAAGGTCGTTTGCAAATCGCTTTGCGTTGTTGAGTGGGAGTTTTTGATTGAGTACATTTCTCTTGTTATTGCCGTTAAGACCAATCTCATTCATGTACCTGTTCAATTCCTTATTCTCAGCTTCCTTCAAATTCTTAGCCTTTTCTTGGGCAATTCTATTGGCTTCAGCCTTAAGAGAATTGAGACCTTCTCGGTTCAACTTGTTGGTAAGCTTGGTTATAGTCGCATTGTTGAGACCAAGCTTTCTACCATAAGCGTTTAGGTTTGCGGCATTCTCCGCGCGTTTAGCTACAAACCGCTGTTCCAGTAATGTATTCGCTTCTTGTTTCAGCGCATTCAAAGAAATTTTGCTGTTCGCATTGAACTTACTGAGAATCGCACCCCGGTTTGTGTTTGACATCTTTTTGGATATCATATACTCTTCGAGTTCGTCACGGTCTTTAGCTCGTTGTGTTTCAACAGCTTTTTGAATCATAGTATTAAGTTCTCCTCGTAACGCATTAAGATTCAAGTTTGTGTCATCCAACTTCCTTATAAATGCATTTTTATTGGAATTTGAAAGAGCACTATTCTGAATGTTCTTTGCAAGCTTTTGCTTCTTGTTAGCCAAACGAGCATTCTTCGCCTTTTGTATCAGTTGTGTGATTTCTGTGCGAAGAGTAGCAAGGTTTGCTTCACCAGCTTCAAATTTTTTCATAATACCAACTTTTACAGCATTTTCAAGATTTGTTGCATTTTCAAGGTTTTTCTTGAGTGCATCTCGATTAGCAAGTTTCTTCTCACCAACTCTCTTATTTCTCAGTTCAGTCGCCTTTCTCTTGAGAGCGTTCATTGTGAGTGTGTTACCATTGAACAAACCAATCATATTTGTTTTATCTTGACCAGTGAGACCCAACTGGTTCAAGAAGGTTGAAAAGTTTTCTTTTTGCATAGCCTTGGCTTGTGCAGCCCTTTCTTTAGCCAAAGTTCTCGCTTTATTTTGGTTAAAATTACCACTGTTCAAAAGTTTTTGCTTATCTTCGGGTGTAAGATTCTTGAGTGTGTTGAGAAACGAACTATACTCTTTACGTTTTGTATTAACACCTTCTTGGTTTCTTCGTTGTTTCAATTGTTTAGCTTCTTCGATCAACTTATCAACGTTGCGATTTCCACTATTGAATTTTTTAATAATGCCGTTTTGATTAATTTGACTGAGACCAAGTTGTTCCAAACGATTCATTAACCTCTTTTTGTCATTAGTAACATCCTCTTGTTTTCGTTTTTTCTCAATATTGAGAGCTTCACGCTTCAATGCATTTATGTTAGCATTTGTAACACGCGCTTTTTGTAAAATCATATTTCTGTTTGATTGTGTTATTTCCAGTGGCTGCAAAAACGTAAGAAGATTTTGTTGGATAATGTTCTTCTTTTCATCCTTTCTCTTAGCTACAAGTTCCGAAGCTAATTTCTTCATTGAATTAACGTTGGTAGTTTCGGTAAGTTGTCCTATTAAAGCCATTTTATCGGCATTACTCAACGCATATTCATTAAGAAGTGCCTTAAATTGTGCTTGCTTTTTTTGGAGTGCAATAGACCTTCTAGTTTCTTGAAGCTCTCTAGCTTGTTTAATAAGCATGTCAATGTTCGCACCTTCTTGTTTAGCTTTGTTCAAGAAGGTTTGTCTGTTCGCCGCATCCAAAGTAGTGGTTTCGAGGAACATCGCCATCTTTTGTTCATTTGTTCGAACAACATTTCTCTTTTCGTCACTCTTGAGTTGAGCTTCAACCTTGAGTGATTTGAAATCATTTGTAGCCATTCGTTGAATAAAAGCAGCTCTGTTTGTATTTGAAAGTTCAAGTTGTTCTAAGAAACCGACAAGATCATCTTCTTCTTTTTTAGCTTGTTCAGCTCTTTGTACAACATCTTTTCTTTTAGAAATTCCATTCGAAATTTCGTCAATAAATTTTTTCTCACGCTTGAGAGAAAGTTGCTTTATTCTGGCAACCGCCAAATCAATTGAGAGATCTTCATTTTTTGGAGTGGTTGGAGTAGCTGGAGTTGGTCCGGTAATATTTGTTGAAACTGGTATTTGTGGTCCTTGAACCACACCTGTATTTAAGTAATAACCCATCCCCTTTTCACCTTTTCGAAAAACATAACCTGGTTTAGAACCCGAGAACTTATTGGCGGCGATAAAGTTCTTCTCTTCTTTTTTACCACCACCAAACAAACCTGCAAAGAAACCCTTTTTCTTTGGCTGAACTGGTTTTGACATGTTGTTACCTCCTCTATTCACATTTGTTCGAGCTGGTTTGACAGCACTTCTTGCACCACCCAAAAATTTTGGTTTCTCACCTTTCGCAAAGAGGCCACCGGTTGGAAAAGTTACCTTTGAAGTTTTGTTTTTAGGGCGATTCACTCCAATGTTGTTTACTCGGTTGAACCCCGTATTATTTACCTTATTCACTCCAATGTTATTCACTCGGTTGAACCCCGTATTATTTACCTTATTCACTCCAAAGTTATTCGCTCGGTTCAAATTGGTATTCACTGCTGTGTTATTCACTGCTGTGTTATTTACCTTATTGAAATTGTTGTTCATCGCCGAATTAATGTTGGTATTGTTAACATTCACTGCTGTGTTATTCACTGCTGTGTTTACATTATTGTTAACAGACACGACTTGTCTCCTTCTTGCAAACTTGACAGGTTCGTGTACCTTCATATATCTGAGGCGCTTACCAATTGCATCTGTAATTTGCATCTTCGTCATCTGTTCAACATTCTTGAGACCAACTTTACGAGCAATTCTTTTGAGATCAGCTCTCTTTGTGGAAGAATCAAAAAGTTTCTCATAATCACTTGGATTGAGGGGAGACTTCTTATCAACCAAATAAGTTCTCGTTGAATTCATCACCATT
>Ga0213864_10000993_pt1 | contig 12873 bp, 15 predicted proteins | sample PICome_5_FD_160078 | JGI IMG/M metagenome (GOLD analysis project Ga0213864, IMG submission 160078) | Coastal seawater microbial communities near Pivers Island, North Carolina, United States - PICO247 | ecosystem: Environmental > Aquatic > Marine > Coastal | place: USA: North Carolina... | reverse complement strand
AGAACGCAAAACAGTTACGAGCCCACTGTGTAAAAACAGAGAGGGCCATCGTAGTACGCCCCTTGCAACAATATTGATCTGCCCTATTATTCGTCGATTAGCCCCTATTCCTCATTCTACATTATTTATGTTGATCGCCCTGTATTGTAACTATGAATAAGGTTCCGCCTGTTTTTGATAAGCCAATAGGCTTATCAAATCAACCGCAACACAATAGCCTATATTCTCCTTCTCAAAAGGCTTTGGGTGATAGATAACCATAAGCCATAGGCTAGCATGGGGCGGGCTCTATCTAATAGAGCGAGGGCTATTGATTACACAACCGGAGTAGCCCATCTCTCTACAACTAACTATCACACATGTAAAAGGAGATGGGCATCTTTGATGGAAGACATGCCTCTCACATAATGTGGGCTATCAGCTTAAGCTATCGCAGCGCAGCAACTATTAACTCAGTATGGGCGCTGGCACCACCACCACATCTCTCACTTGTGGACACGGATCTGTATTAGACAGACAATCTGCTGACTCTAACATCATTGTTAGTCGAACGTCATCCATTGCACGCACTTTGTCTCCTCTGGCATAAACAGAGTTGGAGTAGAAAATATCTTGTTTTTGATCAACAATTCAAAGCCGTGTTACTCGCCAGGCTACTTCGATAAAACAGCCGATTGGCCCATACTAATACAATAAACGTCAGCACTCAATCTCAATGCACTTTCAGAGTTTGCCATACGATGTTATTTATAGGATAAGTTATTACTTGAAGCCTGTTGATATCTTCAATCTATGTCAATATGATCCAGGCTATTGCGATTACCAAATATTGCTTGGACTGTGTTTGAGTAGAAACGCCTGTCAAATCATTCAACAGGGTTCTATTGAGTTTCAGTGTGATGTGACTAACGGTAAAAAACCACTTGAATCTTTCTGTGACATGGCAAAGAGGCTACCGCCCTTCACTGTCTGTATAAGGTGATGTCTCCTCGTTTGATGTTGATTTTAATTCGAGTGCGGCGCCTCTGACTCGTCTCATTTTCGTTACTTCGTATTAGTGGCTCGACTGCGGTAGAAGCCCTTCACCCTAGCCACATCAGTACACCGTGGCAACACACAGATCTTGACATATTTTGTTCCTCCTTTGCGGCGCCCTTTGTTCGTACTTGGTTGACTGCACGGCACGAGGTGGATCAGGTGTATTGTGGTATCTCCGAAGTTTACCATCCCTTTCAGGCGTATCCGTCATCAGTCAATGATGTCGATGACAATGACTATCCGGTCTCCCATGTTGAAAATTATACGAACAGGGTGTTGGACGAGTCAGGGGAGCGGCTGCGGGGTCACCGTTTTCCCTCTCTTGTTGAAGTATCTTTGCTGACAAGTGATGGTGATGGAGTGCCTATTCATTCGCGTAATCACCAACACGCAGCGGCAAAGAAGAATATAGATCTAGTCGTGTTAAAGGTACGTACAGCTGGTTTACTAGAAATTACATGGTCACTTGTCTTAGCTCAATGGAATCACATCTCTATGTTGACGAAGCCTGGAAGGAATATCAACGAAGCATTGGCACTATTTGATATCAAAATCTGTAAAACTTCTTTCAATGGCACTTACTGGTCTGTTCCTGACCCATGTAGTTCTTTCATGGGATGTACTGATCTCATCCCTTCTATTGACAATGAGATTACTTGTCAATACATCACAAGCATTATGAAGCAAGCGAGGAGGGGTGTTCTCCAGGTAGCTCAAGAATTGGGACTTCCTCTTTCTCGTCAGCGTCAGTATGGGTATGGTCGTGCCCTCCAAGCTATCGGTACCGATAATGTGTTTGATCCATTGGCGCTTCGTCCTACTACGTGCACAAAACGCATTGCGTTGGTACATTTTATGAGAATACATCTGATCAGCAACGCCATCAGGCAAGTTGAACAGAAGGACAGTAAATATCGTATTCGTTTACCACCACTTGAACCACTTGAGAAACACAATCATATCATGTGCCACAATTACCAACGTTACGTGAAGTACATACAACGCGGTATAACAATCGAAGGCATAAAACGCGGCGAAACGATTGAGGGCGTTCAAGAATTAACTGAAACGAATCTGACTACGGAGTTGCAGAAAACTGTGTTGACTATCTTGCCGACATTGGAAGAAGTACACCGTTCTATTGTCGGGGTTTTGCCAGGCACCGCCATTGAAGATTATCGTACGGAGCTTCACTGTTTGTCATTGATATCTAGTAATCACTCCATTCCTGTTGAGATCTGAAGAGACAATGAAGACAGGTCACCTGACACATGGCTGTTTACTGTTGGGATATGTTATCTTGGAAGAGTGTAGTAGACGTGGTTCTCCGAGACATCATTGTGATGAGTCATCGTCACAATAGGCAAGATGGTAATCTCAAAATCGTTAACCTTGCTTCATCTAATATCTGTAAGTGCTTAAATTAAAAAACACCATCAATCTACTTCGTCAATTTGTATTTCAATGTAGTAACATCACGCTCTATGAAGGGCAGGGGCAATGCCTATGTGCTTTCCTCTATGATTCTATTCCTATGCCCACTATTCCTCCTTTCTACTTCTTAGGTACAGTAAGTCACTTCCCCCAGGAACGGAGAGTGTTCCTCCAAAAAATAAACAGACATGGGCCAAAACACGCCTAGAGAGATTAATTATAAATTCATATATTTGTTTAGGTCAGGCTGGTCAAGTTTACTTACACGTTTAACATAGCTTAAGCCTTTTTTGTAAATAGGAAATAAACAACAATTTGGTCTGGCCTATATTTTATCCGTTCATCTTTTTGTGGCTGGCTCCTGGCTCGCTCGCTGGTCCATTTTTCTACTTATTCTATTACATATCTTGCAACACAATCTATTTGCAGAGGGCATAACATACCCTCGCATTAATGTACAGTGCCCATCCTCATAACAGACTAGTCCCCTTATCAAGTAAACAATTCTAATATGGCAGTACCATCCGACATGTTGTGTTTGCTTGCTACTGCTAGTGTAGAGCTGCATCATAAAGATTTGATAGCCAAATATGAAAAAGAGGTGAAAGAAGTCATCAAGGATAACTTGAAAACACGTCGTAGAATGAAATATCTTCACCTGAATAGTTATAACATATTTGTCAAACGCCGCTCATTGGAAATTGTAGACGGAAAAGTATTTAGTAGTACACTGGACTTCATACAATATGTTATTGATACAGGCGTGTTTGAGAAAAAGAGAGTACATAGAAAGAAGGACTCACGCGGTTCCAGTGATGATGAAAAAGGAGAAGTCTTTTTAGTTCCTTTCATTAGAGAAACATCGTTGGCATATAAGAAGTTGTCAGACAAAGAAAAGAAGATGTATAAAGAAATAGCTGTTTACATCAGCATTCCTCCCTGGTTGAGAAAAATCAATGATAAGAATGAGAGTTACTTCCGCCTTGTTAGTAAAGTAGCGGATGTTGAGGATGTTCTACAGGGGGAAGATAAAACTTAGAGTGACTTGCTTCTTGTTGCAGGGTTTGTTTGATAAAAATGAGTGCCGATGGTTTAATTCGATGTCATACAATCCTTAACGGTAATATAACGAAGTACGAAACCAAAAATAGAGATAGAGTGTACTTAGTGCAAAATGATTACCTTATGGAATTGTTCATGCGCCCTCACATGAGTTCAAGAGATGTTAGATATACCTTATCTGTAATAGTATGATTATTCCAAAGCACGTGTGGTATTCCTGTCCCGTGGTGGTATTCAATATTATCAGGGTATGATGTTTGGGCGGTAGGTACAATACCTTTGTTGTTGCTCGCTATGTATGGTAATAGATAGAGGATTTCCTACTGACAACAATTATTGATATTCTAACATTTGAGGTGTGTCCGATCAGACACCTAAGGGGCGATTGGTTCTACCTACCTACATAGAGCTATGTATGTAGGTACTTCTCTCTCTCTAGAGCTCAATTATCATTTCATTCAGATAGAGGTCTCCCGCCCCGACACCTCTTTGTGATCTCGTCATGGGTGTGGATCAGAAACTTACAAAATAAAATCTGGTGCCCAATCGACGGCCAGGCTCTAACCAGACGTTGCTGAAGGTTTCTGAGCAGTCTGCAAGTTAAATAAATGATGACAACCTGCCAAAACGTGGTGGCTAGTACGTTTCAATCTCCATTATTGTCTGATATCCATGACTACCTTTTATCGGTAGAGTTGGAGCTGTCTACTAGACCATTATACTTAGAGGTTCGGCAACCACACATAACAGCAAAAATGCGATCTATTCTTGTTAACTGGATTGTACTTATCCACTACAAACATCACCTTGAACCAGAGACACTTCATCTTGCTGTGAATATCATGGATAGGTATCTTGCAGAAAATGAGATAACCAAGGATAAGTTACAACTCTTGGGGGCTACATGTCTTCTTATAGCATCAAAGTTTATAGATGCAAGGAATCCAATTACCGTGTCAATGATGGTATATTTCTGTGACGGTATCTGTACTGCGAATGACATCATTGAAATGGAACTGCATCTTCTAATAATGCTTGATTACAGGATTAGTGCACCGAACTCGCGTTCCTTTCTCTCGATCTATTTAAACTCATGCCAGGATGATGAATGTATAGTCGATGTTTCTCACTATATCGTTGATGCCATTCTTGTGAGTTATCACTTGTTGGATTATCGTCCGAGTGAGATTGCGTGTGCTGCATTGTTTTTGGCAAGGAAGAGTAAAGGATTGGTGCCTTGGACTGAGGACCTCACGCGTAGCACGAGTTACGGCGAGGAAGATATTTTACCTGTGGCATGCTGTGTCTTGTCAACGTTGAGCTCGATCACGGGAGAGCTGAAGATTGTGCGGAACAAATACGGTCGCTTGACGTCCGGTGGAGGGTCATCCTTGGAAGATCTTCACTCGTAACTGTGAAACTCAGGAAATACTATTACTAAAACTGTTTTGTCAATACAGTATGCAAAGCTACCTTACTGTCTTTGTTCTATGATTGCTCGGGTCTAAACCACGAATGCAATAATGCGGTGCTGGCTGACACCGACTTGCGCGATGCATCTTTGCACAACATCATTGAAATGAATTCTTTTGATGCATTGCTCAAGTTGTCCCAGACTGCACTGTCAAATACCAACGCACCTCCTTTTGTAGCAGAGTGTATCTCATGATCACAGTGGCCATTAAATGGTGGGTATCCACATAGTAAGATGTAACTTACTACTCCTACTGCCCACAAGTCGCAGGATCGATCATACTGGCCAAGTAGTACACCTGGACTCATGTAGTACGCTGTGCCTACCATTTCTGTCATGTACCCATCATTCAGAGTGTGAGTCCGAGAGAGACCAAAATCTATCAGTTTGATGTATGTGTGTTGTTTGACCGTGTAGATTAGTACGTTCTCCGGTTTGATGTCCCTGTGAACTACATCTTGTTTGTGTAGATAGTTTACTGTTTCGAGTATGGACTTGATGATCTCGATAGCTTTGTCTTCTGGTAGACAACCTCTGTCCGTAGTACTGTTAACAATCACATTGTATAAATCGCCTCCATTATATACCTCAGTAATGATGTGTACAAAATCTACGTCTTCGTAATGATCTATCATTTTGATTATGTTTGGATGATTGACGGTGCTTAACGTGTGTACTTCGCGCAGGATGTGGTGACTTGACGCTTTTGTCTTGTCGATGGTCTTGACTGCGTACTTGGCACCCGATGATCGTTGGATGCACTCTCTAACCAAGCTGGTGGCGCCCTTACCCAACAAGGTGTTTGATATGTTGTATTCATCTGAGATGTTTCTGAATCGTCCAGTTGTCATTGGTCTGACATTCCTCTTCGGCCTGGTATTATTGCTGCTGTTTTTGTAACAACTGTGGTTGTTACTGTTACTGTTGCTGATGCGATTGCTGTGGTGGTGGTGGTTGTGGTTGTTAGTGTTGTTGTTGTTGATTGACCAGTTGCGGCGACTAGTTACATGTCTGCGTAGGCTGTACTACCGACTTCAGCATTCAGACTACCTCTACCTGGTACCACTGGTACTGTTAGCTCGTTGGTCTGCAATAAGGAAGCGCAAGTGACAAATGGTTGATTAGGTTGACCAGATAGGTCAATCAGGAATGTTGTAAGAGGTTGTAAGACTTATTTCAAATCATCTAATTTCAATCATGTGTTGCATTAGTTATTTGGGGGGCTGTCGCACCAGGGCGCTTAATTCACAGCAGCAATAACCCGCCAGGAGAGAGCCCCTGACTACTCCGTGTTGATACTGACACAAGCCCCATTTTAATTTCTGAAACCTACTACCCTATATAAGAATTATCTAGATCACTCATAATCCATAAAACAAAAAGAACATCTTTCCCCTCTATCCTTTCCAAAATGGCACCAAGCAAACCAAAGAAGAACACCACCACCACTCCCGCAAATCCATATGCTAAACTCTCCTACAACATTGGGTCACTCAACAGCAAGCAGAGCAACAGTAACAAGATTACAACCGTCAAGGTCGCAGCCGATAATGTCTTTGTATCGTGGTCTACACGTCCCGGTGCAAAGAATGTGTCGTCATACCTGAAGCCGCTCAAAGATCACTTTGAACTCCATTGCAACGACAATGGAGGGGTACTTATGAACACTTGGAAGATCAGTGGGTTCCTTACTAGGAGGGAGTTCAACCAGACGGACCCCTTGGAGAACAAGAAGCTAACAGGCTCGCCAGATGCAGCATGGCCTTGGGAGGCGATTGTCACTCTCGTCCCCCCACAAAGTGACCCTTCCCCAACCGCTGTCAGTGTCGGCAAGCACGTTGCATCCACCTTCACTGCCTTTGCCGACGAAAGCAAGGTGTTTGGTAGGAATAAGGTGTCATTTGCCTTCCACCGTGATGCGTCTGAAGCAGAGCCAGCACCACTTTCAAGGTATGTTGTGGACGACGACGTTGTCCAAGTCGTCAAGATCATGTATGCGAAGCAACACAAGAAGGAGGATGTGTTGGACAACGACGATCTCCTCAAGAGTTTCTTTGGTGACGCCGATCGTGGGAGGTCTCTTCTCGAGTTTGAAGCATGGGGTTCCCAGGACGAATATTAAGGGCAAGAAAGACACCCGACCTAGTGATGTTGATGTTTGTGACAGTTGTGGCATGTGAGATCAAGAAAGCCTATCAGATAAAGTATCTTTAGATTATTGATGATATTATGGTTGTCCAAAGATCAAAAAAAGAGCTCTTATTAGTACTCTTGTTTGTAGCTTGGATAGTTCATTACTATGTTACGAAGAATGAACAACGCAGTAAAGGGAGTAATAACATGTATAAGATTAAGGTGTTATTCAACACTGATTTCCATCTCACAAGTCCTATGTTTGTGGACATCGGCTCAGTAAAAGGATTCCCAGGTACTCTCAATAACAGGGTTGCATGATTTACAGTAGTCGTCATTCTTGTCTTGCATCTCTCTGGATAGAAATGCCGATTTCTGCTCAGAAGGAAGGTGCCTGGGGACGAAATCCACTATCGGGCCATGTATTTCATCCATCGGCACACTCCATTGACAAATACATTATGCATGTGGAATATGTGACATTCGTTGGCACTGGTGCCAAATATGTTGGTGTGGAATAACATAAGATATCCAATCGGGCCTACTCAGAATCCAGTTATCATACCCTCTATCTAGAGCACGAAGGGTCACAATTGGGGGGGGCTAGCAGGTCTTGGTCTTGCTGTCTTGTTTGTTGTGCATACTCTAGTCACAATCACAACGACAGGGCTCGCAACATTTTTGGGCTGAAACCTATTAGAACGCAAGAGGGCGATTTGCAATGTCACATGTATACTTACCTAAGACACATAGATTGCCATGCACAGCCACCACGGCCCACGGCCAAGACTAAACAGCAACGGCCACGTTGTGAGTTGGTATCTGCACAATTTGGATCATAAGCAGTTAACGTAGATTTGTTGTTAGTTATATTAGTATCTATTATCACTTATTATGTCTGTTACAGAACAATTAAGGAACAATGTCGTGCTTACAGCAGAAAGTTGGACGGCGAACGAGGTGGCTCTAATAGAGTTGTATAGTCAGCAAAAGAGCTTTGGTGGAACCAATGAAAGAGCATTGGCGAATCTGTTGATTCGCGATGGTGGTGTTCACTATGACACGCACTGGGGTACCAATCAATCGAAAGCTAGCAAAGAAAATGACAAATAACAAATGAGTAGACACTTGTCGGGATGAAGAGGTGTTGGAGTACTATACTGCAAAAGGTTTAACACAAGTTATACGTCGCTAAGTGTCTGATATCAACGGGAGGTGTTTGTAAGAGAGTGAGAGAGATCCGCGGTAGAGGTAGATATAGATCTAGATAGGTTATTCTAGGTAGAAACTATCACATATGATACTGGAATGTTATCTCTACTGCCTCTAATAACTGGTACATCCCTACTTCTGACAGCTGAAGTAAATCTTCATGACGTTCGTGATGATCTGACGGCACATAGGACAAGATTTGTTTTTGAGGTATAACGTCATTCCACACTTGTAACAGGTTGTGACATGGCCGCACGGACAAAATGCACAATCACAAGAATTTTCCCAGCAAATTACACAGTTACCAGTAGGTCCCTGTTTGCTGGTTTTCCTCTTCCTGGATGTCCTTTCTATCTTGGATACATGAAGCAACTCTTGAATTTCAGGTTCTCCTTCCTTGTCGTTTTCCTTGCGTACGGGAGGTACAGAAAAAGTAATGGTATAGTGTTGTTCTTTCCCGAATTGGTTCTTAGGTACATCCACAACAACTTGACTTTTACCTGATGCCTTGTCTGTCGTCTGAATCCTGTAAGACACATCGGGTGTGGATGACAGCGGAGCAGACCCTATATACGCTAATCTAGGCATGTGTGATATTGTATCGTTTGTTGGGATGTTGCACTCTCGTGATTCTGACAGAGAAGACAACAGTTTGTTAAGCTAACGCAAGACAAATACAAATAGATACAAGTGTTACTTGCATTCAATGCAGTATTATTGTGATATGTACATTCGCGTAGAGGAGAGAATTCCACTGAACAGAGAGTAGACATACCTTATGTTCTGTGTAAAGTGTTGACAATTGCTCACTCAATTAACAGTCAGCTTGTTGATTTCATAAAACTGCTCACTCAATTAACAGTAAGAGCTTGTTGATTTCATAAAAGTATGGTGTGGACTAGATCAAGGTTTGCTTTCATAGACACATCACACGTTATCTCGAATGAAATCCAGTAGGCCCAATCCTATTCCTTCTATCCAGGTTGAAGGTTTCTGTCCGTCATTTGTTGTGCCAGCCCCAGCAAGGTATTCAGGTCTACCCTTACGTGACAGGAGAAGAGAGTAGACAGCCCTGGCGGACTCAGAGCAAGCCGAAAAGATCAAACAATAAGATGGAGCGAGCCCCAAGCCACTGACCTATGACAATTGCAGCACTTGTTCCTTTTGGTTCTTCAACGTTCACTCCAGGACACATATATTGTACTGAGATATGGTTCATCTAATTGAACATATACCCTGACCCAGTTATAAGAAGGGCAGAAGAGACGAGTTCCAAGAAACAAGTTGTTCTTGGTGAACAGGAGTTGGACTTTATAAAAGATATTAATTTAGCTTGACGCTGATATTGTGTATTATCACATACGATACTGTTCAAGGCTGTGTTGGTTCGTCAACAACACGACAGCCTTGAACAGTATCGTATGTGATAACAGTGTATCCGCTAACACTTTACTTTGTGTGATACAGACACTGATGATGATATAGGGTATTTGATATACAAGTCTAGCGAAACTGCGAAAGCTAGCTGAAGCAGCGCAGCATTTATTTGTCTTTACCACTTATTTTGTTACTGACAAGAACAAGAGTTGGGTCAATTGTCCCTCTAGTGAAAGCTACAGATATATCTATGTCCTAACCAAGGTATCACAAGAACTACCGTATGAAACATCGTCATCATTCATCAGTGGTCTTGTTTAGATTGCCACCTTGGCGATCTGTTCAGAGAGATCTACACTTGGTGACTGTGATCGTCCAACTGCCACAGATTCTAACTTGTCAACATTCTCCGCTAACTGGGGTGGATTGGTGTTGTACAGTTTGATGGATTTGTTTCGAGGATCTTTCTTCGCAGCTGCGGTTCTTTGTGCACGTTTAGCTCCGAGTACTGCAGTACGCTTCCTTCTATTCTCTTCTTGCATTACCACAACAAATGCTTCGTAGTCTGCAGTTGCTGCATCAGTAGGATCCATACTACAAACGGCCGAGGTAGCACATGCACATGTACCAAGTTCCTTGTCGTTATCAGCACCAAGATAATCATTTTGGATGGTGGCATTGGTAGCCCGTGATATCATTGCTCTGCCTAACTCGATAGATTCTTTTCGTAGTTCCTTTAAATGTTTGGAATCTGAATACTGCTCAAGTCTCTTTTCCGGACTAATGTCTTGATCATCCATCATATGCGATAGGTCATACATGAAGTTATGCATGAAGTCTTCCACGCCTGGTGTTGGTGTGTAATTGGTACTATTCATTTGAGTATGTCAATTTAATTAGTGACTTTATTAGCTGCTGTGATAGTAACAAGTCTCTATCTAAGTTTGTACTTGTTGTTGTTGCGCAGTATTAATTTGAGTACGTGTTTGTGCGATTACGTCCAGCTATCAGTTGCCTACTGTGTTTGGTATGGTTACTGAGCAAAGACATTTTTGTCGAGCTTCTTTTCAAGAAAGCATAGAAGTGTCACATGGTGAGCCTTAAAGACAGCCAATAGCATCCACTATGGCGGAGAGCACAAGCCCGATAAGAATAAGATAGAAAGACCGAATATTTGTAAGCTAAATTGAGACCGATAGATGTGCAAGCCCCTCTAGAGATAGCGTCCCTTCTTGTGTACTTGTGAGCACCGTCGTTATGACTCTGCAAGTGAGCCCCATCTGTGATTATAGCCCAGCGAGCCTTGCATCATAGTTACGAGATTGCCACCTGTGAGTGGGAGCCTCATTGAGATATGGACAAGAGCCATTGATGGCCACGTATTCACACAATTCGATTTACATGGAACAAACAACCGGCTGTCTCAAATCACTGGGCAGAGAGCACAAGAGCCCGTTAAAAGATGAACAAATTGAGAGCCTCATGACTGATGATTCGTAATCTTAACCCAGCAGCCCCCACTTGTGTGAGCCCCTATGGAGCAGATAGCTCCCCTTCGCCTTCATGTGTATCTTTGAGACATTATGGTTTTTGTTCTCGTCCTCTATGTCATCGATAGACCTCTAGATTTAGAGAGTAGATCAAGTTTGCTCAATGGTGTCTAGAGACGTGACTGTAGATATCAGCCCAGTGAGCCCTGTTGTTATGACTCGGCCCAGTGAGCCTTGTCGTAGTTAGGAAGGGCCATTGACGTGAGACTCACAAGAATGAGAAAAGTGAGAGCTCATGCAATCACAACTGTTTGTAGGCCACTCGATTACTCGATTGTGTGAATGATAATGTCTGTTGCTACAATATATTCATTGCATCCAAGCATTGTTATTTATGCCAAGAACAGGGGAAGTGTAGTGTAGAGGTAACACAACACAATGACAAGTCTTCCAAGTGCAAAGCGTACTAAGCTCCAGTATGATGTAGGTCAATTGGTTTCTGGCAAAAGTAATTATCGTAAAGCTGTTGGGGCTAGAGAAAGATGGCAACGTGACAATCAGTGGGACTCTGTAACCACAGGTGATATCAAATTGCCAGCTAATATACAGTATATGGTTGTGGATGTGGAAACACATGACTGGAAGGAAGGAACAAACGTCCGGGATGGTCGTATTGTTGAGATTGCTTGGAAGATTTTCAACCAAGAAGAGAGTTGTGTTGAATCGAAACAATACCTGCTCAAGCCCCATGGATACAACGAAATAGCTCGAAAGGCAACAGAAGTCCATGGCATTACAACGGAATGTGCCATTAGTCATGGGAGTGATGCAAACGTGGTGTTTGATGAATTCACAGCCATCCTCAATGTGATCCCCCGGGATGGCTTTGTCATAGCATATCGTATGTTCCACGAAGACCAAATCTTCATGTACAACCTCACCCAAGAACAAGCAAACGCCTGGCGCCGTGCTCCCAAGTGTGATACGTATTCCTTGAATCTGTGGAAATACTTGCCAGATGGCGCCAGGGAGAAGTACACAAAAATGAAGAAAAGGAGGACTTTTGGCGTAAAGCTTACCGAGTTGCACAACGTCATCTGTACAACTCCAAAGTCCTATACTAACTTCGCACATATGGCTTTTGCTGATGTGGAAATGACTTGGGACATATTTAAGTACTACAAACAAGAGATAGACAAAACGTCAGAAGTAAATTCACATGAAGAGCTCGAGTGGAAACAGAGCAAGGGCAGTGTGAGGGGTCTTAAGACTCGTACTTGGATTTAATACAGCAAGTGTACTGTAGTACAGCTCTTTGTTTGACGTGGAATTATATTTTTGTTCTTGAAGACTTGTCCAAAACATCCATGCCGTCTGCTGTGATTGTTCAGTTTGAGTTTTGTCTTAGGACCAAGCCGACTTGGATTTAATACAGCTAGTATAACACAGCTATTTCTTGTTGAACAGTTTCGTCGAGAAGAGAGTTCTTCTCGGCACAACGGAAATTGCAGACCAATCCTGTTCTAGTAAATCATAGATTAGAGCACTTCACCCAGCTTACCAGTCTGTTTCGTTCATGCCTACCTAGTTAGAGTCGGGTAAACTGCACCTGCCACCGCAGCTTAGGTTTTGCTCTGCAACAGTTCTCCTCGT
>Ga0213864_10000989_pt1 | contig 12906 bp, 12 predicted proteins | sample PICome_5_FD_160078 | JGI IMG/M metagenome (GOLD analysis project Ga0213864, IMG submission 160078) | Coastal seawater microbial communities near Pivers Island, North Carolina, United States - PICO247 | ecosystem: Environmental > Aquatic > Marine > Coastal | place: USA: North Carolina... | reverse complement strand
GTATTTTGTATAGATCGCGCGGGCTTGGTAGGTAATGATGGTCCAACCCATCACGGAGTTTTTGACATTGCTTACTTGAGTTGTATTCCCAATATTGAAATCTTAAGCCCTGCGAATGGTCAGGAATTACAGCATTTACTCTTTGAATTAAAAGCAGCACATAAGCAAGGCTCGTTGAATCATCCTGTGGCGCTGCGTTACCCCAGAGGTTACTCTGAGTTAAAAAGTCTTGATGGACAAAAAACCACAAAGAGCTTACGTCAAAATGAGTGGTCGAAAAAGGGGGATAGTGTCGGAATTATCGCCTCGGGAAGTATGCATAAAATTGTAGACGCTTTTCTTGAACAACGTTCAGATCAGCAGCGGTTTTCTGTGTTTAATTTGAGGGTGCTAAAACCACTGCACAAGGAAGAAATCACTGCTTTTTTAAATGCGCATCAAACTGTGATTACCCTAGAAGACGGTGTGTTAAAAGGAGGAATAGGTCAAAGCATCAAACAACTCGCCTTTGATCAGGCTTACCGAGGAAAGATTTACTGCAAGGGTATCGAGGATAATTTTGTTCCGCACGGAGCAACTTCAACGTTATTTAAACATCAAAATATAAGTGTAGACGCGCTTAATGCACTAGTGGATCAATCCTCTTAGGGTTTTGCTTAGCGCGATGGCCTGAGAATCACTCAAACTCGCCGTAAAGCAACTCGACGCCATAAGGGCATCATAGATAGAATCGATATTGCTCTTGTATTCCTCTGGAATTTGGCTGAGCAAAAGCTTGTCATAGACGCTGCAGCGTCCTTCAAAAAGATGAACTAAAGCATCACTACTGGCTTTCAAAATATCGCTGAGCATTTGGTATCCTGCAATTTCTTTGTCAATTACTTCGGAGGCCTTATAAAAATGAGTAACGCTTAATTTGCTGATATCGTTGAGTTGTTTGGTGTAGGCCGAAGCACTGATTAAATCATTGGGTTGTGTTCCCGATAAAATGGCGTTTTCTGCATCTAAAAACAACTTCTTGACCTCTTGAAGAAGCACATTAATCCCTAAAGCTCTGAGGTAACTCATGCGGTCTGCAGTCGAGGGCAGTAGTTTAAACTTTGCGTAATCAACAACCTTGTCTGTCATCGAAAGCAGGAGTTCTTCTGCCACACTTTCTGCAATAAAGCCCAAATTTACCGCGTCTTCAAAGTCGATAAGTGTATAGCAGATATCATCTGCAGCCTCTACCAAATACACCAGTGGGTGACGGTAAAAACTATCCGTTGAAGAAGGATTTTCGAGCAATTCTAATTCTCTTGCTAATTCGAGAAAAAAGTCTTTTTCAGATTGAAAGTATCCGAATTTTTTGTCTGCGATATGTGAGCTGGGTCGGTGGGGAATACTCGCTTTGGGGTATTTGATAAAGGCTCCTAATGTGGCATAACTCAATCTTAGCGAACCCGGAACGCCCAATCGTGAAGCGCTTAATAGTTTAAAACCATTGGCATTCCCCTCAAATCGGGTAAGGTCATTGTACTGGGCCTCACTGAGTTTGGATTGATATTGGCGACCTTCTTCTTCGAGAAAAAAATGACCAATGGCCTTTTCGCCACTGTGTCCAAAGGGAGGGTTTCCAATATCATGGGCTAATGCTGCTGCCGCTACGATGGCTCCAAAATCATTAAAGCGGTAGCCTTGTTTTTGTAAATCAGGATGTCGTTGTAGTATAACCTCTCCAACCGATCGACCCAAACTTCTGGCCACAACAGAAACCTCTAAGGAGTGGGTCAGACGAGTATGAGCAAACGATTTATGGTGCGTTCCACTAACCACAAGTGGCATGACCTGTGTTTTGTCTTGAAGCGATCTAAAGTATTTTGAAAATATAATTCTGTCGTAATCTACCTCAAAACCTAAACGGGTTTCGTCTTGTTGGCTGCGCAGTCGAGTCGACTGATCTCCATAACGTCTTAAAGATAATAGCGCAGACCAATTCATTTGCGATAGAAATTCATTTCATCAATATACTTGAAGACCTCTGGGGGCACCAATGAACGGTATTCTTTTGAGGCTTTGATTTGCTTGCGAACATAAGAGGACGACAATTCTAAAATGGGCCCATCTGTCCAAATGATTTTGGGGTGGTCGATATACTTTTCTTGAATTACAGCCTTTTGAACTCTTGGATAAACCATGATATGGTAATGTTCTAAAATGACATCTGCGTTTTTCCATTTGTGAAAATGCGCCAAATTATCCTCGCCCATAATCAAGTAAAATTCGAGATCCGGGTATTTTTCTTCAAGTCGAACTAAGGTGTCAATGGTGTAGTTGGGTTGAGGAAGGTCGAACTCTATGGTATTCACTTTGAATTTTGGATATTCAGCAATGGCCTCATAAACCATTTGATACCTGTCGTTGTTCGAAAGCATTTGCTGCTTTAACTTAAAAGGACTTCTCGGGCTAATGACAAACCAAAGTTCATCGATTAATGAATTTTCTACCAGGTGATTGGCCAAAATCAGATGCGCCTGATGAATGGGGTTAAAGGTGCCAAAAAACAATCCTACCTTTTTCATGCTTAGACCTTTAAAAATTCAGAGACTAAATCTTCAGCTTCTTTCAATGCTGCAGATAAATCATCGTTCTTTAAAATCACATCAAACTTTGAAGCTGTTTGTAATTCTTCCTTGGCTTTTGCAACGCGCATTTGAATGATGTCCTCTTGATCGGTATTGCGCGCTCGAAGTCTTCGCTCGAGTTCTTCTACAGAAGGCGGTTGAATAAATACCGAAAGACTCTCCTTTGGGTATTTAGACTTCAAAGCGATTCCTCCGGCTACATCGATATCGAAAACAACGGCTTGTTTGGAATCCCAAATTCGCTTGATTTCGCTTTTGTAGGTGCCGTAAAACAAATCGGGATAAACCTCTTCGTGTTCTATAAATTTATCCCCTTTGATATGCGATTTAAAGGTTTCACTGGTTAAAAAGTAGTAGTGAAAACCATCTTTTTCATGAGCTCGTGGCGATCGCGTAGTCGCTGAAATTGAAAAAGCCAAAGGCAAATCTGTTTTAGACAGCAAATGGTTGACGATCGTACTTTTGCCACTTCCAGACGGGGCTGAGAAAATAATAAGTTTATCGGTGTTAAAGGACATTTAACAATTGTTCTTTGATTTTCTCTAAATCGTCTTTCATAATGACCACTACCTTTTGCAAGGCAGCGTGATACGATTTAGAACCTATAGTGTTGATTTCTCGTCCGATTTCTTGGGCGATAAAGCCCAGTTTTTTTCCTGAAGATTGATTGTTGTTTAGGGTTTCAATAAAATAAGACAGGTGATTGCGAAGTCTTACTTTTTCTTCAGTAATGTCGTATTTCTCAAGGTAGTAAATGAGCTCTTGTTCAAATCGATTTTCATCTACGCTTTCTTTGATTTCGGCTACGGCCTTTTCTAATCGCGAGCGAATTTCTTCTTTGCGCACTACATCAATTTTTTCGACCTCTTCAAGGGATGATGAAATGGCCTCAATGCGAAAAATGAGATCTTCTGCTAGTGCAGCTCCTTCTTGACCTCTAAATTCGTTGAGGTGTTTAGCGGCTTTCTCAAGACCCGCTAAAACAAAGTTTTTTTCAGCCTCATCAATTTCTTCTCTGCTGCTTTGCATAACATCAGGGAGTCGCATCGCGATTTGAAGAGCGCTTTGCTCGTCGGTCGAAACAATATCGGCTAACTGTTCCATATAGCTCTGGACCAAAGCCTTATTGATATTGGTTGCGCTTTGACCTGAATTGTTTTCAACGTGAATAAAGACCTCGACTTTGCCTCGATTGAGCTCAGCAGAGAGCATTTTTCTCATGTCTAACTCAATTTCTTTATAGACCTGAGGATGGCGAATCATCAAGTCTAGATTCTTGCCATTAAGTGCCTTTATCTCAATGCTGATCTTTTTGTGTTCGATTTGGCCTTGGAATTTTCCATAGCCTGTCATGGAATGTATCATACACTAATTTGAAGGCAAAATTAAGGATTAAACCAATGGCTTTAATCTAAGGGTCTGATCCAAATGTTTCTATAGCTCACTCGCGACTCATCCGCGTGGTCTTGTAAAATCAGCGGACCATCTCCATGTGCATTATTTTTTGGCCATCCGATGTATTCGGTAGTTCCTAATATTTCGAAATGGTCTTGAACTAAGACCCCATTGTGAAGAACCGTTACCGTTGCCGATTTCGTTTTTTCACCCTGTTCGTTAAACTCAGGCTTGTGATAAATAATGTCATAAGAGTTCCACTCACCAGAAGGAACAGAGGCCATGGCAAGAGGCACAGACTGCTTATAGACTGAAGCTACTTGACCGTTGACATAAGTTGGGTTGTCATTGTTGTCAAGAACCTGAACTTCATAGAGACCTTGCAAAAAGACACCGCTGTTTCCTCTGGATTGATTGGAGCCTTGGATTTCACTTGGCGACCTCCATTCGAGGTGCAATTGAATACTTCCAAAGTGTTCTTTAGTCTCGATATTGCCCGACTTGTCTTTTACGGTCATACTGCCGTCGTCGTTGAGTATCCAATCTGCAGGCCCATCATTCAGCGCACTTTTCCACTGTTCTAAATTGCTTCCATCAAACAAAACGATGGCATCTGAGGGCGGAAGTCCCATCTCTCCCGGACGTACTTTAGGAGGAACGGGCTCATAGAATTCGGTTTTATCAGGGGTTGTAGGTTCTTCTCCCACGAACAATCCAAAAGGATTCGAAGGAGCTTCGCTACTGCTTGCTTCTTCAGACTGTTGGGCTCCGCATGCCATTACTACTAGGCCTAAACTTAAGCTCAAATAAACTGATGCTCTCCTCATTATAGTTTAGCAATTTTAATGTTTCGGTAGGCTACGCGATCTCCGTGATCTTGAACACCGATGTGTCCATCAGGATACGCGCCAAAACCTTCCCAAGTTGCAAATTTTGAATTGGCGACCATTTCGTCCCACTCGCTTCCGTCTACAGCGAAACTCACAATGACAGTTCCGTTTAAGGTAACCTCACCAATGTTATTTTCGTGGTCGATTTTTATAGTGCAAGTGTTCCATTCACCGGCAGGTTTAGTGACATCTTCACTAGGTTCTACCATGTCGTAAAGAGCTCCTGCATGTCTGTTTAGACCGTTTTTTGAATCAGGATGTCTCTCATTGTCTAAGACTTGAATTTCAGGGCCGGTTTGATAAGGTGCATAGAAATTTTCATCTTCATGAATACCCCAAAAAATACCACTGTTTCCTCCCTCGGCAATCATCCATTCCATTGAGAGTACAAAATTGGTGTAGGTATTTTTTGAAATGAGGTCGTAGGTAGCCCCTTGTGGACGTTCCGCCGGAGGGTTAAATACCATTGCGCCTTCTTCTATAGACCATGGTTCAGTCACCTCTCCACCATTGTATACTTTCCAATTGTCAAATGAAGTACCGTCAAACAAGGTTTCCCATTCTAAAGAAGTTGTTTCTTGTTCAGTGGCTGTTGAAGTGTTTTCTTCTGTTTGTTTTGCGTTGTTCTTGCATCCCAGCAATACTAAAGCGGCTAAAGTGCTTAATACTATTGTTCTCATATGCCCAAAATGTTGTTTAATTTTTGTTGATCTAAATCGCCTCCAGCAAAATCGTCGAACGTTTTTTCTGTGGCTTCTATAATGTGTTTTGCGATGAATTGTGCACCTTCACGCGCTCCTTGTTCAGGGCTTTTGATGCAACATTCCCATTCCATAACTGCCCAAACATCGCATCCGTACTGTGTGAGTTTCGAAAAGATGGTTGCAAAATCAATTTGACCATCTCCGAGCGAACGGTAGCGACCTGCGCGATCTTGCCAGTCGTTATAACCGCCGAATGCTCCTTTTTTTCCGGTAGGATTGAACTCGGAATCTTTTACGTGAAAAGACTTGATAAACTCGTGATAGTGATCGATGTATGTAATGTAGTCTAATTGTTGGAGGATGAAATGACTAGGGTCATAGAGAATATTTACCCTTTTGTGATTTCCTGTCGCTTCTAAAAAGCGCTCAAAAGTGTCTCCATCATGAATGTCTTCACCGGGGTGAACTTCATAGCACACATCTACACCTTCCTCGTCAAAATGATTTAATATGGGCATCCATCTCTTCGCCAGTTCCGCAAATCCGGTTTCAACTAAACCAGGTGGTCGTTGAGGCCAAGGGTGGGCGGTATGCCACAGCAAGGCTCCAGAAAAGGTAGCATGTGCTTTAATGCCGAGTCTTCGAGAAGCTGTTGCTGCTTTCTTAACGGTTTCAACAGCCCATTCCGTTCTCGCTTTAGGATTGTTTTTTACTGCATCAGGCGCAAAATTATCAAACATGATATCATATGCCGGATGCACGGCAACCAATTGCCCCTGAAGATGCGTAGAAAGTTCAGTGATTTCAAGCCCGTAGGAGTTGATTTTTCCCTTTAGGTCGTCGCAATAGGTTTGGCTTTCGGCGGCCAAATCTAAATCGATTAAAAAGTGCTCCCATGTAGGGATTTGAATTCCTTTATAGCCCAAATCTGCCGCCCACTTGCACATTCCGTCCAAGGTGTTAAAGGGCGCTTTACTGTCGACAAATTGCGCCAGAAAGACTGCAGGTCCTTTAATTGTTTTCATAGTTTATATTTAGTCGTCTAGTTTAATCCAAACATTTCCTTGGTCGTGCGATGCAACAGTAGCTTCGATAAAATTCAATCCGCGAACACCGTCGTGAATACCGGGATAAGCCCCTGAATCTAATTCTTCGCCTCTAATGGCCTTAGCCATTCCTCGGTAAATGTTACCCATAGCATCAAAAATACCTTCTGGATGTCCAGGAGGAATCTTAGACGCTTCTAAGGATTGCTCAAAATTGTACTGATGGCCAGGTTTGAGCACTTGAAGAGGTTTGCCTTCTTGCAAGAAGTAGAGGTAGTTTGGATTTTCTTGTTCCCATTTTAAAGCTCCTGTTTTACCGTAAACGGCCACCGTAAAGTTGTTTTCTTCAGCAGTCGCGATTTGAGAGGCGCGAATAACTCCTTTTACATGTTCTTCGACACGGATGAGTACGGTTCCGTCTACATCCATTTTATTGTCGCCGTATACATGGTTAAAGTCTGCTAAGATGCTTTTAATCTTAAGGCCAGAAGTGTATTCAAGCATTTGAAAGGCGTGCGTGCCAATATCACCGATACAACAGCTGATACCTGATTTTGTCGGGTCTAACCTCCAAGTTGCCTTGCGTTTTTCTTCATCGTGGATGATAGGGTTGATCCAACCTTGATAATATTGTGCATCCAGTTTTTGTACTTTACCGATAAGACCAGCTTTAATCATTTGCCTCATCTGCCTAACCATGGGATATCCCGTGTAGGTATGCGTAAGTGCAAAAAGGACGTTTTTTTCTTGCTGAATCGCCAACAGTTCTTTGGCCTCGTCGTGGGTCATGGTCATCGGTTTTTCACAGATGACGTTTATTCCCGCTTGCATCAGGGTTTTAGCCATTGGAAAGTGCAGAAAGTTGGGTGTCAAAATACTGACCACTTCAACGCGTTCTCCTTCGGGTAGTTTTGACTCCTCTTCAACTAGCTCCTCAACAGTGGCATAGATGCGATTGGTAGGAATATCAATCTCTTCTGCGAATTCGAGACTGATGGCTTTATCTGGATTAAAAACACCTCCGATGATTTCGTAATCATCGTGCATATAAGCGGCTATCCGGTGAACAATTCCAATAAGAGAGTCTCCACCGCCTCCAAGTATTCCTAATTTTATTCGTTTTGGCATGTTTAATTTATTATGAGTTATAGTCTATTTTTTCGTCTTTAAAAGTAAGGCTGAATAAGACAAACACCAAAACAGCGAACACTGCAGGCACCTGCCATATGCTTTTCCAATCGTGTATTTCATCGACCAGATAGTAATCAGCTATTCCCCCTGCTATCTCAAATCCGATCAACATTCCTACTCCATAAGTAGCGAGTGTGATAAGTCCTTGAGCAGCACTTTTATTTTCTTCACTCGCCTTAGCATCGGTATAAATTTGTCCGGACACAAAAAAGAAATCATAGCAAATTCCGTGTAGCGCAATACCGATAAGGAGCATAAAGGCTTTTTCACCCACATCTCCGTAAGCAAAGAGTAAATAACGAACGCCCCAAGCGAGCATCCCAATCAAAATGGTTTTTTTGAATCCAAATCGTTTGAAAAAAACAGGTAATGCCAGTATGAATAAGGCCTCTGAAATTTGTCCAATAGACATTTTGGCGGCGGGATTCGCCATGCCAATTTCACTTAAAAAAGGCGCTGCGTTTTGATAGTAAAACGCCAGAGGAATACAGATTAAGACCGAGGCGATAAAAAAGATTAAAAAGTTGCGTTCTTTTAATAAACTCAAAGCATCTAATCCTAAAATTTTGGCTAGGCTTACATTTTCTTTTTGTGTAGACGGTGGTGTTTTGGGAAGGGTAAAACTAAAAACACCCAAAAGAGCCGATGCGACTGCTGTCATTAAAAAGGTGTTTTTCATTGCCCCTTGAGCGATAGCTTCTTGACTGTCCCACTGAAAGAGGTACGAAATGGCCATACCGGCCAATATCCAACCCACAGTTCCAAAAACTCGAATGCTTGAAAACTCCTTAGCGGTATTGCTCATTTGGTGAAATGAAATCGAATTTACCAAGGCCAGAGTGGGCATGTAGGCAATCATATAACCGAGCACATAAGGGTAGAACACTTCAAATGAAGTGATTTGTGACATTTGATACATCAACAAAGCCCCGATCAAATGAAGTACGCCCAATATGCGTTCGGCATTAAAAAATCGATCTGCAATGAGACCTATAATAAAAGGAGCAATAATGGCACCCCAAGATTGAGTAGAAAAAGCTTTTGCAGCTTCTGCACCAGTGGCTCCTAAATTTTCGCTGAGAAAAATACCGAAGGTGACAAACCATCCGCCCCAGATGAAAAATTCTAAAAACATCATCAGAGACAATTGTAATCGAGTGCTATTTTTCATTGAAGCAGTGATTTTTCAATAAGGGCTTTACTGGCCATAATACCCTCTTCTTCGGTGAGTTCATCACCTTCAAATTCAACGCCAATAAAACCTTCGTAACCTGAAGCCTTTACAATTTGCATCATTTTGGCATAGTCAATATTGCGCTCATTTCCTTGCTCGTCAAAGGTGTATGTTTTAGCGCTAACTGCTTTTGCATAGGGCATTAGTTCTTCAACACCAAGGTATTTATCATACTCGTCAGTACATGTGCGTTCACCTGTGCTTCCGTATTCTGAGGCCATACAAAAGTTACCAAAATCAGGCAGTGAACCGCAGTTTGGCATATCAACAGCTTTCAATACTTCTGAGAGTTTTGCAGCATTTGAAGAAAGGCCGCCGTGATTCTCTACAATTATATTAATGTTTTTATCCAGAGCATAGGCACCTAGAGCTTTCATTCCTAAGACAGAGGTCTCTAACCAGATTTCTGGATCTGAGCTTCCGTGCAGATTAACACGAATAGAGTGGCATCCAAGCGCTGCGGCAGCATCTACCCATCTTTTGTGGTTTTCAACAGCTTGATTTCGTTCGGTTTCGTCCTCTGCCGAGAGGTTTCCCTCTCCATCGATCATTATTAACACGTTGCGAACGTTATGCGCCTCGCTTGCGGCAAGTGATTTTTCTATAAAGGATTGCATACCTGCTTCAGGGCTTTCCGCATTTTCGAAATGTGGCCTGTAGAGTTGATTGACGTATTCAACACCTTCAAACCCCATTTCACTCGCTCTTTTGGCAAAGTCAAAGGGGTCCATACTTCCGTTTCGGATTTGTTTATTCATCGACCACTGTGCAAGTGATAGTTGAAATTTTGGAGTGGTCTCTTCAGTGGCGACCTCTGTTTCTTTTTGTTTACAAGCAGTAAAACTAATGAGTGCCGCTAGCAGCAGACTTTTTAGAGTTAGATTAGAGTTTAGCATCGGTTTAATTTATTGATATTAAAGGGTTGGCAATTCTATAAAAAAAGCTGTGAAATTGAATAGTTTTCAATTGAATTGACAGATTTCTAAATAAATGTAGAAAATTTAAGCAAGAATTTATACATTTAATATTCTAAACCGAAGACTAAGCATGAATAAATTCTATTACAACGAACCTCGTGAATCCTATGACGCTATTGTAGTTGGAACTGGTATCAGTGGAGGATGGGCAGCTAAAGAGCTCTGCGAGAAAGGATTGAAAACATTGGTACTAGAAAGAGGGCCGATGGTAAAACACAGAGAAGATTATCCAACTGCCAATAACGATCCATGGGATTATCCGCACGGTGAAACTCCTACTCAGGAAATGCTCAAAAGACAACCCAAACAGTCTCGTACTGGATATACCACAAGAATGTCATCGGCGCATTGGTTTGTAGATGATATTGATCATCCTTATAACGAAATCAAGCAATTCGATTGGATGCGTGGTTATCATGTAGGTGGTCGTTCAATTATGTGGGGTAGACAATCCTACAGACACAGTGATATTGATTTTACTGCTAACAAGAGAGAGGGTATTGCCGTTGATTGGCCGGTGCGTTACAAAGACATCAAACCTTGGTACGACAAAGTCGAGGCCTATATCGGGGTTTCTGGTGAAAACCGCGGACTAAAGCAATTACCAGACGGTGTTTTTGAGCCAGCCTTTGAGTACAATTGTGTTGAAGAGGTTTTCCGTGAAAAAGTAGAGTCAGGATTTGATGACGGTCGTGTAGTGACTATGGGTCGAACGGCACACATCAATAGTGATAAGAAATTTGAGGGCGACGGGCGTATTCGTTGTCAAACTCGTAACCGTTGTATTAGAGGATGTCCTTTCGGAGCATACTTCAGCAGTAACAGTTCTACTTTACCTGCAGCAGAGGCTACAGGGAACATGACATTGCGTACTGATTCTATTGTTCATGAAATCATGTATGATGCGGACACGCAAAAAGCAACAGGAGTTAAAGTGATAGATAAAGAAACTAAGGAGACCTTTGAGTTTAAGGCTAAGGTCGTTTTCTTGTGTGCTTCAGCTGTGGCATCAACTGCAATTTTAATGCAATCAAAATCAGATCGTTTTCCAAATGGAATGGGGAATGATTCTGGTGAATTAGGACACAATATCATGGACCACCACTTTAAAGCAGGTGCGATGGGTCGTTTTGATGGTTTTGAAGATAAATATTACAAAGGTCGAAGACCAACAGGACTATATATTCCTCGTTTTAGAAATATTGGTGGCAGCACTGATATGAAAGAGTTTAAAAGAGGTTATGGTTATCAAGGTGGAGGATCTAGAGGTAATTTCACAGATTTAATCGCTGAAACCAGAGGTTTTGGAGCTGAGCTGAAAAATGCCATTTTCCAACCTGGAGACTGGAATATCGGAATGACTGCTTTTGGTGAAATTTTGCCTTATCACGATAATAAAATGATGTTGGATTATGATAATTTAGACCAATGGGGACTTCCGACAGTGACCTTCGATGCTGAAATTAGAGACAACGAACTTGCGATGCGAAAAGACATGCAAGAACAAGGTGTTGAAATGCTGAAAAAAGCCGGAGCAAAAGATGTAATGGGTTATGATGCGCATTACGGATTCGGAAATGGAATTCATGAAATGGGAACTGCTCGAATGGGTCGAGATGCCAAAACATCAGTAGTCAACGGAAACAATCAATTGCATGCTGTTAAGAACGTTTATGTAACAGATGGAGCATTTATGACATCAGGAGCATGCGTTAATCCATCACTAACCTACATGGCATTTACAGCAAGAGCTGCTGATCATGCCGTAAATGAACTCAAAAAAGGAAACATTTAATTATGGAAAGAAGAACCGCACTTAAAAATATGGGTAAAGTCTTTGGCTTTGCCGTAGCTACTCCAACATTCTTAAGCATTCTTGAAAGTTGTCAGAATAGCCAATTCGCAGATTGGACACCGAAATTCTTTTCTGAAGATCAGGGAGAATTTGTGGGAAGGATGTTAGATGTCTTATTACCAAAGACAGATACACCTAGTGCCACAGAACTCAACGTACACGTTTTTATCGATGAGCTGGCCAATGCAACGTTTGACGATGCCCGAAAGGCAGAGGTTCAAATGCTACTCAATGCATGTATGGGCCAAACCTTGTCCATGTCTTCTGTGGATAGTCCTAATGATTTAAGCGACGAAATGATTGCCAATGCATTGACCTCTTTTTATGGAGAGTTAGATGAAGAAACAGCACAGAAACATGCTGAGGCATCAAGAGCATACCAGATGGCAAAGATGAATGGAGAAGAAGCATCTTTGGAAGAAGAGGTTGCTGCTCGAAGCTTTGCTAATGAAATTCGCAACCTTGCGATTAGCGCTTACAAAAACACTGAATACATCGGTGAAGAGGTATTGGCGTATTTACCAGTACCAGGACCTTATGTAGGCTGTGCAGACGTTGAAGAGTTGACTCAAGGTAGAGCCTGGTCATTGTAAACAGCTCGTCTAATAAGCTTAAAGCCTGAATCTTGCGAGATTCAGGCTTTTTTTATACCAAATAGTATTTTTATTGAAACAGCAGTGTTTTGAGACATATCTTATACTGATTGGTATATTGAGAAACAGCTAAAATTGAGCCAATTTTTAGTATTGTCATTTATCGATAAAATGACTCATTTCATATTTTCTATCTCCATTTGCTTACAAGTAGTTGTAAGAATTTTTGATTCAATTTTTCAGTTATCAACAAAGATTAACTTTTATTCCGCAAGTTAAAAGTCAGTAATAGCAAGGTTTTCGGTGTGTTTTGTAAACATAGGTTAATAACTTCTTCTAAAACATAACATTAGCTCTTTTTGATTTTTGAATATAGGTCGTTACTTGATAGAAAGTA
>Ga0213864_10000988_pt1 | contig 12908 bp, 13 predicted proteins | sample PICome_5_FD_160078 | JGI IMG/M metagenome (GOLD analysis project Ga0213864, IMG submission 160078) | Coastal seawater microbial communities near Pivers Island, North Carolina, United States - PICO247 | ecosystem: Environmental > Aquatic > Marine > Coastal | place: USA: North Carolina... | reverse complement strand
TTCCATCCAGTCTGTTGCTGTCCAGCCAGTTGCATTTCCTGACTCAACACCAATACACCATGGGGTATTACCGTCTGCGACCATCTGATCCGAAAGAGCAATAAGATCTTCCATAGTCGTTGGGATCTCATAGCCGTTATCTTCAAATTGCTCTGGTGAGTACCAAACCAGGGACTTTAGGTCCATTTTGAACGCAAAACCGTACATATTTTTGTTACCATTTGCGTCTGCATATGTCCCGAGGTCGACCCATGATTGACCTGCGCCGTAGTTTTCTGCCATCCAACTTGCAGTCGCGTCACCGAGAGGGACTAGGTGCCCTTCTTTAGCCATGTCTCCAGCTAAGCCAGGCTGCGGGAAGATCGCAATATTGGGCGCGTTGTTTGAGCGAAGATCCGCAACAATAAGTGCAGCGAAGTCACGAGAACCGGAGTACTCTACTTTGGCACCAGTCGCTTTCTCGAAACAACTGATAGTATTAAGAAGCATCTCTTCATCTTGGCCGCCAGTGATTGATCCAGCAATGGTTATTACTTCACCAGAGAAGCTACCTAAGTCACCAATTGGTGTTAGAGTATTACATACATCTGAATGTGATCCTGCAAAGCTTGCGCTTGCGGCAAACAAGGACGCCGCAATTGCAGTTCCCCGTAATAGATAAGTTTTGTATGACATCATTTCCTCCCTGTGTGTCATTTTCAAAAATTGGGTCGTTGTCTTTAGATTCATACCGAAGCTTACGACCAATGATGATAGCGGTATCATCACTATCGATACCCTGTAGATTTACTATGTCAACTACTCGTGTAACAACCTTTTTGAAATATCAGCGCTTTTTCATCAGATGTATAAAACTCGCTCACTTTTCCAACGATTATGGTATGGTCACCTCCATCAAAAGTTGCGTGTTGTTTACACATGAAGCGCGCGACACCAGCCTGCAAATACGGGCATCCAGACGCAGATTTTTTCCATTCTGTGTCTTTGGATCCGCCTGCTGATTTGGCAAAATCCCGACATAAGTCCAATTGATCGTACGACGCGACATGAATTGCGAATTCAGATGCGTTCACAATTACATTGTAGCGGCGTGATGATTTTGCTGGTGACCAAAGCACGAGTGGTGGATCGAGTGATAGGCTCGCAAAACTATTTGCGGTGATACCCATTGGCCCATCTGGTCCGCTGCATGTCACAATGGTAACACCTGTTGCATAACGGCCTAATGCATCGCGGAACGCGCGCTCATCAAAGCTAGTTAGCGTTGTCATTTTTATCCTTACGCAACATTACGTCCAAGCGCGGTCGTATAAATTTCATACCATGTTTGGCGATCCATTTTCACGTCTAATGCGGTTGACATGGCTTTTATACGTTCAAGTGAATTCGTCCCAAGCATAGGTAGTATGCGAGAGGGATGTGCCAAGAGCCATGCAATTGCAACAGCGGTTTCATCGACATTATTTTCTGATGCTATTTTGGACAGAGCGTCCATAACTTCTGGATGATCGCCGGAAAATAGAGTGCCACCTGCCAATGGCGAACATGCCATCAATGGCTTTCTATCGCGAGTGCTTTATTCTATCATTGTTGTGTAGTTCAACCGCCCTAAAAGTGTCACAGTGCCCTTAACCTCACCGTTAGGATCCAATCTCAAATGTTGTGGATTGACACACATAAGCTAAGTAGCAGTATTTACGATTATGATATTGAAGACTTCGGAAAGCTAATCAATAGATAACCCGCTCGGAACTGCATCCGGTTCACCTAAGCGTCCCTTGAGAGCAGTTTTGCCAGTTAAGCTTTCCAGGAAAGAAACGATGTCTTTTATTTGGTGCTCTGATAGATCTCGAGGCAATATATCTATTTTAGAACCTTGGCGCGCCATTTCATAGCGGTCTGATTGAATTACAAAATCTATTTCCTCGAGCCATGGAACCGATGGCAGGTTTGCCATATCTCGTTTCCATGTCGCTCGCATCTTAACTGGGTCTAAATGGTGGCGGACTATTCCTTCTAATGTTGGATAAGCACCATTGTGACCGTACGGTCCAGTCAGTGCAACGTTACGCAGACGTGGGGTTTTAAATCGATATGCGTCATCTAGATTATCGCTTTCACTCATTCTCCCTACGTCTCTGGGTGCCGGATCCCAGCGTCTTGTACGTCCTGGGCCAAATGCGGGTAAACCCAAAGCATAAAATTTTTGATCGCTGAGTAAGGGGCCATTATGGCACATTACACAGCCGGCATTCCCAAAAAATAATTGACGCCCTTTCTCAGCATTAATGCTGAGTGGCGCTCCTGTTTTCAGAAATGCATCGTAAGGACTATCAAAGCTACGCCATTCAAAATTTATAAAATCACCTAAAGCTTTGGCTATTTCTACAATCGTAATTTGCTCGGGGCGATCTATCTCATCGAAAGCATCAATAAACATTTTTGAGTATTCTGGGATTACCCGCACACGTTTAGCGAGAATTGGCCACGCGGCATCTATTCTATCGTGTACTGCGCCAGCAATTTCATTTTCTTTTGGATTTCCCGCCATTTCGAATTGAGCAACAAGTGGGAAAAGCGCTTGTGCCTCGATCAATGTACTCAAACCGTCAGGCAACCATTCTTCAGCAGGAGAATTAAAACCATTTCCATAGATATCGCTGACTTCTAGACGGCCGTCTTGGAACACAACAGTTATTGACTTATGCCCAAGATTCCAAAGAGAGGTGGCATTGCGAGGAATTCTCTTTTTAATTTTTTGCTCACCGACGCCGGCGTTGCGTTTTGGACCAATACCCTGGCCACCTTCTCCTATGCCGAGACTTAAACCATCACTTCCGCCATGCTTTGGGTGGTGGCATGTAGAACAGCTAATATTTCGATTTCCAGAGAGAATTTTGTCGTAAAATAAAAGCTGGCCTAATTTTGCCTTTTGTTGATTTACTGGGTGAAATTGTGAGTCGTCAAGGATCTGACTTTCGAATGCAGCAGCCCCACTGTTTAGAGCAAATAAAAGGATTAAAGTATGAATAAGCGTTGGAAATTCTCGAAACTTTTTTTGCAGCTTGTAGCGTTGCAATTTGGATTTATCTGCGCATTCCCGGCTTTTGCAGATCTTGAGATAGCAAGAGATTTGATGGAGGCGGGAAAGTTTAAAGAAGCGCGAATTGAGCTTTGGCCTGCTGCACGTTCTGGAAATGCTGAAGCCGAAGAGTTGATCGGCGTTATGTACGCAATGGGCTTGGGAGTTGAACAAGATTATGCGCGAGCATTTGACTGGTATTTGCGTAGCGCAATGAAGGGGCATGCTGGGGCTCAATCGGGTGTGGGTTGGTATTATGAGTTGGGTTTGGGCATGTCCGCCCCAGATTTGATGCGTGCGTACATGTGGTATGCATTGTCTGCAATTGGAAATGATCCTGATGCAATGATAAGCCAGGAAGAGGTTATTAAGAAAATGACTAAAGAACAGATTGAGAAAGCGCATGTTTTGATCGATGATTACCGCGTTTGGCTATATCCATTTCGTTAAGGCGTAAGTTGGGCATTTTGAAATATTTTGCCAACCTCAAGTATTGTTCCAATGGTTGTATAACTTTGAGGCTGCCCCCGCGTAGTTAAAGCACCACGCGGGAGCTAGGTAATTATTCAATATCTGCCGCGCGTCCGGCTGATAAAACTTTTTCCGCGTCTGCAACAGCTTCCGTGAGAGCATTGAATACCTCTTCTCCACCATCCACATTTTCTTTAAACCAATCATATACTGGTGCTGCAGCGGATTTAAATGCCGCCTTTTCATCTGGTGTTGGAACGTATAGATCACCGCCACCTGCAACAAAATCCGCGTAAGCTTGAATTGATTTGCGTTTTGGCGATGCGAATGTCGCTTGCTGCAGCTGAGAGAAGCCATCGGCTACAATAGTGCGCATGTCTGCCGGCATCGACATAAATTTATCATTCGACATCCACCAAAGTGCACCCATGTATGCGTGTCCATCAAGTGTTACATACTGAAGGCCGGCATCTGGGAATTTCATCCCCATTATGTCTGTAATACCATTTTTTGAACCCTCTACAACGCCAGTCTGGAACGATGTAAACAGCTCGGGCCATGGAATTGGTGTTGGCGATGCACCTAATGCTTTTACTAGTACTTGCGGTAAATCAGCAACTACGGTTCTAATTTTGAGTCCAGCCATGTCTCCTGGATTTTGTACCCGGCGCTTAGTGTTGGCAAAGTTCCGCCAGCCACCAGTATTACCAATCGTCATGAGCCGAATTTTGTTGCCAGAGTCCTTCAGCGCCATTTTACGCACAGTGCGTGTAAAGTCGCCAGATAGAACATGTTCTGCAACACGGTCATCGGCCATTAGATACGGAAGATCTAGAACCTGTACATATGGGAAGATGCCAGCTGCGCCACCAGAAGTCGAAATGTATACGTCGATAGATCCGTCAGCTACGCCTTGTAAACATTCTGCACCTTTTGAGCAGAGCTGCGTGCCAATGAATAATTCAACTTCGATTGCACCATTTGATGCGCTCTCGACATAATTTTTGAAGACTATGAGTCCATCATAATCTTCGTCGTTTTCATTCGAATTTGCTGTAGCTCTTATTGTGTAGTCAGCAGCACTGGCCGTAACTGCCCCCGTTGCTAGCATTGCCGCTAATGTCAGCGACTTGATGATACCTTTTAGCATTTTTTCCTCCCTAAGGTTTTTGCGATTAAGGTTAGTTTACGAACCCAGTTATACGTGGGATCGTCATCGAAATGGCTGGAATATAAGTGATCAAAAAGATCACAAAAATTTCAACCAAAAGAAATGGAACGATGGCACGAGCGATATTTTCTACGCGCTCGCCGGAAACAGAGGACGCAACAAACAAGACTAAACCCATTGGCGGAGTTGCTAGGCCTACCGTGAGATTAACGCTCATAATTATTGCAAAATGTACAGGGTCAACACCCATACTTACGAAAATAGGCCCTAAAATAGGACCTAATATTATGATTGCGGGGCCCGCATCCAAAAACATTCCAACCAAGAAGAGTAGAATGTTAATTAGGAATAACAAAATTAATGGGTTTTCAGAGAGTGAAAGAATGTATGCGGCCAAGGTTTCTGGCGCATGACTTAGGCTTACCACTGTTTTAAAAGCCATGGCTGCGCCCACCAAAAGCAGAACCACTGATGATGTCATGGCTGCCTTCATTAGTACGGCGGGTAATTCACGGATATGAAGAGATTTTAAAACGAACAACCCAATGAAAGCAGCGTACCCAACAGCCACAGCTGCGGCCTCGGTAGGAGTAAATATACCACCTAAAATCCCGCCCAAAATGATAACTGGGGTCATCAAGGGAAAAAAGGCCTTTAAACTGGCGTGACCGCGTTCTGGCCAAGAGTAACGGGCACTCGCAACTGGAAAATCATATTTATCAGCCATCAACTTGACCATTAACATGAGGCCAACCCCGACCATGATACCAGGTACAATCCCAGCTAAGAATAGAGCGGCAACGCTTTCTCCCATTACATAAGCGTAAATTATCATGATCCCTGACGGTGGAATAATTGGCCCTATTACCGAGCTAGCAGCAGTTATTGCAGCAGCGAAGCGCCTGCTGTAGCCCTGCTTTTCCATTGCTGGGATCAGCATTGAGCCAAGCGCAGAAGTATCTGCAACCGCTGAGCCGGAAAGACCCGCAAATAACATTGACGATAAAATGTTCACATGCGCGAGACCTCCGCGCAAATGCCCCATTATCGCCTGTGCAAACTCCACTAACCGTGTTGTAATCCCACCGCGGTTCATCAATTCACCCGCAAGCATAAAAAATGGAATTGCCATGAGCGGAAAACTGTCAATGCCATTGTAAACATTGCGATACAGCAAGGCGATATCGCGTTCCTGCCCGTTTAGCCATAAGAGCAACCCTGGAGCAGCTAAAAGTCCAAAGAAGACTGGCAGTCCAATCATCAAAAACAGCAAAAAAAGTGGAAGGAACCACATAAGCATCAGGTGTAATCCTCGCTCTCAATCACAATCAATGGTCGCAATAAATGTTTGTGACCAAAAAAAGTAATAAACTGTCTTAAGATTAACTCGATTGTTACGATCAGCATTAAAGCGCTGCCTACAAAGAGTGAAAAGTACATCCATGCTAATTTTAGCTTTACAGCCGTCATACCAATTAGATGTAGCGGTAGCGTCAGTGATGCGCTTGCAAAAAGCCAACCAGAATTCACATGTTTCCAACCTAACTGCACAGCAACGCAGAGTACGGCTAGCGAAAGAATCAAAAGAAACATTGTAAGTAACGACATCATGCGGTTAGGCAAAAACTGGGATATAGTTTCAATAGCTACAAACCCGCCTTGCCTTAGCGCAATCGGTGCCATTAAACCCGTTAGCCAGAGCATGAGAAATCGTGCTGCCTCATCTGGCCATGGTAGCGCATTGTTCATTACATATCTGAAAAATACTTGGAGTAAGATGACCACAACCATAAGTGCAAGAGCCATTGCGGAAACGCGACTACCGACCCAACCACAAATGTCGTTGAATTTCTGAATAGGTGTTAAAAGCGATATAAATAACTGCATCAATATGCCCTTTTCATGTTATTGCATAACGCAGTTAAGCGGGCATTTGGCGTAAGTACGAAGTTTATATTACATATCTTTATAGTTGGTACTGATTGCCATTTAAGCGATAAAAATTTGTTCACAAATGACGTCACTGTCCTCGCTAAATGTAGCCAATTGAAAATTAAATTACGTGGACATCTTTTGGACATTTTATGAGATACCCCTAAAATACTTTCCTGATGAAAACACCAAGGGCACTTTGCCGTTGTGAATAAAATCCGACACCTCGCCAACTATGATCGTATGATCTCCCCCATTGAATGTGGAATACTTGCTACACATAAAGCGTGCGCTGCTGCCATTTATGTATGGACAACCTTTGTCTGACCATTCCCATGGAGCCTCAGCTGGCCCATATGCTGATTTTGCAAAATCACTGCATAGATCCATTTGGTCGTACGACGCGATATGAATTGCAAATTCAGACGCGTTCACAAACGCATCGTGCCGTCGTGAAGATTTCGCGGGTGACCAAAGTACAAGCGGTGGGTCAAGTGATAGGCTTGCAAAACTGTTCGCGGTGATGCCCATTGGACCATTGGGACCATTACATGTGACTATAGTTATTCCAGTTGTATATGCACCAAGAGCATCGCGAAACTTACGCTCATCAAAGCTGGAATGGAGTAAGGTTTCACTCATCACGCGACTTCCCGGCCCAGAGCAGCAGTATAAATTTCATACCATGTTTGGCGATCTATTTTTAGGTCGCATGCGGCTGACATGCTCTTTATCCGTTCAAGTGAATTCGTCCCAAGAACAGGTAGGATGCGAGAGGGATGTGCTAAGAGCCATGCGATCGCAACAGCGGTTTCATCGACATTATTTTCTGTTGCCACTTTGGATATTGTGTTCATGACCTCTGGATGATCGCCAGAAAACAGTGCGCCACCTGCCAATGGTGACCAAGCCATCAATGGTTTTCCGATCCGCTGATGAAATGCAACGTCACCATTTACAAAAGATTCATGAGCCAAAACACTGAGTTCAATCTGATTGGTGACCAGTTGATTTTCCATCGCGGATTGCAAAAGTTCCCAATCATAGGGTCGGAAATTTGATACACCAACGCTGCGAACTTTACCTGCTGCAATGACTTCATCCAATGCGGCACCAGTTTCATGGTGATCCATAAATGGGTCAGGACGGTGGATCAGTAGCAAATCGATATGATCAATGCCCATCAAACGCAGAGAATGATCAATAGACGCTATGATGTGCGCGCGAGAAGTATCATAATATTTTACGCGCGCTTCTGCGTATCGACCAACAGGCGCGATAATATCGCATTTGGTAACGATTTCCATTTTGTTGCGCAATGCCGAGCCAGACAGTGCATTCCCCAAAATTTCCTCGGCCTCATACCCTCCGTAAATATCGGCCTGATCAAAAGTTGTAATGCCCTGATCTAGGCTGGCGTCGATTTTTGCGCGTACGTGCTCTGGACTGATATTTTTGTCATCACCTAATCGCCACATGCCGTAGACGATCCGTGACAGGCTGACCTCTTTACTGAGAGAAACTCGTTCCATTATTTTCTAACTCCTGCACCCAGTGGCGTGATTGGTGTTTTTGATGGCACGCGACCATATGCGTGCGGAAGAGAACACGTGTTCATGTTCGGCAGCACTTTGGTGCCAAAATGTTTGCATTCGTCAATATGTGGGTAGCCCGACAATATGAAAGCCCGAATGCCCATTTTTTGATAGGCTTCAAGCTCACTCAAAACCTGATCGGCAGACCCAACAATTGCCGCCCCGCACCCAGAACGTGCGCGCCCTACACCCGTCCAAAGATGGGGTTCGACATAACCAAATTCATCGGCGATATTGCGATTCTTCTCCTGATGTGAAACGCCCAAGGATGTGCTGTCCAGCGCCCGTTCGCGGATTTTGCGACCGTGTTCATCGTCGAGCTTTGAAACAATGTAGTCGGCGTATTCTTTTGCCTCGGCTTCGGTATCGCGCACGATCACATGGACGCGCAAACCATAGTCTAGTGTGCGATTATAACGCTCTGCCACTGCATTCACGGCTTTCATCCGCTCTGCGATTTTCTCTTTGGGTTCGGGCCACATCAAGTATACGTCACAGTGCTGCCCGCATAACTCAAGCGCCGCGGGTGAATAGCCCCCAAAATACAATAACGGTCCACCCGTTTGATATGGTTTGGCTGGATCCGTTGTCAGGCCTTGGAAATTGTAAACTTCACCCTGATAATTGATTTCATCTTGTGTCCAGGCCTGTTTCAGGATTTCGACCACCTCGCGCGAACGCTGATACCTGAATGCGCTATCCGCCTTTTCGCCTGGAAAATCGCTGCTGATGATGTTCACGGTCAATCGTCCGTGCATCATGTGATCTAGTGTCGCGATGGTACGGGCCAGCATGATAGGCTGCATTTCTCCGCAGCGCACGGCGGCGAGCATATTGATCTGATCGGTAATGGGCGCACAGCCCGCGACAAAGCTGAGCGTGTCCTGGCCAACCTGATAGGAAGAGGGGCACAAAATATTGCGAAATCCTTGTTCTTCTGCTGTTTTGACGATCTCGCTGCAGTGATCCCATGATGAACGTAGGGCTCCATCGGGTTGTCCCAAAAATTGATAGTCATCTGAACACAGTGCCGAAAACCATGACACCTCTACTGCGTCTAAATCTGGCGATGTTATGGGAACAACCGTCATGAAAACCTCATCCATTAAATTATCACTTGCGTAGCATCAGATTTATAGTAAATCAATAGTGTATCAATTTTTTGTTTTGGACCAGATGAGTATTCAACAAAGCCTGCCAAAATATCTTCAAATTAGCGAACTGCTGATCCGCGATATCGCCGCCGGTCGCTTAGAGGATGGTGCGCGCCTGCCCACGGAACGCGACTTGGCAGCACAATTATCAACATCCGTTGGTACATTGCGCAAAGCATTGTCGGAATTAGAGCGGCAGGAATTGTTAGAGCGGGTCCAAGGATCAGGAAATTACATTCGATCAAAATCAGAAGTGAATTCGATTTATTCCTTCTTTCGCGTGGAATTGTTAGAGGGTGGCGGGCTTCCTAGGGCAGAGGTTCTTGATGTGTCCAAGCAACCCAAATCCGATAAATTTCCCTATTTCGGGTCAAATATTGAGGGTTTCAGGATCCGCCGTATGCGGTATTTGAACGACATTCCAGCCGTTCTGGAAGAGATTTGGTTAGACGCAAATCATGCAAAAACTATCACCCCTGCGGATCTAAACGAAGCGCTTTATGTGTATTATCGCAAATCGCTTGATCTATGGATCACGCGGGTCGAAGATCGTATTGGCTTGCAGCCAAAACCAACTTGGTGCCCCAAATATCTGCACCTTGATGACACCACTATCTGTGTGGATCGGCTGAGTTTTGATCAGTGCGATCAACCCGTTGAATTTTCCAAAAGCTGGATCAACTCAAACGTTGCCCAATACGTGGCACGCATAAAATAGGAGCAGTTATGAAAACCCTTAAATATGGAATAATCGGCTGCGGCATGATGGGCCAAGAGCATCTGCGCAATATTGCATTGCTGCCTGATGTTGAGGCGACAGTTATCTATGAACCTGACGCAGGGATGCGTGCGGCAGCGGCTGAATTAGCGCCCAAGGCGAAGTTCGTTGACAGTGAAGCGGACGTTTTACATGACCCTGATATTGATTGTTTGTTGGTGGTCTCGCCAAATCACGAACATTTGCGCCAGTTGGAATGCGCACTGAATGCACCGCATCGCCCGATCCTGATGGAAAAACCCCTATTCACCCAAGAAGATGGGGCAGAACGGATCAAACAATTTGCTGCGCAGTATTCAGCAACGGTCTGGGTTGCTATGGAATACCGATATATGCCGCCTGTTGCGGCACTGATCGATAATTTAGATACGTCCACTGGGGGGGCACGGATGTTAACCATTCGTGAACACCGCTTCCCATTCTTGGAAAAGGTTGGGGATTGGAACCGTTTCAACGCCAACAGTGGTGGTACATTTGTTGAAAAATGCTGCCACTTTTTCGATTTGATGCGTTTAATTCTGAAATCAGATCCTGTTCGCGTGATGGCGTCGGGTGGGCAAGCGGTAAATCATTTAAATGAAACCTATGATGGTCAGGTGCCTGATATTTGGGATCATGGATACGTGATCGTCGATTTCGCAAGCGGTGCGCGCGCCATGTTGGAATTGTGCATGTTTGCCGAGGGTGCCGAATTTCAGGAACACATTATCGCAACGGGGCCCAACGGGATCATCGAATCCCTTGTGCCTGGTCCCGAGCGATTTTGGCCGACAGAAACATTGGGGCCCAGTCCAACGCCCAAGTTAATTGTCAGCCCGCGCAACCCAAAAGGCCCGATTGAAAAGGAAATTCCCGTCGATCCAACAATCTTGGCCGCGGGGGATCACAATGGATCAACCTTTTATCAACATCAAAAATTCGTTGATATGGTACGCAATGGCGGGCAGCCAGAAGTTTCATTGAATGATGGAATGTGGGCGGTTCGAATGGGTCAAGCCGCCCAAGAAAGTGCGCGTACAAGTCAAGCCATCATTTTATAAAACGATCATAAGCGAACATTATTGACCAAAAACGAAAATACGGACATAAACGCCCCAAGTCGGTTAAGGGGCGTTTAAGATGTCTGATTATGATTTTGATGTCTTTATCATCGGGGGCGGTATTAACGGGTGTGGTATCGCACGCGATGCAGTCGGACGTGGGTATCGCGTAGGTCTAGCCGAAATGAATGATCTTGCTTCGGCAACATCGTCGGCGTCTACAAAATTATTTCATGGTGGCCTTCGTTACTTAGAATATTTTGAGTTCAGATTGGTGAAAGAGGCGCTGATTGAACGTGAACATTTGCTGCATGCCATGCCGCACATCAGTTGGCCAATGCGTTTTGTCCTGCCAATCGCGCCCGACATGCGATTTGACAACAGCACGCCGACATCACGATTGTTGCAAAGGATCATGCCGTGGATGAAGGGCCGCAGGCCTGATTGGTTAATCCGACTTGGTCTGTTTCTTTATGACCACATGGGTGGCCGAGAGGTTTTGCCCGCGACGAAAACGTTGAATTTGCATACCGAACAAGAGGGAGGTCCGCTGAAACATTCATTCGTGAAAGCATTTGAATATTCTGATTGCTGGATCGAAGATTCTCGGCTTGTGACATTGAATGCGCAGGATGCAAAACAGCGTGGCGCAACGATCATGACGCGTACCAAGGTGGTTGCGACCAGCCGAAAGGCGGACCATTGGATTATCACGCTGTTGGACCAAAATACCCAAGTTAGACACGAAATCACGACGAAAATGATTGTGAATGCGGCGGGCCCTTGGGTTGGTGAATTGTTGGGGCAAACACTGGGATTGACAACCAATGAAGGCGTGCGATTGGTTCGTGGAAGCCACATCGTCACCTACAAGTTATACGATCATAACAAAGCCTATTTTTTTCAAGGAACGGATGGGCGCATCATTTTTGCGATTCCCTATGAAAATGATTTCACCTTGATCGGAACAACGGATCAGGATCATTTAGATCCAAATGCGCCTGTGGAATGTACCGCTGAAGAACAGGCATATTTATTGAAATTTGCCTCGCAATATTTTGAAACCCCGGTGACCAAGGATGATATTGTTTGGACGTTTTCAGGTGTGCGCCCGCTTTACGATGATGGGGCGTCATCCGCATCGGCCGCGACGCGGGATTATGTGTTAAAGGTGGACAATGCAAATGGGCAAGCACCCGTTTTGAATATCTTTGGCGGAAAAATCACAACCTATCGAAAATTGGCAGAAAGCTCACTGGTTGAAATCGAAACTGTGCTGGGCATCAAATCTGGGTCATGGACAAAACGCATGCCATTACCTGGCGGTGATTTCGGCGTGGATGGGTTTGATGGATTGGTCGAAAATCTGTTGGACACCTATGATTTTCTGACGCCTTCTTGGGCCACGCGAATGGTGCGCATGTACGGAACGAATGCAGTGAAAATCATTGCTGCAGTTGCGCAAGCGACTGATCAAAAATATAATTTTGGATGTAACATCACCGCGGCTGAACTGGATTGGGGCATTGAAAACGAATTTGTCCAAACGGCAGACGATTTTGTGTGGCGGCGCACGAGGCTGGGTCTCAAACTTACCCCAGAACAGATTGAGGCGATTGATACATATATTTTGGATAACCAATAAAATCAGCACGCTCTTGTTCTTTTTTGGAAATAACCTTACC
>Ga0213864_10000986_pt1 | contig 12926 bp, 9 predicted proteins | sample PICome_5_FD_160078 | JGI IMG/M metagenome (GOLD analysis project Ga0213864, IMG submission 160078) | Coastal seawater microbial communities near Pivers Island, North Carolina, United States - PICO247 | ecosystem: Environmental > Aquatic > Marine > Coastal | place: USA: North Carolina | collected... | reverse complement strand
CTTCAACTTCTATTGGTGAGACAGTACGTTCATCTTGTGCAAAGATTTCTTCCTCTTCTTCGGTTTCTGCTCCTGCTTTAGTTTCAGGTTGTGTCGTTTCTATTGCGGGAGCGACCGGTTCAAGGATGGATTCTGTTTTTTTGACAGATTCCTGTGATTGCTTACGCAATTCAGCAAGACGATCTGCTCTCGAAATTTGCGGAGTAGCCTCATTGGTGGTTACGGCGTTTAGTTCGCTGGCCTCAATGGCGGGTTTTTGGACTGTTGGAGTTGCTGAACCAACTTGAGCGCCGAGTTTTTTACGAGCCTCTTCTTGTCGACGTAGGAAGTCACTCGTATCGACACTTTGGCGTGATTCTGTCCGACCTTGGTTCGTAGGACTTTGCGAGTTGGCCTGACTTCGTTCGTTACGTTTTTTCTGACGAACTTGGTTCGCGTTTGCAGCAAATGGATTAAATGGTTCATCCGGTTTTCTGCGTCGGTCTCGAATTATAAATCCCCCAATATAATCTACTCAATGACGACTTGTTAAAAAGAATCCGCTAAGGAAAATCAACTCCAATTGATAACAGTGTCATCCGTCCTCATGTATTGATCAATACCACTCGTCTCGAACGGTGTTTTTCGCCCGCTCATGAGCTCGATGTACCCAAGCAATCCGATCATGGTACCATTATCGATACAATACATCCTTGGAGGTGCGTGAGAAGTCGAATCTCGTTCTTCTGCCATTAATGTGGACATCTCTCGTAGACGGTTGTTGCAGGCGACTCCGCCACCAAGTAAGACCTGCTTTTTTCCACTGTGTGCCAATGCTCGTTCTGCAACCTCAATGCATGCGGCAAACGCATGTTCTTGGAGAGACCAACAGACTGCACCCAATGAATGACCCTTTTCGATGAGTCTTTGTGCAGCAGTGAGGATTCCTGAGAATGCCAAATCCATCCCTCGGACTGGGTAAGGAAGTTCCAAACCATCAAGAGTTGCATCTGGATTCGCATCATGAAATTCCTTTGCAAGTTTTTCGATGACAGGGCCGCCTGGAAACGGTATTCCTTGTTGACGTGCAAACTTGTCTAGCATGTTTCCAATCCCAATATCAAGGGTTTCACCTAGGACACGGTATTTTCCTTGCAGCTTGGCTATGACTTGTGTATTTCCTCCACTAACATATAGTAGAACTGGGTCATCACAGTCACATTGCTGTCGTCCAATTTCGATATGTGCAACGCAGTGATTTACACCGATCAACGGCACATCAAGTCTGCTTGAAAGGGTTCGTGCTACGGATGCGCCAATGCGCAAACATGGTCCAAGTCCTGGCCCTTGGGAATAGGCAATAGCTCCAATATCAGAGGTTGAAAGATTTTGAGATTCGAGGACGCGCATGAAGAGTTCGGCAGCAAAATCGCGATGGTGATCGGCGGCCTCTCTTGGGTGGATACCGCCTTCGAGCGGCTTGATGGTATCTCCAACAGATGGGTACGGAATCCCATTTGGATCAACGAGGCCAAAGGAAAATGTATGGGCTGTTGATTCAATTCCGATAGTCCACTTCCCTTCGTTCATAGACACCCGTGCATGCGATTGTTCTTCAACTCTCACCTCTACCCCATCTCATGCGAACCATTTACCACAACATCGGTTCGTTGCAAACCATGCATGATAATTCAATAAACATGAATTCAAAAGCAATTATCGTGGAAGATAATGTTATTACGAAAATTGCTGATTCAATAGACGAGTTTGAATCATCAGATGCAACTTTTGTTGATGTAGGTGGTCGCTCGGTCGTACCTGGTTTTATCGATGCCCACAATCATTTATTGTGGTCTGGCGATCGTTTTAACGAGCACAATCTCCGTATGCAGGGAAAATCCTATGCAGACATTGCAAAAATGGGCGGTGGCATTATGGAAACAGTGCGTTCAACACGACAAGCATCGGATCATGAATTGTACACCATTGGGCGAACAAGGTTAGAACAGGCTTTGAGAAATGGTACGACATTCATGGAGGCGAAATCCGGATATGGTTTGTCAACAGAAGGTGAATTGCGATTGTTGAATATCGTTCACAATTTGAAGCAAGAGGCAACGTTACCGTCTTTGCATTCCACCTGGATGGGTGCTCACGCAGTTACTTCAGAACATACATATGCCTCCTATACTGATGAAATTCTGTCAGAGCAACTGCCTGCCATATTGGAATCAAATTTGGCAGAATCTGCAGATGTTTTTTGTGAACCTGGATGGTTTACGATTGAACAATCAGAAGATATTTTGCGTTCATCAAGAGATGGTGGTCTTGAATTGCGAATGCATATCGATGAATTCACAGACGGTGGTGGAGGTGAATTAGCTGCAGAACTTAACGTGCGAACTGCAGATCATGCACATCATACGCCACTTGAAACCCGAATAAAGATGAGGGATGCAGGAGTTATGACTGGTTTCTTACCTGGTACACCATACTGCAACGGAGATCAATGGCCAGATTTTTCCATCGCCCAAGAACACAGTATACCATTCTCTTTAGCCACCGATTTCAATCCAAACTGTTTCACCAACAGTTTACCATTCATCGGATCACTCGCTGTGCAACGAAATGGTATGAGTCCCTACGATGCATTGTACTGCATCACTCGACACGCAGCATTTTCGACACCGCGTTCTGATGGCCTTGACCACGGCATCATTCGAGAGGGTGCTGTTGCTAATTTCAACATACTAACAAGTCGACATTGGGAGTCTTGGTGTATGACTCCATCAAGTTCTCCTGTCCATGCCGTTTGTCTTGAAGGTCAGCATATTGAATTTTAAGTTTAATTTTTCCATACTACATTTATTTATTTATAATACACGTAAAGGATTAAGGGATTATCATGGCATGGCTTGAAACCGTCGTTTGTTCTTCGCAAAAAAAAGTTGATGCTCGATTCCTTCGAATACTCAATGCGCACCAAGAACTCAAGCGTCGTCAGGACGGATGTCTTCTGGCATGGGCAGCTAGGTCTGTTGATGGGCAACCACTCTTCCTGGTACAAACGTTGTACAAATCCAGAAATCATCTCAAAGAGGTATCTCGCTTGGTTAGCGACAAACTCGATCCTGAGCATGGATCGTTAGAATCGTTCATGAGTGGGCCTCCACTTGTGGGTATTTTCGAAGTAGATGAGGTTCAATTCCTTGATCAGTTCAAAAATACACAAAAACAATGACACGTTCTGTCGTATAATGGTAGTTATACGACTTTTATGCTGATAGGAATCAATATTCAAATGCTCATGAAACCGAGAAATTCAACGCAGTGCCTCGGTTTGTACTATTTTGCTGTATTGGATATGACAAGAATATGTATTTTCGACCCGCAAAGTAGGGGGTGAAAGGTACATTTTCTTGATTTTTTGGACAAAGAGTTCATACGTCTTCTTCACTGCGAGAATATCATGACTGTAATTGAAGGATTTTGTCTGAAATGCAAGACGTATGGCCCAATCAATAATGGGAAGGAAATTAAAATGTCAAACGGACGTACTCGGTTTGCAGGAACCTGTTCACAAAATGGGTGCAGTGGAAAAATTTCCAAGATCATTTCCTGAGGCACACATGGACTACCGATGTGAATAAATACGCGTCTATGGTGGGAAGAATACCTAGGGCTCGTGGTCTAGGGGTTATGACGTTGCCTTGACATGGCAAAGATCGAGAGTTCGATTCTCTCCGAGCCCACCAATGAAATTTCTTTATTGCCTATGACATGGTTTAATGGTTTAATTATCTTGTGAAAAATTATTCGTCGTGTTTCAAACCTACATCAATTGGTTTTGTCTTCTCAATTTTAGCTGGCGGCTCTTCTGTTCCAAGATCTGAAAAATCCGTATTACCGCCTTGCCAGGATTGTATTTCATTTGTTTCTTCAAATGATTCAGAAAGCAATTTCGAATTGGATGATAGTGAATACGCGGATGGATCAATTTCTCGTTGCTGAACCCGCTCGTCAGAGGTCGGAGGTTTCCTTTCATCCATTGGCAATGCAGAGTGAAATAAGCCACATTCTGGGCACTTGAACGTCCCCTTAGATTCGAGTGTTCCGCACGATGGACAGCGTACTGCTGAGAGTATGCTAAACAAAGGATCATTCGTCAAATTCAATCCTCTGGAATAAACATTTCATCCTGATATCCGACAATTTCATCCCCTGATTCATCTTCTTCGATGACGACGGTTCCTTCTTCATCATCGAATTCAATGATGGTTCCGTAATAGTCTTCGCCATCAATTTCAAGGCCAACGTATGAACCTATATCGAAATCGTCATCCTCTTCGGAATCAGGATCTTCTTCTTGCGATTCTTCTGAAACATCGCCAGATTTTTCTTCATGTTCTTCGGGAACTTCTTCATCATCTTCAGCATCCTCTTCAATGGTTTCCTGAACTTCTGCACGCTCTTCATCAACGTCTTTCATTGCCTTGAGGCGTGCTCTCCATCCAGGTGCTAAAATGAGATGTGTGTACAGACTCCAAACCAACCCACATCCTGCCAAGACCATCAATGCAATAGCATCCCAGTAAAATCCGCCTGGCATCGATGATGCTTTGCCAGCAAGAGGCGTGAGGGAGTTTTTACATTCGCCTTCCTGAATCTCAGGATCGCAGGGGTAAGGCTCTCCTTCACTAACGATGGTTCCATCATCCATCTGCCATTCTTTTTGGAATGAATCGGTTCGAATCTCAAGTTCAACCATGCCTCCGGTACCATCAACAATCGGGAAGAGTCCGTTGACAAGAAGGCCAATGATCAGAATGGAGAACGATGCGTGAATCAATGGCCAGAAAACATCATGCCATTTCTTTGACATGAATCGCGTTTGCCATTCGCTGGGGAATGTTTTGACACTCTCGGCTTCCTCATCTTCAATTGTTACGATTCCATCTTCGTGACGTTCGATACCATCGACGAATTCAATCATGTCGATGTTACCATCGCCATCTGTATCCAATGCATCCATCAGTCTGTCCGCTTCTTCTTCTGAAAGCCCCTCTGATAGAAGTTCATCCAATTTCGTAACCAGTTCTTCCTTTGATAACATCCGATTACCATCGTCATCCAAATCACCGAATGCATTTGCTAATGATTTGTCTTGTTCATCAATAATGTCCAGTAGTTCATCTATGATCTCCGAAGCAGTCCTTCCGGTATTCGCTTTCGTTGACTTCTGGACGCGATCTGATTCTATGCCTAAATCAAGGTCTTCGATGGCTTGAATAAGTTCCATTGGGTCAATGTTACCATCGTTGTCTTGGTCAAGAACTCCTAAGATTGAGAAGACGGTCGTTGCCGACAACTGATCTCCCATCAGGTTCAGAATGCCGCTCTGCAATTCTGGGCCGTTGATTTTTCCATCAAGGTCAGCGTCCATCGATTCAAACACTTCACGGATGGTTAAGCCCTGCTCAGATATTGCTTCTGCAAGTGTATGGAATAATTCTTCAGGGGTTATATCCTCCTCAACAACATCTTCTTCAGCGGGTTGTTCCTGTTCTTCGAGGAGATCATCTTCTTCAGTAGATTCTACGTCTTCCTCAACATCTTCAGGTTCTTCTGGAACAATTTCATCGTGAATTTTTTCGTCGACATCATCATCCACATTTTCTTCCTCAAGTTCTTCGGTTTCCTCTTCGACAGATTCCTCTTCTCCATCTGCTTCTTGCTCATTCCAGCCTTTTGCTGCAGCTTGCAATTCTTCTTTCTTGAGGTAGGAGTTGTCATCAGTGTTGTAATCCTTTGCAAATACGACGAATGCTTCTTTTTCAGATTCATCGATTCCATTGGATTTCATAACTTGAGCGAGAACATTTTCACTGTATTCAAGTGTGGCTTCTTCTTGAGCAGTTTCTACTGCTTCTTCCTCTACCTGATCTACTTCCAATTCTTCTCCACCAATGATGGTTTGAAGTTCTTTCAAATCGATCAAACTATCTCCATCTGAATCAATGGCTTCGACGAGACGATCAACTTGAGATGGTGGTAAGTCCGCTAAGTTAAGAGATAACAGGCCTTCTTTGAGTTCACCTGAATCGATCATATTATCGTTATTTGAATCAAAGCGTCCAAACAATGTTTTGACATCTATCCTGTTGTTTGCCATCCATGTACGTAGGATGTCTATGACATCATCTGCGACGAAAACAACGCCACATTCAGGACATTTCGTTGAATCCAATGGGACGAGTGCATTGCATGCTCCACACTCTCCTAAGGCTTCATCAGAGACGCCAGAAAATGAGATTCCACACTCGGAACACTCTGTCGAGTCAACGGGTACAATGGCTCGGCAGGAGCCACATTCTGCCATAGCAACTTCTTCATTTTCGTCGGACATGTTCTGTCACCGATGACTACCAAAACATGAGCGGATATAATGGTTAATGGTCATTTAGACGATGAAACCTATTTATCGTCTCTGATAAGAGAAGTCAAGGGGGAAGTTCATGTCTGGTCGGATTTATTCAGTCCATGCCGAGACTACGGAATCCTTTGTTGAAACATTTGATCGACTAGACTCTCTTGAAAGTCATTCGATTACCTTTGTTTCGAGATACCCCGCCTCACGCCTAAGTGAGATGCTTGATTTATCTGAGATTCAGTGTTATTGGTTAACCAATGCCCAGTCCACTGGCGCTCTTGAACCAAGTCTCGAGAAAATCAATCATTTTTTCGAATCGACCATATCTGCCGGAGAGGGTACGCTTTTGATGGAAGGTATTGAGTGGTTGACATCGCTGCATGGCTTTGATGCAGTTCTTTCCATGTTACGTTCATTATCAGAAAAGGTTGCTATGAGCACATGGTCAATCTATCTTTCAATATCACCATTAAGTTTTGATCAACGTGAATTGTCCAGGATTTTGCGTGAGGCTCCTGAATTTGAAGTCACGGATACGACCGTATCCCATCAACATGAATTTGAAAGTGGAGTAAACAGCCAATCGACAGAAGTTCACTCATTCGTTGAATTGGATTTAAATGAGGATGGTACGCCTAAACTTGTGCTCTTAACTCGATTACCGCGTTCAGGATTTACGAAACAAATTCTTCAACGACGAATTCTTCAATGGAGGAAAATGGGTCTTGATACATCTGAAATCGAATCATCACTCTATTCAAACGACCTTGATGAAATCTACGCTGAATACGTATTGATTGAAGAGAAAGTACGTAGAGCCACAGAATTGGAACGCTTTGTTACAACAGAAGTTCACGATTCCCAGGAACGTACTGTTGCCCTGTTTCGAATCCGACAACTCACTGGACTTGACGATTTGGAATCTGAATATTTTTCAAATTGATTTACGTAACGGTGTTTCAATCATCGATTGAATGATCGACAACCATTTCGACGAAACAAATTCATTGGCTATGGATTGTATTTCATCACTCGTACTTCGATCTTGCAGACCTGGAAGGATGACATTGTTTATGCAACGAATCAAAGCTTGCACACAAGTTGAGGATTCCTTATCCATAATCTGAATCGCTCGATGCGCTACAAATGCCTCACAGGCAATTACTTCAGCACATCGCTGGATTGCTTCCAATAGATTCCAGCTGGCTGTAGCACCCATACTAACATGATCTTCTTGACCGGCTGATGTTGTTGTCGAGAATGCAGTTCGAGGATTGGCATGGCCACGCAACTCTCCGAGGGATGCACCTGCTACATAATGAACGATCATTAATCCGGACTCCAGTCCTGGATTTTCAGCTAAAAATGGTCGTATAGCTCGACGATTTGGGTCGAGCATTTGATCGATGCGCCGTTCACTGATTGATGACAATTCAAACAAGCTCAAACTCATTGCATCTGCAACAATACCGAGAATTTCGGCATGGAAATTCCCTTGCGAGACAACTTCATGGGAGCCTGGATTCTCAGGATCGGGGAAAATAAGTGGATTATCTGTTGAGGAATTCAGTTCAATGGAAATCGTGTTAATGAGTTTCTGTAGTGATTCTTGAACAGGTCCATGAACCTGAGGTATACACCTGAAAGAATATGGATCCTGAATGCGATTGCAATGTTCATGATGTTGAAGAATATTCGAATCTGAAAGAATTTCTTCCATCCGTTTCGCTACAAAGATCTGACCTTGATGTGGCCGAGTATTGTGAATTCGGGAATCGAAAGGTGTGAGTGTTGACTCCGTAGCATCAATTGACATACCAGCAACAATATCAGAATAGGTCAGCAACTGACGCAACTGTTCTACTGCAATAGCTAACATACCTGTGATGAGACTTGTACCATTGATGAGGGATAGCCCATCTTTTGCTCTGAGCGTTAGTGGTGCTAATTCACACTCCTGAAGAGCATCCATTGCGTTGATTACATTGCCCTGAAACTCAACCTTGCCCTCGCCAACAAGGCCACATGCAAGATGTGAAAGTGGTGCTAAATCTCCGCTGGCGCCTAAACTACCAATTCTGGGGATGATTGGGTGAATGGAATGATTGATGAAATCTTTCAGTTGTTGTACGACGTCGGGATGACATCCTGAATGGCCTTTAACAAGAGAATTGAGTCGAACACACATCATAGCCCGTACACATTCAGTCGGGAGTTCTGGGCCCAACCCTGTCGCATGTGAACGAATCAGGTTTAATTGCAGACGCTCAACTTCATTTGCGCTTACTTGCGTATGAACGAGTGAGCCAAAACCTGTATTGATTCCATAAACAGTTTCTCTTCCTTTGACAATACGGTCAACAACGTTTCGAGCGATGTGTACCCTTTGCATAGCATCATCTGAGATGGTTACGGTTGCGAGGCCATGCGCAACATCATGTACATCGAGGGTGTTCAGTGTTGTACCGTCCAATGTGACAACGCGACTAGTCATTGTGTTCAACTCCGAATACTTCATCCAAGAGACCATCATCAACCATTTCAGGAACGGTGACATGCAAGAGCGGGTTAATCTCCATCGCTCGTTCAATTGATGAGATTGCACCAGAATTACGACCCCATGCTCGTCGAGCAACGCCGTTCGTGACATCCCAGTGCAGCATTGATTGGAGTCGCCTCTCAGAGTCATCAGATCCGTCAATGACCATACCAAAACCTCCGTTCGAGACTTCGCCCCAACCAACACCACCACCGTTGTGCAAACTTACCCAGGTTGCACCACGCATAGCATCACCAACGAAATTATGTACGGACATGTCCGCAGTCCACTTTGATCCATCACGAATGTTAGCAGTTTCTCGATACGGTGAATCCGTTCCACTTACATCATGATGATCTCTGCCAAGAATAATTGGTGCAGTGATGCGACCAGTAGCAATGGCTTGATTCATTGCTGAGGCAATTCGCGTACGACCTTGTTCATCAGCATAGAGAATTCGTGCTTTTGAGCCGACAACCAATTGGTGACCGTCCGCTTCTCGAATCCATCTCAAATTGTCTTGGATCTGTTGCCGTATATCGGCATCAACTTCCTCTTGAAGCATTTGCACTAAGATTTCCTCTGCGATTTTATCCGTTTCAAGAAGGTCTGATTCAAGCCCTGAAGAGCAGACCCATCGGAATGGACCAAATCCTCGATCAAAGCAAAGTGGACCCATAATATCCTCGACATAGGAAGGGTACTTATATGATCCATCGTCGTTGAAAATATCGGCACCAGCGCGTCCTGATTCAAGGAGAAAAGCATTCCCATAATCCCAAAAGAACATACCCTTCTCTACGAGTTTGTTGATGGCGTTTACATGCCTACATAGTGAATCCTGTACCATCGTTTTGAAAACATCGGGTTGCTCATGCATAATGTTCTGAGCTTCATCGAAGGAGATGCCTGCGGGGAAATAACCACCTTGAAATGGATTATGCAAAGATGTTTGATCACTACCGAGATGAACAAAGACATCACGTTCAATGATTCGCTCCCATAAATCGACAATGTTACCAACAAAACCAACAGATGTCCCAATTCGTTCTTTCGATGCGGCAAGCATTTTGTCAATGGCATCATCAGCATTGTAGGAGAGATGCTCAACCCAGCCTTGTTCATATCGCTTCTCCGCTGCAATTGGATTTGATTCAGCAACAATGCATGAAGCCCCAGCAATAACTGCAGCCTTTGCTTGTGCACCCGACATACCTCCCAAACCTGATGTTACGAAACATAATCCACCCAAGTCGCCTTCTGGAGGGATTCCAAATTTCATCCTTGCAGCATTCATGAGCGTGATGGTTGTACCATGGACGATTCCTTGAGGACCAATATACATGTACGATCCCGCCGTCATTTGCCCATATTGCGTCACACCAATGGAATTCAAGCGTTCATAGTCTTCCGTGGTTGAATAATTCGGTATCATCATTCCATTCGTGACAACAACTCGCGGTGCATCGTTATGGGATGGAAACAATCCAAGAGGATGCCCAGAATACATGACAAGTGTTTGTTCATTGGTCATTTCCGACAAATACTTCATCACGAGACGGTATTGCGCCCAATTTTGGAACACTGCTCCATTTCCTCCGTACGTAATCAACTCATTCGGAAATTGTGCGACACGAGGATCGAGGTTGTTATCGATCATCAACATGATGCCTGCAGCTTGCTTTGACTTTGCTGGATATTCATCAATTGGCCGTGCGTAGAGGTCTTCGAGAGGACGAAAACGATGCATGTATATTCGTCCGTATGTTCTTAATTCCTCAAGGAATTCCTTCGATAAAACTGCGTGATGCCGAGGATGAAAGTATCGAAGTGCATTTTGAAGTGCTAACCGTTCGTCCTGTGGTGAGAGAATTTGTTTGCGCAAAGGGGCATGGTCAACATCGGGATTGATTCCTGGATGTGTGGGCAACTCTTCGGGAAGACCTCCAAATTTCTCATGCGACATAAGCAACCCTCCCAAAACAGCCCAGTAGACCGAAGGACTTGAGGATTATTCATCGTTCACCATTCCGACGGATTGAAGAACAAGCGAATTATGTCGATAACATGACGAGTGATATGGACGTCGACGCTATTTTATTGGATGTCGAAAAAGACATGTCGAAATCATTCAATGCAGTCCTAGGTGCAACCATTGCTGTTTGTATCGTTTTCCTCTTCCTCTCCGCTACGTTTGGAAATTCGATTTCAAAAATGATGGACGACTCATCTACGTCAACTGGTGAATATGTGCCAGTTTGGGAACGCTATTTGATGGATTACAAGACAGATGCTGATCATGGCTTTGTATTGGATACAGGGTCATATGAGATACTTGAAACTGCCAATGAATGGAATTCTACGCATCATTTCGTGGAGTATGAGTTGCCTCTCGAAGAGGGTGGTGCTGCACCGAATGGATTGATCAGTCTCGCCGTATGGAGGCCTAATGTCGAAGAAGGCGTGAAAGTACCTGTTATCGCTGAAATCGGGCCTTATTTTCAAGAACCTTCGGTACAAACACCAACAATCGAAGTCCCTGGAAGTTGGTTGGGTACAATGATTATCGACCAAATTTTGCCACACGGGTATGCATTCGCTCAAATTTCAGTATCAGGAACTGGACGTTCTAACCATTGTATGGATCTCATGGGGACTGCTGAACAACTTGGTAACGATGCGGCAGTTCGTTGGCTTGCAGAGCAAAATTGGAGCAATGGAAATATTGGATTGATCGGTAAATCCTACGATGGCTCAACACCTTGGCAGGCCGCTATGTTTGGAAATGAACACGATTATCTGAAAACGATCGTCCCAATTTCTCGGCTCATCGGAGTTAAGGAACTCATGTGGCGAAATGGAAGTGCTGAGGCTCGAGCACCGATTATGCACAATGGTGTATATGGTTCGTATGGCATTGATGGTGACGAGGAGGATTACCAGAACATATGTCCTGATTATCTGATTGGTCCGGGAACAGGCACGTCCGCATACTTGCTTGGTTCTGAGCAATTCGGAGAATATTGGGCTGAACGATACTTCCTTGATCGAGTTCTCCAAAATTATCAGGGCTCTGTTTATTTGATTCAAGGTATGCATGATTGGAACGTTGACCCACACATGGCAGTTCCAACAATGAACGCACTCATTGACGCGGGTATCGAAGCGAAGGGGTTGTTTGGACAGTGGGATCACGACTACCCTGATAGGCCAGTCCAATTGTATGAACGAAGTGATTTAGGAGGCAGGGGTGGAGAGGCCTTTCCACAAATGATTCGTTTTGATTGGATGCAAGATCTACTGGAGTGGTTCGAATATTACTTGCAAGAACGTGGCCCACAACCAGGGCAATGGATAGAAGTCCAGGACAACTATGGTGATTGGAGAATTGAATCGAGATATCCTCCTGCAGATACGACAGAATGGGTTGCGCGATTGGGCAACGAGTTGTCTAATGTAGGCGGTTCTACTACTGTTCTACCTGATGCATCTTCTGGACCTGTATGGGAGACTGAACCTCTTACTGAGACACTACGTGTCGTTGGTACACCAAGACTTCACGTTGATGCAACAACGGCCACCCTTGGAGGCCAGATTTATGCTCTCTTCGAAGATTGTTACGAGGGTACATGCATCCATGTTGGACACGCCATCATGGATCTTCGCTATCACGAAGGTGGCGATGATATTCAGACATGGATTCCACTCGTCGAAACCATCAATGCAAAAATGGAATTTATGCCATTGGATGCGATGATTGAAGAAGGGCATACAATACGTATTTCTCTCGCCTCAACTGGAGAAGACTATCTGCCAGCGAGCACATCCTCCGTCGTTACGATTCAAGAAGGTGATTCATCGACGCTTCAACTTGATATTATCGATCCCGATTCAGATGAGCGATTGTATTTTATTCCGCCAATCTGTCAGCATGAGTTGTGTTCTTAGGGTTCCAAATTGTGAAAATAAAGCCGCTGA
>Ga0213864_10000984_pt1 | contig 12938 bp, 12 predicted proteins | sample PICome_5_FD_160078 | JGI IMG/M metagenome (GOLD analysis project Ga0213864, IMG submission 160078) | Coastal seawater microbial communities near Pivers Island, North Carolina, United States - PICO247 | ecosystem: Environmental > Aquatic > Marine > Coastal | place: USA: North Carolina... | reverse complement strand
GGACCAAAAGATTACGACGAAGAAAAAGACTTTTAATAAAGTGGGAAAATCTTAACAAAAAATTTCTGTATTTTTTTTCGAAGCTTTGTACAATCTAAAGAATGAACTCTATTGATTCTATAAATGGCATGACGCATACGGAAGCAACAAAACTTAGAAGAGCAAGAGTTAGAACAACCACTACATTTTTACAAATAGCATCTACCCGTTCTGGACGTGCTTTACTTACTAAAGAAACAGGAATCAATTCTCCGAAGTTATTACATTGGGCTAGAAGAGCTGAGCTAATGCAGATAAAGAATCTTGGAAGAGATTACGCAGATCTGTTAGAAGCTGCTGGCGTGGAAAGTGTCTCAGAACTTAAAAGACGCAATCCAGAATCTTTACATGAAATGATGCAAAAGATAAACGATAAAAAGAAGATTGTCGACAGAATGCCTTCACTGAAAAGAGTTAGTAAATGGGTAGCAGACTCAACCGATATGGAAATTAAGGTATCTTCATAAGCCCTATTTCAATCTAAAATTAGCTTGTGGTTATTAAAAAAATTAGAATAACTGGTGCTCAGTTGTCATTTCCCGTGGGTGCAATTCAACAAAACAAGCAAACTATTTTAGATGCAATTGAGGTAGGAGAACAAAACCAGTCAGATATTGTAGTTTTTCCAGAACTTGCTCTAACCGGTTATCCTCCTGAGGATTTGCTACTTCGAGAAAGCTTCGTTGGTAAAAATTTTGCAGTTTTAGAGGAAATATCTGAATTTACAACATCTACTAGTGCAATCATAGGATTTGTTGACAGAACAATGGCTAAACACAAAATAGATATGACCACTAGGAGTATCGCTAATGCTGCAGCAATAGTTCAAAATGGTGATGTTAAAGGTATTTATCATAAAAGTTTTCTACCAAACTATTCAGTATTCGATGAAGCGCGATATTTCTCAGCAGGAAATGATGCAGGAAAATTATTTTGGTATGAAGGTATTGGAATAGGAATAAGTATTTGCGAAGATATCTGGATTGAAGATGGTCCAGCAGAACAACAAGCTAAAAATGGTGCTTCTTTAATAATCAATATTAATGCTTCACCATTTGATATAAGCAAGTCAAAAGCCAGAAAAGAAAATGTAATCGCTAAGGCAAAAAAATTAAAAATTCCAATTCTTTATTTAAATACAGTTGGTGGTCAGGACGAGTTAGTTTTTGATGGGGGTTCTTTTTTAGTAAATGGAGAAGGAGAGTTGCAGCATCAAGCAAATCAATTTAAGGAAGAAATTTTTCATTTTGATCTTGAATTAAAACCTATTGAAAATTATCCAACTAGTAGTTTGCAGATACGAGAAAAGATACAAGAAATTGATTTCGATACCAACTACATACAGCTAGATAAGTATGAAGAAATTTATGCAGCATTGAAGCTGGGATTAAGTGATTATGTTCAAAAAAATAAATTTCAAAAAGTTTTAGTAGGACTTTCTGGTGGAATTGACTCTGCACTGACAGCTACAATTGCTGTGGACGCGATAGGTGAAAAAAATGTTATTGGCGTGGCAATGCCATCAAAATTTAATTCTTCAGAATCTTTAGAAGATGCACAAATTTTGGCAGAAAATTTAGGTATAGAATTCAAAATTATTGAGATTGAAGATATCGTTGAATCTTTACGTAATAAGATTATGGAAAACATTTCTGAGGATCTATCGGCTGTGACAGATGAAAATTTACAATCAAGAGTAAGAGGTAATTTACTAATGGCACTCTCAAATCAGACTGGCGCAATGGTTGTATCAACTGGAAATAAATCAGAAATGGCAGTGGGTTATTCAACTCTCTATGGAGATTTAGCTGGAGGCTTTGCTGTCTTAAAAGACTTATACAAGACAGAAGTGTACAAATTGTCTAAATTTAGAAATTCAATTTCACATGTAATTCCTGAAAATACTATCACCAAAGAACCAAGTGCAGAACTCAGACCTGATCAACTGGATACAGATTCTCTTCCAGAATATGAATTGTTAGACAAAATTCTGTATATGTATATTGAACAAGATGCTTCATCTGAAAAAATAATTTCATCAGGAATCAACAAGGAAATTGTATATGATGTTTTAGCAAAGGTAGATAGAAATGAATATAAGAGAAAACAAGTATCTCCAGGGGTAAAATTAACTGGGAAAGCCTTTGGTAAAGATAGACGAATGCCTATTACAAATACATATATAAGAGATGAGATTTAATCTATGTATTTAATAAATGGTTCAGAGGTATCAAAAGAAAAATTCAATTTACCTATAGAAGACCTTTCTGTTTGGAGGGGTGATGGGGTATTTGAAGCAATTAAAATCCACAATGGTTATCCATTTGGAATTAAGTTGCATATTGATAGATTAAAAAAATCTTGTCAAGACCAATTATTTTCGGGAATAAATTTTGAGGAAATAAAAGAAAACATTTTCCAAGTCGCAAAAGAATATGATTCTGGATATGTTCGAACTTTAGTATTAAGAGGGTCTGATGCAGATCAACATAATATTTATATATTTCATCAGAAACCTATTACTTTTCCAGAAAATTTTTCATTACAATCTCAGCAAGCTCCATGGCATGCGGGTGGGGATTTCAAGGAAGAAAACAGTGTATTGATAGCTAAAACGACATCTTATGCCTATAACGTTCGACATACAAGATATGCAGAATCAAATGGCTTTACAGATGCACTATTGCTTAACAAAGACAATATTGTTTTAGAGGGACCAACATGGTCTATAGGATGGATAATTGGTGAAAATGTTTTTGTATCAGATTTAGAGCTTGGAATTCTTGATTCAATTACAAGAAAGTATCTTCTCAATTTTGGTGAAAAAAACTTGTTGAATGTTTCATCAACAAAAATCTCTATTAATGAATTGTATGAAGTTGATTCAGCTTTTGTTATGTCGACAGCAAAGCATGGGGTGTTTGTAAATAAAATAGATGAAGTTGAATATGAAGAATCACCACTGGTTAAAAAAATTCAAAATTTATTTATTGAAGAAGTAGAAAAAGAAAGAAACAGTATTCAAACTTAGGAGGTACAGTGAGACTGACACAGTATTCACATGGCTCTGGTTGAGCTTGTAAACTCTCTCAAGGAGAGCTTGCTCAAGTTTTGAGTAGTTTTAGACAAAAAAATAAAGACAACAATGATGTTCTTGTAGGGTTAGATTCTCCTGATGACGGTGGAGTTATTCTGTTACCGAATGGAAGTAAAATTGTCCAAACTGTTGACTTTTTTACTCCCATTCTTGACGACCCTTATGATTGGGGTCGTGTAGCTGCAACAAATGCATTGTCTGATATCTATGCAATGGGCGGTCAACCTATTTCAGCTCTACAACTTGTAAGCTGGCCAAGAGATGAAATAGGTTTTGATATCCTTTCTAAGGTCATAGAAGGCGGCGCAGATGTAATGGCTTCTGCATCCTGTAGTGTTATTGGTGGACACAGCATTGAAGATAAAGAACCAAAATACGGCTTTGCTGTTACAGGCATCATTAATGATAAAATTTACACAAAATCAAATGTACAAATCGGAGATAAATTGTACCTTTCAAAACCAATAGGATCAGGCATAATCTCTTCTGCAATAAAAAAAGGTATTGCATCAGATTCTGTGATTCAAGAAGTAACGGGGATTATGACAGAATTAAACGATAGAGCACTTGAGTTAGCTAAAAAATTAAATGCTAATGCAATTACAGATATTACTGGCTTCGGCCTCTTAGGGCATTTGTCAGAAATGATAAAAGATGATTCAATTTCTGCAGAAATATTTTCTGAAAAAGTTCCAGTTTTAGATTCAGCACAGGAATATTTTGAAAATGGAATATTCTCATCTGGTAGTCAGAGAAATTACGATTCTATTTCTTCAGATTTGAGTTTTGAAAAAGAATTAATTGATAAAGTAAAGTTGTTTTCAGATGCCCAAACAAGTGGTGGATTGCTAATGTCAGTTCCAGATCATGGCTTGAATGAAATTGAAGAATTTTCAAAGAATTTCAATACCAAAGTCTGGGAAATAGGGCGTATTACTTCCCGTTATAACGGGAAAATAAATATCATATAGATTGATATGTTAAAAAATTTAACTAAGTTTGTTGCATTTACAGCATTTGTAAAAAGTCTTATAGAAACAAAATCTAGTAAGTCTACAGGTGTTACACAACTTCATCCCAGTAAAATACCTGGGAGGACTATCTTCATTAGGGAAAAAGAGTACTTTATAAGAGAAAATTATGTGAACGGTACTATTCCTATAGTCTTTTTACATAGTTGGGGTTCAGATTCTCTTGGTAGCTGGTTCAAAGTATTGCCTGCAATAAAGCAAAAGTATTCTTTTGTTGCAATTGATTTAAGAAATCATGGAAAGTCAGACGCTTCATGGGAACGCTGGGATGTAGATGAGAATGCAGATGTTGTAATCAGTATTTTACAAGAACTCGGGATAGAAGAATGTCATCTTGTAGGATGGTCAATGGGAAGTGCTGTAGCACTTGCCGTATCAAATAAAAAACAAAACTTAATTAAGAAACTAGTTTTAATAACTCCGTTCAGCTGGTTAGGTGGTGCGGTATATAAAGATAAACTAGCATTTAAGGCTTTCGTAAGTTTTGTAAGAATAAGAGAAAGGCTATTTCCAAATCTAAATCCTCAGTCAAAGTTTTCTTTTCTAAAAAAATCTAATGCAATCAAAGATGAGTACACAGATTGGGCATGGAATAACTTACATAAACATAAAGATGATTTTATTTATGAAGATGGTGGTCGTTTTGTTGTACCTTATGATGCAAGGCCATGGTTAGAAAATATTAAATCTCAAACTCTAGTAATAACTGGAGGTAAGGACAGGCTAGTCCCAGAAGAAACTTCAAATGATGTAATTGATAGATTAGAAAATGTTTCAAGCATTGTATTTAAGGATGCAGGTCACTCTGTACCATGGACCCATGCAGAAAAATTAATAAACTCAATTGAAGAATTCATAACTTCATGAAAAGAGTACTATTTTTTTCTGCGACTTATTACAACCTACCTCTTTCTGACAACTTAAAAAAGAAATTTCAATTTCTAAGTGAAGTATCAGAATGTACAGTTGTTGCTTTTTCTAATAAAAACATTGAATTTCAAGAGGAGAACACGAACTTTTATATTTACAAACAAAGCAGCTTTAGAATTCTAAATTATCTAAAAATTATGAAAAAATCGTATTTCGATCTCAATAAAATTATTAAAAAACAAAACATCGATATTGTGGCTTTTCAAGATCCAATTACAAGCTTTTTAGGATTCCTTAGAATAAAACAATCTCATCCAAATATAAAAATAGTTTTAGAGTCACATGGAGACTTTATAAATACTCTTGGGATGGAAAAAAATTTGTTTCTACCAAGTCTTTACAAAAAAGCCTTTAATTCGATTGCACAATACACAATAGACAATGCTGATATAGTTCGAGCTGTATCTTCATCAACAGAAGAGCAAGTTCTGTCATTTAATAAATCAAAAAATGTTGTTAGGTTTCCTGCTTGGATAGATTTTGAAGTTTATAAGAATGTAGCACCTACAAGAGAAGATAATCAAATATATAAAATATTGTTCATAGGTAGTGTGACTGATAGAAAAAAGCCTCATATGGTTATTGAAGCACTGCCTAAGTTAAATAATAAAAATGTTGAATTTCATATTGTAGGCCCTACTCCTAATCAACAATATTTAGAAAGAATTAACAACTTAATTGATGAGTACAATCTAGAAGATAAAGTTTTTATTCACGGTATTAAAGACAGAGACGAAGTTATTGAGTTTTATAAAACTTCAAATTTAATGATTCTACCTTCTGTTTCCGAAGGTCTTGCCAGAGTAATTTTTGAATCTCAAGTGACATCTTGTCCAGTATTAGTTACTGATGCCCCAGGCATGCAAGATATCGTAATTGATGGTCAGACGGGATTTGTTTTCGAAAGTAATAATCTTGAATCTCTTGTATTAAAAATGAATGAAGTCTTTGATGATTACAATCAAAGCATTCAAATTGGAAGAAATGCAAAAGATTTTATTCTAGAAAATTTTTCAGAGGATAAATTTAAATTTAGTTTTAAAAAAATATTTGATCTGGTTTGAAACTTTAAAGCTAGTTATTAGTAATTGTCTCAGTAAAGTTTTAAAATTTAATTATGGAAATGTTTGAATATTTAGCTCTTTTTGCATTACTTGGATTCGGGATTTACCAGATCATTCGGACTAATAAATTAAATAATGAGTTTAATAGAGTCAATAACGAGTTAATTAAGTATCAAACATTAGATGAAAACAAAATTAATTTGGATGATGAAAGTTATCCATTTAATAAAACCTTAAAGGATTTAGAAGAAACAATAGAAAAAATAGATCAGAGTTATGAAGGTTATTTAACCACAAAAGAGGGTTTTAATAGCAAGCTCGATGATTTGAAAAATGTAACCTCTAGATTAAATCTAACTTTATCAAGCAATCAAAAAAGAGGAAATTGGGGAGAAATTCAAGTTGAAAAAATTTTAGAAGACTCAGGTTTAGTTAAAGGTCAAAATTTTGATGCTCAGAAGCCAATGGAATCTGGAAAAATTCCAGATATAACTATCTATTTGCCAGAGGGTCAAATTTTAAACTTAGATGTTAAATTTCCTTTAAACAACTACATGAGATATCTAGATGTTTTGGAAAAAAGAAGTAATTCTAACGATGATTCTGAATATGAATTCTTAGATACAAATGCAAAAAAGTTAAAGAATGATTTTTTGTCAGATGTTAGAAAAAGGGTTGATGAAGTTACTAAAGAAGGCTACATTGATCCAAAGAACAACACCATAGACTATGCACTGCTATTTGTTCCTGTAGAGGGAATTTTCCAGTTTATAGTTGAAAATGAGCTTGAATTATCCAATAAAAAAATTGACATTTACAAAGAAGCGATCGAAAAAAATATCATTATGGTCCCTCCATCTTTATTATTGGTTTATTATTCAACAATTAAAAATGCTGTAGATACTTTTTCTTTACAAGATAAAGCAAAGGATTTAATTGAATTACACAGGATATTTTTAACTCAATGGGAAAAGTACAGACTTCAAATTGAAAGCCTTCAGTCAAACATCACGTCTCTTCAGAAGAAATATGATGAATTAACAAATGTAAGAACAAATGAATTATTCAAAGTTGTAGAAAGAATTGACGATCTAAAATTTGAAGATTCTGAAAAGACCGAAGATTAATTAAATTTCGCCTCAACCATGATGCACTTATCATCAATGTAATCTTTATTATTTTCTTTTAATAACAAGGATGTGGATTCACTTTCAGCACCAGGTTGATACCAGAAGTTGTTAAATCCTAAAGTTACTAAATCTTTAGTCATTTCGTAACCAATTTGTGGTGGAACAACAAAATTTAGAATATCTGGCTTTACACCTATATCTTCAACACTTTTATAACATTTTGTATTTTGAATAAAGTCTTCTTTTTTGTTTACAGGAATTACATTGAACCCCTTGTTTGTTAAATCAATAAATATTTTGTTTCCGTACTTACTAGGATCATTACTAGCACCAATTAATGCTATGGAAGTATTTTTATCTTCTAAAAGCTCAATCAATTAAAAGTTTTCAGCCTTCATTGCGTAGAGCACATCTTTTCCTGCTTTTACAGCTGATGTATAGCCAGAAGCAAGTGGTAACAGTTGTTCAATATAAAACTTAGATAGAGTTATTTTGTCTAAATAGTACTCGTCGCCAGTTTCTTCATATTTTTTGTTAGCTAGAAGAGCAGCTTTACCCATGTAATAGCCACCCAATACTTGTCCGAACATTTTCAAATAAGGAGAAGCAGCAGCGCTTGCATCTACAATTTCGCCTTCAAGCATTCTAGATCCTAACCAGAGAGTTACATCAGATAGATTTTGAACCTCGACATCAAGTTTTTCAGCTAAGCCAGCTATTTCTTCAGTACTTGATTTCATTTCTTCTATGACTTTATTTACATCACCAAGTAATCTCTGCATAGCTTGCCCATTATCAAGAGGAAGCTTTCTAAACATTAAATCTAATGCTTGAATTCCATTTGTACCTTCATAAATTGGCGCAATTCTTGCATCTCTCATATATTGAGCAATACCAGTTTCTTCAACATAGCCCATTCCGCCATAAACTTGAATTGCTATTGAGGTGAGTTCAACACCTAAATCAGAAACCCAAGCTTTTGTGATTGGAGTTAGTAGACCACAACGCTCTTCACCAAATGCTTTTGTCTCGTCATCGCCGAAATATTCCAAATCTAACATCAATTGGTTATCAAGCATTAAATATCTCATAGCATCTGTATAAGACTTAATGGTCATGAGCATTCTTCTAACATCAGCGTGGTCGATGATTGTAGAATTTTTTGCATCTTCTTTAGACATACCTACAGGTCTTCCCTGAACTCTATCTCTCGCATACTGTGCAGCACCTTGAAGAGCACCAGAAGCACAGGCTAATCCTTGTCCACCAACCCAGATTCTTGCCTCGTTCATCATAGTAAACATGTATGAAAGACCTCTATTTGCTTCTCCGACCAAATATCCTGTTGAACCGTCGTATTCCATTACACATGTTGGACTAGCATGAATTCCTAGTTTTTCTTCTATTGATATACAACTAACATTGTTCTTGTCGCCTAAAGTTCCGTCGTCATTAACAATAAATTTTGGAACTATAAACATCGAAATTCCCTTTGTGCCCTCAGGAGATCCTGGGATTTTAGCGAGAACTAAATGAATAATATTTTCAGTCATATCGTGCTCTCCGAATGTTATCCATACTTTGGTTCCAGAAATTTTGTAAGTACCATCATCTTGAGGTTCTGCTTTTGTGGTAATCGTGCCCAAGTCAGATCCTGACTGTGGTTCACTAAGATTCATTGTTCCTGTCCACTTACCAGATACAAGGTTAGGTAAAAATTTGTCCTTTTGTTCTTGGCTTCCATGAAAGTTGATGGCTGATATAGCTCCTGCACTTAATCCAGGTGCTAATCCAAAAGCTAAGTTAGCAGTACTTAAAATTTCTAAAGTACCTCCAGATAAAACAATTGGCATCCCACCACCACCAATTTCTGTTGGAAGAGAAATTGATGCCCAGCCAGCTTCTGCAAATTTTTGATAAGCTTCTACAAATTCTTCTGGCATCGATACAATTCCATCACTGATGGTTGCACCTTGTTGATCTCCTAATGCATTAATAGGAGCTAATACTTCTTCAGCAAATTTTCCACATTCTTCCATAGTTGGAATAACAATATCTTCTGAGAAATCACTGAATGCTGAAATTTTTGAGATTACGTCATATGACTCAATAACCTCATAACCAAAAACAATATCTTTGACGGGAGCTTTAAAATCTACTGCCATGAATATATATCATATCACTTTATGCTAAAAATGAAAAATTAACGTGGCTTAACTTCAACTAGTTTTGCAATATCTTTAATTTTTTCTAAGTCAGGAAAATCAGTTGTTCCTGCAATAATAGCTCCTGCTGCACAAGCTTCTTTAATAGTATTGAGTAAATCGTCAGTGCCGAATGCACCTATGTATGCTGCAGTGGTATCTCCAGCTCCATTTGCATTAATCGTTTTAAAATCAGGAGGAACTATTTCTATTGCACCCTCTTGACTAATTAATCTTGCAGGTAAGTTTGAAGATGTTAGTAAAATATTTTTTACCAATCCACTGTCAATTAATTCTTCAGTTTTTTGAACTGTAATTTCATCTTTACTAACTACAAGAAAATCAATAACATAATTAATTTCTGTTTCAAACCCTGCTTGCAGAATAAATAGATTTGGGTTTTCTGATTTAATATTTTTTAATTGATCCCTAATAAATTTTATTGAGTAACGATCAATTATTAATGAATTAAAGCTTTCTAAGTTTTGAAAATTACTCCACTCTAGATTTGAATATCCGGATGAAATTATTGTTCTCTCACCAGTTTCATCTACCAAAATAGAGCAAGTTGGCGTGTTAATTTTCCTTCTAAGTACGTTGCCTGTAAAAATATTACTTGAATCCGCATACTCCAAAACATAATTGCCTAAACTATCTTCTCCAATACTGTTACCCCGAATTTCTGCATCAAAACCCCACTCAACTATTTTTTCAGCACAATTTATTGCAGTACCTCCGACTCTTACTTGATAATCTTTGCTTCTAATATCCCCACCTGGTTTAGGGATTGAGTCTATAAAGTAAATTAAATCTGGGTTAATGGTACCGAAGCACAGAATTTTATTTTTTGACATGGTTTAATATTAGTCTTTATGGAAAATCCACTAGCACAATCTCGACTACTAATTATTTTGACGATTGTTTACAACATTGTCGAAGGAATAATTGCGTTATATTTTGGATTTCAAACCAACAGTACCTCACTTTTAGGATTTGGATTTGATAGCACCATTGAAATTGCTGCCTCGATTATTGCTTTATGGGGAATAAGTGGTGGAAAGAAAAATGAAAAAATTTCAGAAAGGCTAATTGCATACTCTTTTATTTTATTGATAGTATTTATTGCTACAAAGTCAATGTTTGACTTAGTAAATTTAAATAAACCAGAAGCAAGTATTTATGGAATCCTAATTGCTATCTTGTCAATATTAGTTGAAGGTCCTCTTGCGTATAAAAAATTAAAAATAGGTAAAGAGCTTCAAAACAATGTACTGATTGCAGAAGCAAAAGAAACTTTGTTTTGTTTAAATTTATCGATATTAGTAATTCTTGGTGTCGGAGTTAATTATCTATTTGGAATTTGGTATTTTGACCCAATAGCTGCTTTGCTAATGATACCGTGGCTTTTTTACGAGTTTAAAAACCACATTAACTAAACAAGACCACTAATAATTGCTCCCAATGCTAGAACTATAATGTAGCTAATTAGTCCACCAAAAATTGCCCCGAGCTTTAATCCTCTAGAAATCTTGCTTGGTCCAGCTAAATGGTAAATTAGAACTCCTAAAAATGGAACCAAATACACAATTGCTAACCAAATATATTTCATAGACCCCTGGGTTTTTTCATTTATATCAATATCTTTGATTGCCAAGGCTGCCCATGCAGCATATAGAACAAATGGCATTAGGTATCCATAAAGTTGGAATAGTAATTGCCATATAGTTGGACTTGAAATTGGTACACCACTCATAATTATCTCCTTATCTGCTTTGTAGTATGTATCTAAATTTTCGTCTAAAAGTTGGTATGGAAGTTCAATACTCTCTAGGTCAGGGACATAAAATAAATTAACAGCTGGTGACGGTTGATTTATATTCTCAAAAGGCATGTTGGTTTGCTCTTTTGGCCAAGGATATTCTTTATATCTATTCTTATCTAGTTCTGAAGTTTGTGCATCAGCAAAAAAACCTGCAAGAAGCATCAAACCTGATGGATCCCCTTGTAATGGAAATCTAGCAAAAAGACTAGATGAGTTAATGTCTGAACACTTATGAACTTGTTCTAGGAGAGGAGGGGTACTAGTTTGATACACGTTACCTTCAAAACAATTTCCTGGACCCCAAGGTCCTGCAAGTGCAAGATCTGTATACCCTGAGTCAAGTACAACATTATCTTTTATTTGTACATGTTGTGAAAAATATAAGTTTGCATCCAACATTGGGCTTGCAACAATTCCGTATCTATCATGATTAATTACTATATTTTTTTCAATTATGTCACCAACTCTTCCTGGCGCAACTATTCCCATACCTTTTGCAACAAGACCAAATCTATTTGTAGGTGCTTCATAATTATTATTATCAATAACAAGATTGCCAATTATTGTAGTTTCTCTTCCTGGGGGATTAAGTTCTGAATCTAGAGTATTTGGAACAATTCCTGACATATTATCTCTCCAAATGTTGTTATAAAGATAAAGATGACCACCAGCATTTGTGCCTGAATAGCCAAGAGCATTTCCCTCAATTACATTGTCATATATGAGTGAGTTACAGGGGTAACACTGACCTATGTAGATTCCACTATCTGGATGTCCTGAAGCGTAAATATTGTCAAAAATACCATCTGTGGAGTTAAAAGCATAAACTCCATAATCACCATTGTTATAAACTGTTAAATAAGAACCCTTGAAGCCTTTTGAGGTGTTCCAATAAACTCCATTTAGTGAAAAATTTCTTACGGATAAGTTTTCAACCGAAACTCCATCTGTGTCGTATATTTGAATTCCGTTCTCTCTCATGAATTCACCATCAATAATTACTTTGTTTCTATCTACACCACGTATCGTGAGATAAGAAGTTGTTACAGTAACACTTTCGTTATAAACCCCATTTTCAATAAGTATTAAATCACCTTCGATTGCTGCATCAACTGCATCTTGAATTTTTGTAAATTGCTCATTTTTACCTACTCGTAAAACGTCTTCGCTTAATTCAACAATAATCTTCTCTTCTGGAGCAGAATATTCAACATCTCCTACGATTACTGTTCCGACCATTCCTTTGTTATTTGTTCCGTGGTATGGGCAATAATATTCATAAACACCTGGTTCGTTAAAAGTATGTTCATACTGATCTCCCTTAGTGATAATTCCATATTCAAAGTAGTCAGAAGATATAGCTTGCCAAGTTCCATCACTAGCAATTACATTATGATTATTTGCACCTCCTGATTCCCAAATTACGGTGGTACCAGGTTCTACTCTTATGACTTTTGGAGAGAATTCATCATCTACAACCTTAACAATTTGAGGGTCAAGACTAGTAGCCTCTTGGGAACCACATGCAGCTATAAAAATCATTAGAAGAAAAATTGAATAGTAACGAATTTTTTCCATAACAAATTTTACCTTTCAGATGTTAGCCCGTCCATTTTGTAGA
>Ga0213864_10000978_pt1 | contig 12965 bp, 8 predicted proteins | sample PICome_5_FD_160078 | JGI IMG/M metagenome (GOLD analysis project Ga0213864, IMG submission 160078) | Coastal seawater microbial communities near Pivers Island, North Carolina, United States - PICO247 | ecosystem: Environmental > Aquatic > Marine > Coastal | place: USA: North Carolina | collected... | reverse complement strand
CGCCGCCCCCGCCGACCCCGCCTCCTTCGCCCCCGCCGCCATCGCCGCCGCCGCCGCGCCCGCCGCCGTCGCCGCCGCCGAGCCCACCGCCGCCGAGCCCCCCTCCGTCACCGCCACCGCCCAGCCCACCACCGTTGACTTGCACTCTCGACTTCTTGACGTCAGATCTGTACGGCACTCCAACGCAAGGATCCGACGGAAACATCTTGATGGAGTTTGTTTTGATGGAACGTTTGTGGGCAGACTCAAGCGGTCAAGACTCTTATGACCCGTACACGTGCGCTGTCAAGGCGGCGCTCTTTTTAGAATGCCTCGACATTGCAGGACCTCGCACCTTAGGAAACAGCCTGTCTGACGCGGTAGCCTACAACATGAGTGGGTCTTCAGGCGATCTGAACAAGAACTTTTACGCGGTGCTGGCACTTGAAGGCCTCTTCAGCATGTCGGGGCCAAACGTAACGGGCCACTTTGGAGGAGACGTCTCATGCAGCGGAAAAGTTGTTGGCGATGGTGCTGTGAACGCATACGACGTCGCCGCGCTGATGTGGTACCAATTCAAGTTTGAGCCTTACGATCAGCTCGCAAACGACCCCTCGACGGTTGCCACCGTGCAAGGCCGTGACGATACTTCCTATCGGTGCGGACTTGGAGAAACGAGGCGCATGTGGCAGATTGCACTTGGCGACGACTATTGCCACAACGGACAAAACGCAGCACTTCTCGGCTACGATTCGCAGCGGCGACTGTCACAGGGCACTGTAGAGGAACGTGGAATCTTGTCGACTAACCTCTTCCAGGCGTATCGAAGCGACGCAGTGCGTCCGCAAGCACGCCAGCTCGAGTCTTACGGGGCAGACACTGTACCTCGCAGTGCAAACGCCAGGGAGAATCGTACGCCTGAGGCGCGTCGTTCTTTGGTCAACCAAGAGGACATGCTACGCCATGTCAACGCCATGCGAGCGCTCGACGTCGACGTCGCCGAATGGGGAGTCGTGGAAGGATACGGAAGGTGGATTCGCATTCGAGCTCCGGGTGTCCAAGTTGCCATGGAGCTCTACCTCGCAGGCATCGCAGTAGATGAACCCGTACACCTCTCCATGCAAGGCGTGCCGGCCAAGAACTGCACCATGTGCAAACCCACCGATGAAGACCCTCGAAACGTCGTAATCGCGTTTGCACGCCGCACCGAATATGAGGACGAGTACGCAAATGCCGTTGCAAACACGCAAAAACAAATCTGTGCCAACATTGTGCCTGCAACATTACAGTCGAGCGTGATGGTAGGCAACACCATCGCCTTGCGACAGCAACCTCCCAACAAGGCGTGTGGCTTCGATCTGTTCGTATGGATACCAGCATTCCCAGCAAATGGAGTGCACATTAGCAAACAGACCCATCCATACTCCTACTCTGCACGACGCCTTGCTGCAGTGGGAGCCGAAAGCCCTTTCACTTCACAAGATTCGGGATGCGAAAACGACATTGGTGTCCTTTCTGGAAGCTCTGCGCTGGATGGTTTCAGAGGACAAATCCAGCGTGTCATCAGTTGCACGAGGTACGGCATTACACAGCCTCAACTCATTGTGCCTGTTCTACCCCTGGTACCTGTCAACCAAGGCCAAGCCAACCAAACTTCTTGTTATGCAACCTGCAATCGTAACGCGCCAACGCGTTCCGACTTCATGTCCCGTTCTTTCCACATTTTTACTTCATCGGGTCTTGAAGACGCGTACACCGAGTCGTTGCAGATACTTACTACGAAACCTCGTGGGGGTCGACTCAATACGTACGAATCGTCTTTGGGTGAATTCATATCATTCGAGATGTCGCTGGCTCGCGAGGCAAAGAGCAACGACTGCTGTTCTGGGTACGAATGCGTGACTACCATGACAGCAAACGGGACAACCGGAACGTGCCAGCCAACAGCGCCTACGATTCCGCCAAGCAGTCCTGGGATGCCTTCTCCTATGGCAAGCAGCGATATTAATTTGGTAACCAAGGTGTTATTCAATGTAACTCTCGAGAACACAAGCGCCACATTTGACGCCTCCAGCTTCAAGAACAATCTTGCATCTGCTATCAACGTGTCGGTGTCGCAAATCAACGTCATCGTTTCGGGCAGTGTTGTATATTCAACGATCATAACACTCGACACTCAAAGCCCGACGACAATTGCGAACAATGTCGACAACAAAGTCCTTAAGAATGTCACTATTGCAACACTTTTGCTTGGAGTTGATGTCATTGGTGTGGGAGTTGCCACTATCGTTACTGAGCAAGCAAGTCCCCCGACACCACCCCCTGCATCGCCATCCGACGACAACGATGCTGTAATGTTAATCATCATCATCAGTTCTTCTGTTGTGGCTGCAACTGCTTGCGCGCTTCTGCTTGTACTATTCATTGCAACTCGCGAGAAGAGTAACAAGGTTGAACCAGAAGCAAGGAGTTTGTTGGCTGGCAATGGCGGTGTGCCTATCAATAGGGCTGCGTACTCGGGTCTAGAGGCCGAGGTGCTCATGAAAAAGACGCCACAACAGAACAATGCGAACTTCCGTTTTTAGCCCTGTCAGAGACGGCGGTGGCAGATATAATCCTACGTCTAAGAGGCCGTCGGTCCTGGACGTGTATCCACGACAACAGAGCGTGGATGCGTAAAGGCGTTCGGTTGCATGGCCTTGCTCCCTGATCCCTAACGCATGCTGAGGAGGAATACGATCCGCAGACTGGACTCGAGCGAAACTTCATACAATTGTCCGAGACTGCTTACGTTTTGTGTGCATGTAGAAGTCTACTTCCGTGGCTTTCGTGCTTCCGGATTGGCTGATAACACTCCCTGTTGTAGACGTCTCGTCGTCGTAGGCGTCTCTACGTTTCTATAGTTGTGCCGGCTGGCAAAAGCAACTGTAATCCCCTCTGATACTCTGACACTAACACGATTTTTCCTCTAGCCTCCAATTTGGTTTCATAACCTTTAAATGGCTAACGGCAAACAGAGGAGCAGTGTTGCACCTCCCAGTATTTGATATTGAAGCATGATGGGAATGAGTTACTTTCACCGCCCGGAGCTCGGCACACAACAAAACACGTCGGCAAACTGGAATTTGCGCTTACTGAAGTCTCAGTCAAACGAGGTGGTGCTTTCTGCTGCCTTTGGAGTGGCGCTTACCACAATTTTGGCGATCGCTGGGTCGTCCACTGTGTTTGCCATTGCGTTGTCCGAACGGGTCGTAACAATCCCACCTCCTTCTCCGTTCTCGCCTCCGATCCCACCTACCCCTCCGCAACCCCCCCATTTTCCGCCGCATCCGCCTCGTCCTCCTCTACCGCCTTCCCCGCCGTCACATCCTCCATCCCCTCCACAGCCGCCTAGATTGCCTCCACTGCCACCGCACCCACCGTCAACCCCTCGTTTGCCGCCTGCTACCCCGCCATCGCCTCCTGCGTATTCGAAATCACTTCTCGCTTCCAACCTTGCAAAGCCGTCCTCGCCTAGAGTTCCTGGTAGACAGCCTAGCGCATCGGCGCCAGAGCCACCTACGGGAACAAGGCGGAGTAGAAGGCGTTTGTTGTTTGGTTACTCTCTGCTTACGGCAGAAATGCCGCTAGCAAACAGCGTGATGTGAATTAGGCGTGTTCTGAATGAGAAAAGTAGCAGAAGCAGATGGTTTGCGAGATTAGAGGCGTAGCACATCCACCCCCCGCCAAAGGGGTGCGCGAGGACGTCGCAGATCTGACTGCCGCTGAAATAAGTGTACAGCGTCTTGCGGGGCGGCCTCTTTTAGACGAGCACGACGGCGGAAAGCGTGTGGGAACCTGTCTTACTTCTTGGGAGGGTCGCAACGGCGAGCTGAGAATTTCGGCTAATGTGAACGACCAGGGCATGCAGAGGAAGATTATCAACGGCAGCATGCGCGGTCTTTCGCTGGGCACTGACTTGATAGGCAGCATGTCAGGGGATGTCTTGTACCGAGGCCAAGCGGAACTTAGTGTCTGTCAGCAAGGGAGGAGGCACGGAACGTGGATTGATACTATCAACGGGAAAAACGTATACCGGAGAAACAATGCATCAGCAAGTGAGTGTCGCCTAAGTAGTTTGCTCCGTGTTTGCCGAAGCGCATGTACGCCCCCTCCTCCCTCCCCCGCTAACACATCACGTTTACAATAACATGGAGAATGCACTAACAGAGTAGAGGCAGGGGAGGCTTGCTTTCAAGATGGCTTCAGAGTCAGAGCAACTTGCTACTCTCCAAACTGACGCCGCACCGCTTTCGTCCACCCCTGCAGAGGATTCTGTTTCCAAGGAGTCGTATGAGGCGTTGAAGCGCCAACTCGAGCAAAAAACGGCTGATCTCGCAGATGCCCGTGCCCGTAGTGAGGTCTTTGAGAACAAAGAGCGCACGCGCATCGCCGCCTTTCAGCCCGCTGCCGTAGAGTTCCTTGGGACGCTCATGGAGGACGCCGACGCGGAGGCGAGGGCGGATCTCGCACCGCTGCAGACCTGGGCAAACGAGTTTCACCAGAAGCAGGACATCATGAGCCAAGCTCCACTGGCGCGCCTGGTCTCGTGCGCATCGGCCAAACTCAAGCGCCACAGGGATGAGGCGTCGGTCAACAGCGAGACAGCGGCGACGCTGGCGAACACCATCAAGGAGCTGGAGGCGGCCAAGTCGGAGCGCGACAATCTTCGTCAGCGCGTTGGTGAGCTAGAGACCCTGGCGGACGAGCGCCAGACTGGACTGGAGAAGCTTTCGGCCGAGCTCGCGCGTGCGGGGTTGATGTCGGAGCGATTCAACTTCTCGAAAATTTCCTCACGCGAGAAGGGTGCCCTCGACAATGCTGACGAGGCCTCGACTACACCACCCGGTATTGTGGCGTCAACCTCCAATGCTTCCAAGGCACCCTCTATGCAGACTGATCACCTCCTCTCCGAGATTATGAAGCGCGGCAGTGGTCGTCTCAAGGTCATGGGTAGCGGCACCTCGCACGCTCTTCTCGGAAACTCCTCGGTGGAGGGTGACATCATGGCAGCCCTTCGCTCTCAGTAAACAGAGTAAGAGAAATTGAATCTTACACCGGAGAGATTGGGCGCTGCGTGGATACCACCACTAGCCCATGGTCTTGCGTCGGCGATGTCGGCTATGCCACCGTCGTGCTTTCCTGGGTGCGGTGTTCTTCCTACACCTGCGCAACTCACCCGGGCATTTTTGCAACAACAAAAACAGACGAGCCCGCATGTACCGACGATGACTAGTGCATGCTTACCTGTTTACAAACGAGAGTGAGCAATGTGTGCGTGAAAAGAGTGGGATAGAATGGAAGGGTACACAATGCAAACAGAAGCAGCGCCATCGCGGGGGCAATGGTGAGACCATGTTTGTACTTGAATGTGTGTATTTGTCTTTAAAAGCAACTTTCCTAATCCGTACAATGCGCTAAATCATCGACATCGCCGTCCACAACCCGCTTGAGGTAGACAACCCCAAAATGCATACCGGATATGGCAGAGCCTGACATGAATGAGTTATTCTCACTACTAGACGCTGCACTATCAGAGAAACGCAAGCATGAATGTGACGAATGTGATGAAGACGATTACACCGTCGAGTCAACTGGTGAAAAGTGTGCAATTGTCGTACCGTTGCCGGACGGCGACGTGCACATCTGTGGAAACCGATGCCCGTACATACGAGCTACAAAGGAAGATCAACAGCTGGTATGCACAATCTCGGGGATCACGTTTGGATCTGTTTTGGTTACAGACCACGATCCAGCGTGGACAGGAAGGTCCACTACAAGCGGAGATCCTGACGCAATCGCAGGCACCCCTGTTGGAGGTTGGCGACCTCGCAAGGATGCATACGGAGACTCTAGACGGGCATTCGAAGCCTCATCGTCGATCACTGCGGAACAAGCGGTCTACGTAGAGACAGAGCGCGAAAAACAGCAACGACTCGCCAGGGCCAACGCAAAAAGAGGAGCGCTCTGCGTGGACGAAGTCAGAGAGGAACCCGTCAACAAACGACCACGCGCTCCGAAGCGCAACGTCTTCTCGCAAGACACAACCGACAAGCTAACAATCGAGGCCACACGTGTCATCGACAAGCTGACGACTCCTAAACAAGTGCAATCAGAAGCCTCGTCAGCAGCCGATTCAAGCGAGCAGAGCAGCAGCAAAGCACTTCCTGATCCGCGACTGCAGAACGTCGACTTTGTAAAAAACATCCTATTGCGACGATACGTGGAACGGTGTAAACGAGGCGAGGACAGATTCGACGCCATTCGCTTGCATGACGTCTTCGTTTCGGCCAACGAGTTTGTGCGCGTGCAACGACAGCAAGCGCGAGAAAGGGAGGCGTCGAATGCCTCGTCGTCAAAGTCCAAACGACACATCTTCTCAGGAGAGCTCAAATCTCGGCTTGTAGGACTTGTTCTGTGTCTTTGGAGAGCTTGCTGCTTTTCGCCCTACATGGCTAACGCGAGTCGCGGGTCTGACTCATTTCGCCCATTTGTCGCCGGCGTGTTGTACTCACTCAAGAGAGGTTTGCAGCTCCAGGTACTCAACGGCTTGGAGGTCATACCTACACTCCCAGAGATTACCGATCAATTACCCACGCTTCGATCGGCGGACGCCTCACAGGCGGCGAGACAACTCCAAAGTTCGTCCCATAGAGGCGTGTGTACTCTGCACCGGGCCGTTGCGTCTCTCGAGCAGTACGCTGAGGATGATCCGGAAGTATCCGATTGCAGACAGGCCTTCAAGAATTCCGAGCTTGTTGCCCGACAGCTCGAGCTATACGCCAAGCGAATCACAAGATAGGCCATGGGTTGGACGTAATGACTAGGTAGAAAAAAGCGATGACCGTTGACAAGGAGAGAGACCGAAAAAAAGAGGCGCTCTATCCTCAGGCCCATCGGGTGGCAAACGACTATGGGACGCGAGCTTTAATCGTGATTCGATCGAGAGCTTCACACGATGCGGCTCAGGCCCTTTTGGATCTCGGTGGCGATCCGGCGGAAGAGGACACTCCGGTTGCTCTTGTAGACCAACCACGTGCTGGGTTGTACACCGGTGGTGCGTTCAAGGCTGTTTTCACAGATTCGCTAAGGTCGACGTTGCGCGTCGTGTGAGCGTTGTGCACCTAAATGTACTATAGAACAATATGTTAGACTATTTTAGGGAGCGTTCAATTGGTTTTGGCCAGCACTTGGTTTTGGCCAGGTGCCGACCAGCTTTCCAAAAGTCACCGCGCCCTAATCGACCCCGTGTGAATCGCCCAAACGGGCTGCCACGGGGAAAAGTTGTTCTTGTTCATCTCAGCCTTCAATAGCGATCGCCATCTCCTGCATCACCGCATCCTCGCACGAGACCTTGTGCAGCACCCCTGCTCCGAGAACCATGCGCTTCAGTTGGACGGCCATCTGCGGGGCTGAGTTGGCGTCACGGTTGAGGCAACGCTTGCAGCCCGAGCAGAAGCGAAGCCCGCGGATCTCGCACGGCCGCGAGAGCGCGCGGTCAAACCACGCCCGGGCGGCGTTGCGCTGCGCCGGGGTCTCGGCGCGCTCGAGCCTCTCCGACAGCTGCCGCTCCAGGCGCTCGTCTGAGCCGACGCGGCGGTCGCGTTCGGCGAGGTAGGCATGGTTGCCGCACTCCGATTTGCAGTGGAAGCAGCGTTTGCTCGTGTAGTGCTCCGGCACTGTGACCACCACGAAGATGCGGGAGAGTTTCTTGAGAAGACCCTTGCCGATGCACGGCGGCATCCCCTTGGCCGGGGCCGCCGTCGAGAGCGCCCACGCGCCATAGGCCAACATGAGGGGCTTCTCGAGGTCCGATTCTCCCGGCTGTCGCATCCCGAATTTCAGTCGGATGCCGTCGCAAAATTGAGAAAAGGACCGCTGCTCCTCGATGAAGGCCTTCCAGCGGAGCTGACGGCGCATCGGATCAGTGCGGTAGGGAAGGAGCGCTGGGAGGACCGCCGCCCGGGAACGACAGTAGGCCAGCAACCTGTCCACAGTTGGTCCCATCGAGTTTTCCCCGGAGAGCGAGTGCTCGGCGTCGAGCACCGTCTGTGGTGGGTAGACGTGGGCGTGTCGGTAGGCCCCCGCGGCTGCGGCCCGGCGCTGCCTCTCCGGGTCGTCGGCATGCTTGGACTTGACAAAGAAACGCGCGGGGCGCATCGCGTCGCGCCGCTGGGGTAGAGTGTATCTGAATCGGCGAGGTCTCAGGAGCGCCTCCCGCCTGGTCGCCGGCTCAAAGTCGGGGTCGGCGAGCACGGCTAGTTCACGTTTGCCGGGGTCCAGACCGACAATGTGGAACGGGAGAGGTCCACCGTAAGCCGACGCGAGCGTCTCGTTCAGCACCTCGTTCTGCTCCCGAGGGGACAACCCGTCGAGCTCAGCCAGCACCGCCGGAGATAGTAGTTCGGTCGCCTTTTCGCCAAAGAGGATCTCGCTCAGCTCGTCGACGGAGAGCATGCCCCGCCGCGGGAGCGATGGACGCCCTCCGAGGTCTCGCTTCTTGCCCCGCTTCTCCTTCTTCTCCTCGTCCGCACCCGAGAGCAGCAGCCGCGCGGAGACGCCGTCCGTCTTGAGCGAACCCTTCCAGCGCCCCGTGTTCTTCTCCGAGAGCGCCCCCGAGACGTCAAAGACGCAGTCCATCGCCCCCGACCGCCGTGTGCTCCAAGGGGCAGCAGGGCGTCGGCCGGCGTCCCGGCCTCGATGTCCTCGTGCACCAGCAGCGAGATGGCCTCGGTGGCGTAGAGGACGACCTTGTGGACATTCTGCACGGCCGTTTCGATGACATGCTTGGCCGCCGGGGACTTGAGCAGCGGCCCCAGGCGGGTCGCGACGGTCTTCCCGCCGTCGTCGCCGCTCATCCAAAAACCATGGCTTGGTGCCGGTTTAAAGTCTGCCGGCGGCTGAAATGCACTCGGCTGGCTCTTATAAAGATTAGCGCTAGGGGAGTCGACCAAAATGCTTACGAAACCGCTTTGACGCGAAACCGCCTGGCCAAAACCAAATGCACTGGCTAAAACCAAATGAAGCCCTGCTACAGTCTCAGTGCGGCATTAAGAAAGCGTCACATTAAGAAAGTTAGCCTGCTAAATAGCTGGTAGGCCCTTAAGAAAATAGGCTATGCAGGAGAGGCTTAAGAAAGTTAGCCTGCCAAAAATCCCTGTTTTCTTAATGCCGCACCAAGACTGTACAAGCGCCCTCCGCTCATTGCCTATCTCGCACGCCTCGCCCGACGCGCGGCTTCAGCATGTTCGGGCTTCCCGGGTGCTAGCAATCCTCGTACTTAGGCGGCTGCAGCAAGGCTTTCATTTCGCATGATTCCTCGTTGTCACCCCCATTGATTGAGGCGTCCTGGCGCACTCGTAGCCGGAAGGCGCAGGCCTCGTCCGTGTCGTGCGCCACATCGCGCTTCCGCTTCTCAGATGTGCGGAGAGGTTTCGTCTCAATCTTGACTACACGTTCCTCGCCCTTTGGCCCCTCATATATCTTCTGCTCCCAACAGAGTATCTCGGAGCGAACCATGCGCTCCTCGCCTTTCGCGCCCTCGTAGTACTTATTCTGTAAGCAGGGAAACTCGACGCGGACCATGCGCTCTTCGCCTTCAGCGCCCTCGTAGTACTTCTTCTTCCCGTTTGAAAGCTCGGTGCGAACCTTGCGCTCGTGGCCCCTCGCGCCCTCGTAGTACTTCTTCTGTCCTCCGGGAAACTCGGCGCGAACCACGCGCTCCTCGCCTTTCACGCCCTCGTAGTATTCCTTCTGTCCGCAGGGAAACTCGATGCGGACCATGCGCTCCTCGCCTTTTACGCCCTCGTAGTATTCCTTCTCTCCGTTTGGAAGCTCTTTGCGGACCATGCGTTCATTGTCGGCATTGCCCTCGTAGTATTCCTTCTCTCCGTTTGGAAGCTCTTTGCGGACCATGCGCTTATTGTCGACATTGCCCTCGTAATATTCCTTCTCTCCGTTTGGAAGCTCTTTGCGGACCATGCGCTCATTGTCGGCATTGCCCTCGTAATATTCCTTCTCTCCGTTTGAAAACTCGATTCGAACCAAGCGCTCCTGGCCTTTCGCACCCTCGTAGAAGTGCTTTGTCCCGCTGGGAAACTCGGCGCGAACCAAGCGCTCCTGGCCTTTCACGCCCTCGTAGTACTTCTTCTCCCCGTTTGGAAGCTCTTTGCGGACCATGCGCTGATTGTCGGCATTGCCCTTGTAGTATTCCTTCTCTCCGTTTGGAAGCTCTTTGCGGACCATGCGCTCATTGCCGGCATTGCCCTCGTAATATTCCTTCTCTCCGTTTGGAAGCTCTTTGCGGACCATGCGCTCATTTTCGGCATTGCCCTCGTAATATTCCTTCTCTCCGTTTGGAAGCTCTTTGCGGACCATGCGCTCATTGTCGGCATTGCCCTCGTAATATAACTTCTCTCCGTTTGGAAGCTCGATGCGAACCTTGCGCTCCTCGCCTCTCGCTCCCTCGTAGAACTGCTTTGTCCCGTCTGAAAACTCGGCGCGAACAAAGTGCTCCTCGCCTCTCGCACCCTCGTAGTACTGCTTACCCTCGTAGAAGTGCTTTGTCCCTCTGGGAAGCTCGATTTGAACCAAGCGCTCCTGGCCTTTCGCACCCTCGTAGAAGTGCTTTGTCCTGCTGGGAAGCTCGATTCGAACCAAGCGCTCCTGGCCTTTCGCGCCCTCGTAGAAGTGCTTTTTCCTGTCTGGAAGGTAGATTCGAACCAAGCGCTCCTGGTCCCTCGCGCCCTCGTAGAACTGCTTCTCCCCGTTTGGAAACTTGGCGAGAATCATGCGCTCCTGGCCTTTCGCGCCCTTGTAGCACTGGTTTGTCCCGTCTGGAAGCTCGATTCGAACCAAGCGCTGCTCGTCTTTCGCGCCCTCTAAGAACTGCTTCTGTCCGCAGGGAAGCTCGACGCGGACCATGCGCTCCTCGCCTTTCACGCCCTCGTAGTATTCCTTCTCTCCGTTTGGAATCTCGACGCGGACCATGCGCTCCTCGCGTTTCACGCCCTCGTAGTATTCCTTCTCTCCGTTTGGAAGCTCGATTCGAAGCAAGCGCTCCTCCCCTTTCGCCCCCTCGTAGAAATGCTTTCTCCCGCTGGAAAACTCGACGCGAATCATGCGCTCCTGGCCTTTCGCGCCCTCGTAGAACTGCTTATTCCCGTTTGGAAGCTCGATTCGAACCAAGCGCTCCTGGCCTTTCGCACCATCGTAGAACTGCTTTTTCCCGCAGGGAAACTCGGCGCGAACCTTGCGCTCCTCGCCTTTCACACCCTCGTAGTATTCCTTCTCTCCGCAGGGAAGCTCGATTCGAACCATGCGCTCCTGGTCTTTCGCACCCTCGTAGAACTGCTTTTTCCCGCTGGGAAACTCGGCGCGAACCTTGCGCTCCTCGCCTTTCACACCCTCGTAGTATTCCTTCTCTCCGCAGGGAAGCTCGATTCGAACCATGCGCTCCTGGCCTTTCGCACCCTCGTAGAACGGCTTTTTCCCGTCTGGAAGCTCGATTCGAACCAAGCGCTCCTGGTCCCTCGCGCCCTCGTAGAACTGCTTCTCCCCGTTTGGAAACTCGGCGCGAACCACGCGCTCCTGGCCTTTCGCACCCTCGTGGAACTCCTTTGTCCCGTCTGGAAACTCGAGGCGGACCATGCGCTCCTCGCCTTTTACGCCCTCGTTGTATTCCTTCTCTCCGTTTGGAAGCTCGACGCGTTTCACGCCCTCGTAGTATTCCTTCTCTCCGTTTGGAAGCTCGATTCCAACCAAGCGCTCCTGGCCTTTCGCACCCGCGTAGAACTGCTTTGTCCCGCTGGGAAGCTTGACGCGAAGCATGCGCTCCTGGCCTTTCGCGCCCTCGTAGAACTGCTTCTCCCCCTTTGAAAACTCGATTCGAACCAAGCGCTCCTGGCCTTTCGCACCCTCGTAGAAGTGCTTTGTCCCGCAGGGAAACTCGACGCGAATCATGCGCTCCTCGCCTTTCACGCCCTCGTAGTATCCCTTCTGTCCGCTGGGAAGCTCGACGCGGACCATGCGCTCCTCGCGTTTCACGCCCTCGTAGTATCCCTTCTGTCCGCCGGGAAACTCGGAGCGAACCTTGCGCTCCTCGCCTTTCACGCCCTCGTAGTATTCCTTCTCTCCGTTTGGAAGCTCGATTCGAACCATGCGCTCATTGTCGGCATTGCCCTCGTAGTATTCCTTCTCTCCGTTTGGAAGCTCTTTGCGGACCATGCGCTCCTCGCCTCTCGCGCCCTCGTAGTACTGCTTCTCTCCGCTGCGAAACTCTTTCCGGACCACGCGCTCCTCGCCGGCAATGCCCTCGTGGTACTGCTTCCAAGGTACGACGGAAGGGGGGGCGAGATGCCTTTTGTCATTCTGCCCCTCGTTGATTGGCTTGGTCTTGCAAGCAAGATGGCTCAATATGGCCAAAGTGGAAAGCTCTTTGTGTGCAGCAACCAACCATGGCTTGTAGTGAACAGGGCAGTAATTCACGACTCTCAGTGGGGACGGAACGTTTTTGTTTTCCCCAGTAGAATCCATAGGCGCCGCGATACTTTTCCATTTTGTCGTCGCAAGCGGGAGTGTGTCTACCCGGCCGCAGTAACGGCATTGCCGTTTCTTCTCGGTTTTAGAGCGTTGGATTGCTTCCATTTGCGTTTTACTGGCGTGGCAACTACCGCAAAGTGCCTGGGCGTTTGTTTTCCAATCGTTGGATCCGCCTTCTGCGAGTGGTATGACATGATCAATCTGAAAAGCGGAATCCAGTGTTTTTGCACACCCTTTACACTTCCATTCCTGAGCTGCGGCTACTCTCTTCTGAACCGCCACTCCCCAGCATCTTTTCATTGTTTTGGTACCGGCACCCGGGATGCTTGATAAAGGGGGGGGGGATTTGAAACAATTTTAGCGCTGTGAGTCTTATCGATTCAGTTGATGGTTATATGTGGTGAACA
>Ga0213864_10000977_pt1 | contig 12970 bp, 11 predicted proteins | sample PICome_5_FD_160078 | JGI IMG/M metagenome (GOLD analysis project Ga0213864, IMG submission 160078) | Coastal seawater microbial communities near Pivers Island, North Carolina, United States - PICO247 | ecosystem: Environmental > Aquatic > Marine > Coastal | place: USA: North Carolina... | reverse complement strand
GCTAACCGCGATTAGGGCAATTAACGAAAAAGCAATATCGAATAATCTTTTCCAAGTTGGTAATCGATTATCAATGAACACATGGTCTTTACTTCGACGTGATTTTTTACTGTTAATTTCTTCCCTAAAAGCTAATAAAATTGAAAAATCCTGGACATTAGAAATGATTTCGGCAACTCGAAGTTTTAATAAACGAGATTTATTTTGATAGGATAGGTTTTCTGCGAGAACGTATACAGGAACTTCAAAATTGTGTTTCTTAAGTGATATGAGAACGGATTCTAAGTTGGTTGTTTTTAAATTGTAGTCAATGATAATTACGGATGGCTCAAACCCGGAGTTCAACAAGCCCATAATACTCTTAGACGTTTTAGCACGAAACTCATCTTTTAAAATTAAGTCTGCATAAAACGCCGAATTACAGCCGATATAGTATACTGGGTATGCACTCATCTAATTAAGGGGGCTTGTAATAGTCATTAAATTATTAATCCTATACTTTAACTCCTTTGGATTAAATGGCTTAATGAGGTAATCATTAGCACCTAATTCAAAACACTTTAATCGATCATCAACACTATCTCTTGAACTCAAAACAATAATTGGAAGTCTATTGAAAAATCCCGATCTTCTAATGTATTCCACAAAGTCAAATCCATCCATTTCCGGCATTTGCAAATCCACAATAATCATGTCCGGAAGATTTCCTTTATAAAGCCAATCAAGAGCAAACTTTCCGTTTTCTTCCGTCATAACCTGATAATCTATTGATAATGTGCGTTTCAAAAAAGAACGCATCATCGGTTCATCCTCTACAATAAGAATTGAGCGCTTAATATTTACCATATTATTTTCTCTCTATTTCTTTATTCTTAATCATGCGGTAAAGCGTACTCTTTCCTATTTTTAGTTTTCCGCTGACCGTTTCAAGGTCATTGTTGTATTCAGCTAAATAACTTTCTATGATCTCTCTGTTGTATTCTTTGAGCGTCTTTTTACCAAAATCCCGATACTCACCTAGTACACTTTCTCTTTGAATTCTGATGTCTTGTTTCCTTATCTCCTTGCCTTCTGAAATTACAAACGCCAATTGCAAGGTTGCTTTCAATTCACGAATATTTCCAGGCCAATCATAAGAGAGCAATTCATCTATGGCTTCATTTGATATCTTCTTGATATGTAATTTTTCATTCAAAGAGAATTCAAGTAAGAATTGATTTGCCAGTAGGACAATGTCACTTTTATGTTCCCTAAGAGGATAGAGCCTAATGGTAAATCTCATCAGGTAATCATGTAAGTGCTCACTGAAATAAATATCAGAGTCATTAGAGTTACCACTTCTAATTGAGCCAATGATAATTTTGCATTTACATTCAATGATCTTAGTTCCACCTACTCGTGTAAAAACATTGTCCAATAAAACTTGGTACAATTTTGCTTGTACTTCCTTGCTGGTATATTCTATGTTGTTAATAAAGAGAATGCCATCCTGCGCCTCTTCCAGAGCACCAACCCTAGAATTGGAGTCATTCAAGTCGTATCCGAAAAGCGTATTCTGTAGTACGTCATTTGAAACAAGTTTAGTATTGACCGTAACAAATGGTTTTTTGCGCCAGTTAATTCCATCATGAATTGATCTAGCAATCATTTCTTTGCCTGTACCCGCCTCTCCTATTATACAAACTGGAGATGTATTTGCTTGAGTTCTAGAAATTAGAAGTGATATTCGTTCTGCTTCAAAAGAGCTTCCTAGGAAATTGTACTCTTTATTCGTATCGCTTGATTTATACATTCGCTCATATTCGCGATTGTAGGCTACCTGACGCTCCACTTTTTTTAAGGCAAGCCTTAATTTTAGCTCAATGAAATCATCTGCAATAATATAATCGAATGCTCCCTCCTCAATAAATGCCTCCATAGATTCATGGTTCTTATCCGGACTGACGACTATAAGCGGCAGGTTATTAGAACCAGCTAACAATTGTTTGGAGTATTCGAGTATATCTAAAGAGAATTCTTCAATATGCAAAATGACAATATCCCAACTAGCATCAACAATATATTGAGCCCTAGGCACATCTTTCACAACTTGGATGTGATATTCTAAATAGGAATCAAGGAAATCTTTAATTCCTTCAGAGACCACTTCGTTATTTTCTATCAAACAAACCTTGATCATCGCGGCAAATACATTTCATATTTGTCCGTCGAATCTAAGTTTTTACACGCAAAAGGCTTTCTATTTTCGAGAACTATTACTCACTGTTACTATTTTGGTGTCACTTTGAACTCTTGAGCCACAGTCTTATTGGCAAATATTCTCGATTTGATAATTATTAGTATCGACTTTGGCAAAGCAAATACTGCTAAAAGTAAATCAGTGGTAATTAAATACGATGGAGTTGCTATAGCAATTGCAATCATTTCTGCAGCTAAAGGGAGTACGAAAAAATTAGGGTCTACATATTGAAACGGCAAGAGATATAAAAATGAGCAAATCAAACATAACCCTAGTCGAATACTACGCTGCGGATTGGAATAATGTAGCCATTTATCCAAAAATTCTAGGTTACCTGAATTTTTGAAAAAAGCACTGCGAAATATTTTCTTGATTTGAACTTTTCCTCCTACCCATCTTGAGCGTTGGGTGGAGAAATCTTTTCCTCTAGAAATACTGGCATCTATAACCCCTGGGGTAAGTAAATAGGTTGGTCTTTCGCCTTCTTGAATTAAGAATAAATCCAAAGCCTTATCCTCAACGATGCTATTTTCATTAGCAAGAAGAAAGCGCCGATATAATTTAGCTTTAATTCCAAATCCAGAGCCCACTATAAATGGATGCATAGACATCACAATCCTCGAGTGAATCGCAATGGCAATTCCAACTTCAGTGTTCCATCTGTCTAATATGCCTAATGGAGAGCGAGGCGCTGTTTTTTTTCGAGCAAGTTGGGCGCAATTTGTTGATTGCATTGCATGGCTGCAAACCGAGAGCGCATTCGGCAACAGTTCGTTATCCGCATCAACAATGAAAATACTTTCATCATTTACTTCTACTCCATGAAGCCAGTTTCTTATCGCATTCATTTTTGAACCCAATCGACCTGATTCTATGATTTGGATTGGATACCGACGTAATTTCTCCAGAATAGGTTTATCAATACTTTGTGCTAACAGAATCACCTCAAATTTGTCTCTTGGATACTTTACAGCAAGGGCTTTCTCAACAGTGTTGAATAAAACTTCCCCTTCGTTTAAGGCCGGAATTACGATATAAAAAAATTCACGATTATTTTTTGCCAACTCTTGTTTTCTCAGGAATAGAGCGCAAATAGAATAGAATAAATCATAGAGACTCCACCACAATAAATAGAGTGTAAAAGAGTATAATAGAAAGATTATTATTCCAAACATCCCCTAAAAATACCAATACAAATAAAGGAAAGACTTTAGATATGCTTGTTAACATAGATTTTCCGCCTAAATGCTAAATCTATTCTTACAAACATTGATAAGGGTATGTTACTCTATACAACTGTTTTATTTGATTCAAACTTTTCATAGAAATAAATTGTCCCTAAGATTAGTAGCATACCGTAAAAAATATCTTCGAATGGAATGGTACCCAATCTAATGCCAAGATTATGTTGATCGTTATACCATACCACTTCTTTATCAATGAAAGAACCCGTTAGAATTCCATTCTTAATAAAAAATGGAAGGAGCGAAATGATATAGCTTTCATAAAATCTTGGAAGCCAATTTGAACCGGTAACAAATTGTATAAGCACGATTGCGCTAGCTAAAAGTAAGAAAGTACTTGTGGTATACCATTTTCCCGTTAGCAAACCATACAATCCGATTGTGTACGAGAAAACAATCAATACTGAACTAATAGCCTTAGTTGATTGGGAGCTCAAAATACCATTTGGTTTAAAAAATTTAAGGCAATCGTAAATAAATACACAAGCATAGGGAACTGTAAGAAAGAACAAATATTCTCCTAGCGGTAGTCCTAGAAACTTAATGCTAGATAAATATTTTGGTGTAAAACCCCACACACCTTGTTGGGTAAAATATATATCCCAAACTAAAAAAAAGCCGCTAACTATGAACATTGACTTAAATAGGGAAGAAAATCGTCTGTAAAATCCTACTCTACTTTCAAAACTCCTTATTAGAGGGATACTAATCGTGCCAGCATTAAGAATGAGATATAACCATTTAGTTTCAAGCATATACTTTAATTGTTATTTCTCAGATTACGAACTTGTTTAATGTACTTCGGATGCACCCATAACATTCCAAAATTTTCACCCTCTTCTTTACCAAGATGTCTGTGGTGCATTTTATGGGCTAATCGAACTGCTTCCCAATACGTGTGTTTGGTAACACGTAAGAATGGAAGTCTTTGGTGAATAAAAACCTCATGAACAATGGCATAGGCTAGTCCGTACATGGCAATCCCTAATCCCACGGAAACTGAATAGCCACTTGCATTCATCATGCCTAGCATGATGCAAAGCCAAGAGGGTACTGCAAAAATCAAAAAAAAGGTGTCGTTTTTTTCTAAAGCACCCGGGGTTTTCACATGATGATCCTCATGTAAAAACCATAAAAAACCATGCATGAGATAACGATGTGCAAGCCATGCCACTCCTTCCATACCAATAAATGTTAGAAACACAATTAAGATTTCTAATCCACTCATAAACCTAAGTTTTGAAGAAAGTTAAGACTTTCATTAACGTGGTGCGTTGCTTTGGATAAACTTTTAAACGTGAAAACAATCCTATGCTGTGCATCTGTCACAAAAGTAACTCGATCTGCCACCCGATTAAAAAATAAGCCAGGTGATCCGAAAGATTTTCTTATCTCATGATTTGGGTCGCTCAGGACAGGATAATTCAAAGCGTATTTTTTCGCAAAAGTTTTATGTTCTTTTACCGTACCACTATTAATCCCAATAACCTGAGCTCCTGTAGCAGTAAATTCTTTCTCATAATCCCGGAAAGCGCATGCCTGCGCTGTGCAACCTGGGGTGTGATCTTTTGGATAGAAAAATATGACCAAGGGTTTGTTCATATAATCTTTTGTTGAAAAGAGATCCCCTTGTTGATCGTATAACTCAAATTGCGGGATACAATCTCCAATGCCAAGGGTTTTGGGACGAGGATAAACCATTATAACGGATATAATTAACTTAGTTGTCTAACAGTGGTTACAACAATGCCCTTATATCTAATGTTTACGAGAATGAAATGAAAGTGGGGCATGAGATAATCTACAGTTCCCAACGAAGGTTTTTGAATTTACGAGCTTCAACGTACCTATTTCTTTTTTCTCCATCCTCACCGAAGTCAAAACCCTTTCGTACCCCTCTCCAATTTGTTCGACCATCATACAAGCGAAGCAAATGGTACATAGTATTGTCATAGGCCTCCATAGCATACTTATCGGGTTCCCGGCTAAAGTACTGCCTGAAGCCATATACAAATTCACGAACGTCCGAATTGTTATAGTCTGTGAAATTTGAGGTGAATAATGTCACCCGCTCTCTTGCAAAAAAGTCACTAACAATTCCATTATCGAGTGCCTGATACTCGTGGGTTAACCAATGAAAATTTATGTTGACCGACCGTAAATTTCGAAGAACATCCAATACAAATGCAGGGTCATTGTCTGTAATCACTAAATCATAGACTACAGTGGTATCTAACCCTGCTAACTCTTCATTATGAGCCCAAGAATCATCGCCTTCGAACAATAAGAATTGGTTGCTTTCAAGGCCGTCAATAATTAATTGTGAAGCTCTTTTGCTTTCCCCATAATCCAATCCAGTAAGCAACAATTTTCTTGGCGCTCTGTAATTTGATGAAAATTGGCTGCTACCGCTGTTTTGATGATGCTCACGTATGGCAATCCAGAACATATCCTCTGAAACAATATTGTTCCAAATGTTAGTGTTTTCTATTGATGATTGCTTTGAAATTAGATTAACGGTTCTGGTTTCCAACGGACTCATACTAAATTGTAGAATTCGAGAACTATACATAGGCCCGAGAATGATGTGCGGTTTTAATTTATCAATCGAATCAATCAGCTTAGTCACTGTATCCCTTTGATTCATTGAATCATAAAAGCTTATTTCACATTTGGCTTGTGCATATTTACTAAACGAAGAAACGGCATATTCAACCCCTTGTCTGTAGCTAAAGGCAAGTTGTGAACGTTTTTTACCCGGACCTTGGTTTATATATTGATCCATAAAAAAAGGTAGAACACACGCAATATTGAAACTATCATTTGTACGATTTGAAGTATCTACATCTCTTCTCTCTCTAATATTAAATCCATAATTCGCAACATCTTCTGAAGCTGGTTTTACCAAGCCCATCCCTTTGAACCAAGTATTACGCGCATCAGGGTTTAAGGCGTAAAATTCATCAAGTGAATGGATTCCCCACTCTTTTCTTAGTGACTCCGGTGTATCCTTTTTCTTAATGATATAAATCTCGTATTTCGGCTTTCTTATTGGGACTAACGTTAAAAAATCTCCGCTCTTTTTCCTCCAACCGTCGGGGTCTTTTGGAACTTTGATGATTTGGCCCTTAAATAAAACTGGATTCCCTTTCAAATTTTTGTTGTGCCAAAAAATGGTACTATCCTTAAGTTCATACTTATTGGATATGCTGTAGACACTTTCAAAACTTCGAACTTCATGAAAGATGAATTCAGAAGAGTCTATGATTTCTTTTTGAAAAATCGGGATTTTTACGGTTTCACCAATAACTAAACTCCGTTCTCGGAGGTTTGGGTTAGCCTCATAAATACGATCTACAGAACTATCATATTCTTTGGCTAAATCATAAACTGTGTTGCCTTTAACAATTTTGTGAATTACAACATTCTGAGCAATTCCAAATAAAGAAGCTGCTAATGAAAGTGTAACTAAGAAAACTAATCGTTTTATTCCCATTCAATTGTTGCCGGAGGTTTGGAGCTTATGTCATAAACAACTCTGTTTACACCCTTTACTTTATTGATTATTTGGTTGCTTATCATGGCTAAAAAATCATAGGGTAAATGCACCCAATCGGCAGTCATACCGTCTGTGCTTTCCACAGCCCTTAGAGCCACAACTTTTTCATAGGTACGTTCGTCTCCCATAACCCCTACTGAATTTACAGGAAGTAAAATACTACCCGCCTGCCAAACATCATCATATAAGCCTTCATTTTTAAGCCCATTTATAAATATGTAATCTACCTCTTGCAAAATCCGGACCTTTTCTTTGGTCACATCCCCTAAGATACGAATGGCAAGACCAGGACCGGGGAACGGGTGCCTTTTTAATAAATCTTGAGACATATTCATTGATGCACCTACGCGGCGTACCTCGTCTTTAAACAGAGTCTTGAGTGGTTCCACAACTTGTAATTTCATAAAATCGGGCAATCCTCCCACATTGTGGTGCGACTTTATGGTAGCTGAAGGTCCATTTACACTTACACTTTCAATGATATCCGGATAAATAGTTCCTTGGGCCAACCATTTAACATCCTCAATCAACGTAGCCTCATGATCAAAAACCTCAATAAAAACTCTTCCAATTGTTTTGCGCTTAGCTTCTGGTTCAGCTATGCCTGATAGTGCTGACATGAATTGATCCGTTGCGTCCACACCTTTAACGTTTAAACCCATGCCCTTATATTGCTCCAAAACGTCCGCATATTCATTTTTACGAAGCAAACCATTATTTACAAAAATGCAGTAAAGGTTTTTTCCAATGGCACGATGCAAGAGTACGGCCGCGACCGAACTATCCACTCCTCCGGAAAGGCCAAGAACAACTTTATCATTTCCTAGCTGTGCTTTTAAATTTGACACAGTCTCTTCTACAAAGTGCGAAGGGGTCCAATCACCTGCCATTCCAACAATATCAAACAGAAAATTATGCAGCATTTTTTTTCCGTCCGAACTATGGTAGACCTCTGGATGAAATTGGATTCCATATGTTTTTTCATTTGCAACTTTGTAACCTGCGACTTGGACATCTGCAGTTGAGGCGATTATTTCAAAATCCGATGGCAATGTAGTAATGGTATCTCCATGACTCATCCAAACCTGAGAACCTGCATCAACACCAGCAAAAAGAACATCTTCATTTATTGAGCTCAGATTGGCTCTGCCGTACTCACGAATCTCACTAGGTGCAACAGACCCACCGTTGGTTAGTGCCAAGTATTGAGCGCCATAACATATACCTAAAAGGGGGATGTCTCCCTTAATTCCCGTTAAATCTATCTTGGGAGCATCCTCTTGAAGTGTACTGTATGGAGATCCAGAGAGAATTACGCCTTTGATGTTATTGGTGAATTCAGGTGGATTGTTAAAAGGATGAATCTCACAATACACATTCAATTCTCTGACGCGCCGCGCAATAAGTTGAGTGTATTGAGAACCAAAGTCTAGGATAAGTAGAGTTTCTTGCATGATGCAAAAGTAAACCTATTTTTAGCCTAATAGTATGTGTGTACCGGCCTTTATTGTTGACATCTTTTCAACGAGAAACTCTTTTGGATCATGACCTAATACCCCCAAGGCATCCACATAAGAAGACGTCCGTTCCCAAAAAACATCATCTGGATAGACTGTGTCGAATACCAATTCTAATCGATTCAAAAAATCACGGTTTCTTCGCTTGTGTGTTCTATACCTATGTTCTATAGTTTTGGAAGCAAGTTTATCCATCTTTCTTTTGAGCGCCTCCGTATGCGATTTCATCTCTGGATAAGACTCTAGCATCTTTTTCTCCCAAATTGAAATTGCATCTTTTATTGGTTCCGCGAATTGCTCCGTTTCAATACTTTTAATTTTATCGTATTGGAAATATTCTTTGAGAATAAGTTCCTTACCTCCACTAAGTATGTCTATCCATTCTAATTGATTCTTCTGTAACAACACATCTGTCTTTACTGGTCCAACTACCAAAGAGTCTCGAAGGTACAATTTGGGCATTGGGATGGCTAAAAGATCAAAAACTTTACCGAGCTGTAGCCAATAGGCTAATTCTGCTCCACCGCCTACATAGGCTATATTTGGCAGCAAGGTCTCTTGATATATAGGCCTAATTAAAGCGTTGGGGCTGATACAATCTGCTTGAATTTTTTTTGGCTCTAGTATTCGTTCTCTACTTCCTGATTTTAATTCAAAGAGGTTGATTGGACGCGGAGTTACCTGAGCCTTGTAGCCCAAAGTAACCATCTCATTGGTTCTTTGCTGAATTAAAGAACTGAGCTCTCCATTCAATTCCATAGACCAGATTTTCTTCCCAGCACTTTTCAATGCAGAATCATCACCGTCAATAACTAACATCCCAAAATCACAGCACCATTCTCGAACTATTCTTCTAGTCGCTTCAGCAAGTGAATCACTTTCTTGGTATGCTTCAATTCTTTTTTTTATAAAACTCCGCTGACATTCTGACAAGTTCGCTTTCTTCTCAAAATTGGTTAATTGTATTGCAAGATCCTTTGTTCTGAGCCTTCCAACGGCGCCAGAAGCATGTTCATTTTTCCAGGTGAATTTTTGGCCATTAACACGAAATGAAGCTATTTCTTCAAAGTCGTGATCCTCAGAAGCCATCCAAAAAATGGGAACTACAGGTTGACCTGATATTCGCTGAGCCTCCTTTGCGAGCGCCACGGTAGATAATATCTTTACTTCAAAAAAGGCAGTACCCCCACAAACCATCAATTGATGTCCAGTAGTTATGGTGCATGCTCCTTTGGCGAAAGCCTTTAAATTCGCCTTCTCCTCTTTATTAAGGTCTTTATTTTGCTCCTTCAAGCATTCATAAACAATATTTCGCGTTTCGTCAGAATAACTATTCAACCTTTTATTGCAGATTGAACGCAAATCCTCCTCGTTCCCTATTGCGCTGCCGAAGTCTAGAGGAAAAGCACTACCATCAATGAGGTCCTTCATTATCTTTGAAGGAATCGAAGAATCCGTATGTAGAACAAAATGATGTTTCATAAATGTTTAAACGCCCAACGAAGATAAGTTCAATATTGTTGACCGCATTCTTAATTTCTTGCTCTCCTTCCGGAGAAACAGCGCATAGAAACGAGAGTGAATGCTCTTTAGATGCGCCATACTCTTTCAATTTTGAGCAAGCGCAATATTATTCTCTTCCCGAAATTGAGTTTAGATTCAAACTAGACTATGAGTGGCAAATAAAATTACCCGTTTTTGCACAGCAAAATTTTTATTATTACCAGGCTGCAAGAATGAATAAAGCTGAAACTAATTCTATACTTCTCAAGGTGTTGCCCTTAAGGCGCAAAGGAGCGTATACCACCGTTTCAGAACATTGCCAAGCTATTGTTCACACGAATCTATCTTTGGCTAAACGAGATTCATGGGTCACAGAGTCTAAAGATACCGTTGATGGATGGTGGGTTAATTACGGCAGATACGAGCAAGAACCTTGGGATTTTATCATTGCTCACAAACTCATAACTAGGGATACATCTGAAAATAGTTTAGTGCTAGAACTTCAAATGCAGTGCGAGGAAAATACTTTCTCCCTAGGACAGGAGCCTTGTTTGGATGAAATTATACAATCATTCAAAATTTACCTTTGATAAAATTAGTGGATCACGCTCTCCCTCAAAAGTTCTCTTCTTTTCTTCACTGGGTCTGTGCCATAATAGTCCTTAAAGCAACGAGTGTAATAGGAATGGCTTTTAAAACCAACTAGCTCTGCAATAGTAGCAATAGAATTTTCCTCTTCCAGCATATATTCTAAGGACTTTTCAAGCCTTATGGAACGAATAAATTTGCTCACACTCAAATTGGTAAATTGCTTAATACGTTTTTGAACTGCACTCCTGCTGTAATGTAATGCTGCAGAAAGTTCGTCCAAAGAAAATTCTTGAGAGGTCAAATTATCCAAAACCACTTTTTCTGCCTCATTAATCCAAGTTTCTACCGCACTTTTACGCACGGCCTGAGGTGTATTGACAATGGGCTGATCCGTTGTAATTTTTGAAAATTGGTTCAAAATACTCTTTACGGCTGCCTCCAATTCATAAGGGTTAATTGGCTTATTTACGAAATGAATTGCTCCAGCTTTAAATGATTGAAACCTTATGTGGTTTTCGTTTAGGGCTGTCATCACAAGCAACGCAATATTTTCAAACTTTTCATTTGATTTAATATTTCGAATCAATTCAATGCCATCCATACCTGGCATATCAAGGTCAGTGATGACTAAAACCGGTTGTTTCAATTTTAAGCGTTCAAGTGCTTCTTTAGAAGACATAAATGATTCAACTCTCCAACCGCTTTTAGAGAAGAATGTAGAGAGGTATTTCAGGATTACCCGATCGTCATCTACAATGAATATAGTTTGGTTTGTGGTCATGGTTTTGGTTATTCATTTGTTCAAATTTAACAGATTATCTACCAAATAGTGAAAAGCATTTTAAGTTTTTCTACTCAAAATCACTCAAGTATATGCTTAGTACTAATCTTTAGTCTTATATTGTCATCATTCAAGGGAAACTTTGAATTAGGTTAGGGGTACGGAGCCAAGAAATTGGCTCCTTTTTTTTGCCCTAAACTTTCGGCTATTTTTCGTGTTTTAATACTATGATTAAAACAATCCGTGTTATACTTGGAGATCAGCTAAACCCCTTTCACAGCTGGTTTACAGAAGTAAAAACCGACGTTTCGTATCTGTTCATTGAATCACGAGGAGAAGCATCTTACGCACCTCATCATATCCAAAAAGTTGTTGGCATATTTAGCTCAATGAGACAGTTTGCCAACACGTTAAAAAGACAGGGACATAAGGTGATTTATCACAAAATTCTCAAGTCGAGAGAAATTGAACTCATAGATATATTAGATTCCGTATGTGTTAAAATTGGTGTGCATAATTTACAATTTCAATACCCCGATGAACTTCGAATGCTCCAGAATCTTCAAAAATTGAAGACGAGAGACTACCGTATCTCCTTTACATCTTCAGAACACTTCATATCCACTCCTGAAGATTTCCGGGAAACATTTGCAGGCAAGAAAACATTCTTGATGGAAAGTTTTTACAGAAAACTTCGCAAAAAAACAGGGATTCTTATGCAAGGGAATCAACCTAAGGGCGGAAAATGGAATTACGACAACTTAAATCGAAAGAAAATTCCTAAAAATCATACCATACCTGAACCCTTTTTGCCGAGTACAGATGTTACTGAAGTGTATAACGAGGTTCTTCAGGCAAAACTTCCCACCATTGGATCTATGCGGGATTCCAAAAACTTTTTTTGGCCCACGAATACAAATCAGGCACTTGCAATTTTTGATTTTTGGTTAGAGCATCAATTTCAATTTTTTGGAGATTATCAAGATGCCATGACAGTTAGTAATTGGTCTCTATACCATAGCCGAATTTCATTCGCCCTAAATACTAAAATGTTGGACCCCTTGACAATATGTCAAAGAGCTGAGTCCTATTTTGAAGAAAACGACCAAATACCCATAAATGCAGCCGAAGGATTTATAAGACAGATTTTAGGTTGGAGAGAATATATGCGAGGAATCTATTGGGAGCGCATGCCTGAATTTGGTGAAGAAAATTTCTTTGGACATTCAAATAAACTGCCCGATTGGTTTTGGAACGGTGAGACTAAGATGAAATGCATGGAGCACAGCATTAAGCAAAGCCTTGAATATGCGTATGCCCATCACATTCAAAGATTAATGGTTATTGGTAATTTTTCTTTGCTGGCAGGTGTCCACCCTGACGAACTTGATTTATGGTTTTTAGGAATTTATATTGACGCATTTGAGTGGGTGGAAATCACAAACACCCGTGGCATGAGTCAATTTGCTGATGGAGGGTGGATAGCTACTAAACCCTATGTTTCCTCTGCCAATTACATTAACAAAATGGGGAATT
>Ga0213864_10000966_pt1 | contig 13067 bp, 11 predicted proteins | sample PICome_5_FD_160078 | JGI IMG/M metagenome (GOLD analysis project Ga0213864, IMG submission 160078) | Coastal seawater microbial communities near Pivers Island, North Carolina, United States - PICO247 | ecosystem: Environmental > Aquatic > Marine > Coastal | place: USA: North Carolina... | reverse complement strand
CGGGTGCCTCACGTGCCAGCAGTGCGGTTTCGGTGTTGGTGAGGCTGTATTCCGGTTGCTCACAAATTAGATCGAACAGCCGCGATCCCTCTTGGTCGTAGAGGAACCAGGCGGGCAGTTGTTTGGGACTGCGGCTCAGGCCCTCAATTACAAGTTGGCGCATGTTCGCCGGAGCCGGATGCAGATCCAGCACTGCCAGGCTGCTGCTCATGCCACCACCGCCTGCGCCAGGCGCACGCCACTGGCCATCCATCGGCTCGCTGGTGGATAGAAGTTGCGGTAGGTCAGCCGCTCGTGCCCAGCCGGTGTGAGGAAGCAGCTGCCCCGCAGCACGAACTGTGAACTCATGAATTTGCCGTTGTACTCACCAACGGCACCTGCCGCTGGCGCAAAACCTGGATAGGGGCGGTAAGGACTTCCCGTCCATTGCCACAGACAGCCTGTGGCCTGCTCCAGTCCACTGCTTGCAGCAGCGCTTTCCCATTCGGCCTCGCTGGGCAGCCGTGCACCTGCCCGGCGAGCGTATGCATCGGCTTCGAACCAACTCAGATGCCGCACCGGCGCATCAGCCTGTCTGCGTTGCCGTCCCAACAGGGTGAATTCATCCTCGTCACGCCAGTAGCGTGGGCTGCACCAGCCGCGCTGCTGCACCACCGCCCACCCTTCGCTCATCCACAGCTCGGCGCGCTGATAGCCCCCATCAGCGATGAAGGCGGCGAATTCGCCGTTGCTCACCAGCCGCCTGGCGATGGCGAACGGTTCCAGCCACTGGCGGTGTCGGGGCGTTTCGTTGTCGAAGTGAAATCCTGCGCCTTGATGGCCAATCTCAACGAGGCCACCTTCGTGGGTGATCCACTCGAGCGGGGCTTCACAACCTGCCGCCTGCGCATGGGCTGTTTCCAGGGCACTGTTGGGTTGGGCCACCGGTTCGAGGGGATTGCGGCTGAAGCCATCCAGCAGATCCATCAGCAGCAGTTCCTGATGCTGTTGTTCGTGCTGCAGTCCCAGTTCCAGCAGTTGCGGGTTCAGGTGTGTGTGGTGCTCCTCCAGGGCGGTGCTGACCTCATCGCGCCAGCGCAGCACTTCGGCAATCGTTGGCCGTGTGAGCAGACCGCGTTGCGGCCTTGGATGGCGTGCGCCAACGGCCTCGTAGTAGCTGTTGAACAAGTAGCGCCAGCGAGCATCGGCTGGACGGTATCCAGCGCACCCGCTCAGCAAAAACTCCTCGAAAAACCAGCTGGTGTGTCCCAGATGCCATTTGGCGGGGCTGGCATCCGCCATGCCCTGCAGGCAGAGGTCCTCAGGTTCCAGCCCGGCGATCAGTTCCTCGCTGCGGTGGCGAATGGTTCGGATGCGGTTCGCGTCTGCCACGGGCAGTTGGGTGGCTGATGGCATCACGGTTGCTGTGGATGTCATGCGCTCAATCCCTTCAGGATGCCAATGATGTGCTTGGCATGTTTCTCGTAAAGCTTGGCTTGCTCACTCGCATCGAGATAAAACCAAGACCCATGAAATCCGTGGGAATCGGTGTGGCTGGTTTCGTTGAATAGTTGGCGCAACTCCTGTTGCGATGGCAGGTTCACTTCATAGTCACCTGAATGAAGATGGCGTGCAAAAAAGATGTCTTCTGCTTCTGCGTCGCTTGAGGTCTCTGCTCGCTCAGCGCAGATCTGTTGCATCAGTTTGCGGTTGCGGATCGAGAGTCCGCCGTTGCCGTTGTTGGCATCGGGCACGCTTTGGCAGAGCGCTTGGTTGATCCATTCGTTGCCGGTCCATTCTCCGTTCCGGTTGTAAACCGGAAATTCACATGATGTGATTCGCCCTTTGTTCCACGGTGGTCCTGCATAGCTGAAATGGAGTTGGTTGAGCTCCAGTGGTTGAATCAGCAGTGCATCGGGTTGGAAGATCAGGATCTGCTCTCCTGCCAGGGAGTGCCAGAAATGCTCTGATTTCAGGAGTTGGTTGTAGCCGCTCCAGCCCAGCTGCTGCTGGCTGGTGGCGCTGCCTATGGTTTGCACCTCCACCCATGGCTTCAAGGGGGCCAGCAGTTCCGCAAACGCCTCGGCCTGTGCTGTTGTGGTGTAGACGCTCACCTGCGCTTGCAGGCGTGTCATCAGCAGTGTGTTCAGGATGCAGATCCTGGCTTGTTGAGATGGTCTGTCGTCCACCATCACGCAGTTCCAGCTCCGCCATTGCTGGCTGTTGGGCTGTTGTTGGCTGAGCTGATGCGCCCACGGCTTCAGAAACAGCTGATCAACAAGAGCACAATGGGCATGAAATGCCTCAAGTCGATAGCGATTCAGAAGCGAGAGCGGGTTCACGGTCCCCGTTGGTTCTGGCACGCGCCTGGCTGCTTTGCTGGTCGTTATTGTTGCTTGGTTGAGCGAGAGCTGCAGCCAAGTGATGGGTGGGATCACCTCCGGCTTTGTGGGAGCTGTCGGCAACACGCCGCTGATTCGGCTCCAAGCGCTCAGCGAGCAAACCGGTTGCGAGATTCTCGGCAAAGCCGAATTCATGAATCCCGGCGGTTCAGTGAAGGACCGCGCTGCACTTGGCATTCTTCAGGAGGCGGAAGAGCAGGGTTTGCTTCGGCCTGGTGGCACCGTTGTTGAGGGAACGGCTGGCAACACGGGCATTGGTCTCACCCATCTCTGCAATGCGCGGGGATATCAAGCCCTGATTGTGATACCAGATACGCAATCGGCCGAGAAGATCGGGCTGCTGCGGAGCCTGGGCGCCGACGTACGCACGGTGCCGGCTGTTCCTTATCGCGATCCGAACAACTACGTGCGTCTCTCCGGTCGCATCGCGGCTGAAACGCCTGGAGCGGTGTGGGCCAATCAATTCGACAATCTGGCCAACCGGCGTGCCCATTACGGCAGCACGGGCCCGGAAATCTGGCAGCAGACCGGCGGGCAGGTGGATGCCTGGGTGGCTGCTACCGGCACCGGCGGCACCTATGCCGGTGTGGCTCTCTATCTCAAGGAGCAGAACCCCCAGGTGCGCTGTGTGTTGGCCGATCCCCATGGCAGCGCCTTGTACAGCTGGGCCACCAACGGTGCTCTCACCGCTGAGGGCAGTTCCGTGACAGAAGGCATTGGCAACAGCCGCGTCACCGCCAACTTGGAAGGGGCGCCGGTGGATGACGCTGTGCGCATTCACGACCAGGACGCTCTCGCAACCATTTACAACTTGCTTTGGCAGGAGGGGCTGTTCCTCGGCGGTTCTGTGGGGATCAACGTGGCTGCTGCGGTGGAGACGGCACGCCGCCTTGGCCCTGGCCACACCATCGTCACGGTGTTGTGCGACAGCGGTGATCGCTACCGATCACGTCTGTATGACGCCCAATGGTTGAGCAGCAAAGGGTTGCAGCAGCCCGTGCGTTCGCGATAACCGGCCTTGGCCGTGGAGCAAGCCGCCAACGCCAACGATCTTCTGGCTGATCGCTATCGCCTTGAGGAGCCACTGGACAGCAAGGCTGGCTGGACCCTCTGGCGTGCCAGGGATGAGCGGGCAGGTGGGGCTGAGGTAGTGCTTCGCAGGATGCTGATTGACGATCCTGAATCTCAGGCCCAGCTCGAGCGGCTTTGGACCCGTTGGCAGGGGGTGTTGCATCCTCAGATTCCTCGTTGCGCCGAGGCCTTCGCTGTAGAGGGTGCGCTCTGGCTGCCCCGGCAGTGGCAGGAGGGTCGCAGCCTTGCTGCTGTGCTGGCAGACCGTCAGAAACAGCAGCAGGTGTTTGCTGCGGCTGAGGTGCTGCAGCTGGTGAACCACGTGCTGCCGGCTTTGGCTGTGTTGCACAGCCATGGCTTGTCTCATGGCGCCCTGGAGCCGGCTCAGGTGCTTCAGCGGGAGGAAGACGCTCTGCCGGTGTTGCTCGATCCTGCGCTTGAGGAGCTGGAGCATGACGCGGCTGTTTGCTGCGATTTGCAGGCACTGGGTGCTCTGGCCTGGTCGTTGCTGGGTGGGGAGTCCAGTGCTGCTCAGGACATGGCACCGCCGTTCCGGCATGCCTTGGAGCGATTGCTTATCGATGCGCCGGATCAGCGTTTTCGCTCGGCATCTGCAGCGCTGCAGGCGTTTCAGCAGTTGCCCACATTGCCGAAGCCTCTGTTTGCTGAGCCTGAGCTGGAACGGGCCGCCAACACCACGGCTGAATCCGTGGCTTCTGGATCGCGCCACGAGCAGAAGAATGAAGCTCTCGAGCAGCGTCTCTGGCCGGTGGTGCTGGCCATGGCTGGCTCGGCGGTGCTTGGTATCGCCCTGGGGTGGTTGCTTCTAACGCGGGGGCGCGTGCCGGCGCCTCTGGCATCGCCAGGTGTTCAGCTGCCCACCACGCTGTCGCCGCTTGAGTTGAACCAGCGCCAGCAGCTTCTCAATCGGCTGCTTGCCTTGCAGATCGATCGTGCCTGGTTCCTCAAGCTGGTGGATGCCAGTTGGCTGGCGGAGCATCCTGAGCGTGCCGGACGGTTGCCTGGCAACGCACCTGCCGATGCTGCGCTGCGCAATGCCTGGAGCGCGATGGCGCAGGAATGGCTGAGCCGAGTGGAACCGCTCCCGATGCGCATGCGCATGCGTTTGGGGCGTTACGGAGCTGCCGACTGGCGTCGCAGCCAGGCCCTTCTGAGGGCGCGGGGCGTGAGTGCAGCGCTGCTGGAGCCTTTGGTGGCTGGCAGCGCTCCCCATCTCGCGCTGCATCGTGTGGGTGCTGGTGCACCGCCTGAACCCTGGCGTCAGCTCTGGTATGTGGCCGCCGATCAGGTGTTAACCACCCTGCAGCTGGAAGCGAGTCCGTTGCGTTTGGATGAACCCCAAATGCTTTCAGGATCGGTGCAGGCCGGTGGGGCGCGTTTGTTTCCGATTCAGCTGCCACCGGCCGGTCAGCTGGTGCTGGAGGTGAGTGGATCGCCCCTGCTGCAAATGGCTCTGTTTGCGGCCGATGGTGAGGTGCTTGGTGCGCAGGGGCCTCTGCGTCTGTTGAACCTTGCTGTGCCGAAACGTTCGCCGGTGCAGCTGCTGCTGCTGAATCAGGGGCTGGCGCCCACGTGGTTCACCCTGTCTGTGCGTGCTGAGCCACCGCTTTGGCCCCAGGCGGATGCGGATCGAGATCAGTAGCGAGCAATGGCGGCCTTGGCATCTTTGATGTCCTGCTTACGCCGTTCTTCCTGCCGTTTGTCGTGCAGTTTGCGCCCTTTCCCCAGCCCCACGGTTGCCTTGATCCAGGAGCCTTTGAGGTGCAGGTTGAGAGGGATCAGGGTGAGACCTTTCTGATCGAGAGCAACCCGCAATTTGTCGATTTCCCGGCGGTGCGCCAGCAGTTGGCGGGTGCGCAGCGGTTCGTGGTTGAAATAGGCACCTGCATGGCTGTGGGGTGAGATGTGCACGTTGTGCAGCTGGAGCTGACCATTGCGGATCAGGCAGAAGCCATCGCGCAGGTTCACCTGGCCGGCCCGGATCGATTTCACCTCGGTGCCTAGCAGTTCAATGCCACATTCAATCGTTTCCAGAATTTCGTACTGATGGCGCGCGAAGCGGTTGTCCGCCAGCAGCTTGTTGGCGGCATCCCGCAGGGCCTTGGCGCTCTTTTTGCCTCCGCCTTTGGCCATAACCCTGCTGCCGCTCCTGGTTCATTGGTCTCCCGACCCTAGAGATCTCCCGCCCCTCTGCCAGTACCGGTACCCTCTGGCGATGGCGATTGTCTCTTCCGGATCAGGCACTCCTGGCGCGGCCGGGGCACCGCGTCAGCCGCAGCGTTTGCTCGATCCTGCCCGCCAGCAGGCGGAGGAACCGCTGGGTTCTGCGGATGGACCTGATGCGCCGTTGCACAGGGAGGATTCCCTGCGGCCGCGGCGCCTGAATGATTACATCGGTCAGAGCGAACTCAAGCAGGTGCTGGGGATCGCGGTGGAGGCCACCCGCGCTCGTCAGGAGGCCCTCGATCATGTGCTGCTCTACGGACCGCCTGGTCTCGGTAAGACCACCATGGCGCTCGTGCTGGCAGAGGAGTTGGGGGTGCGTTGCCGGATCACCAGCGCCCCAGCTCTTGAACGCCCGCGCGACATTGTTGGTCTGCTGGTGAATCTTGAGCCCCGCGAACTGCTGTTCATCGATGAAATCCACCGGCTGAACCGGGTGGCGGAGGAGATCCTTTATCCGGCCATGGAGGATTTCCGCCTTGATCTCACGGTGGGCAAAGGCACCACGGCCCGCACCCGCAGCCTGCCGGTGGCACCCTTCACGCTTGTTGGTGCCACCACGCGCGCCGGTTCGCTGAGCTCCCCATTGCGGGATCGTTTTGGCCTGATCCAGCGGCTGGAGTTCTATGGCCTTGAGGACCTGCAGGCAATCGTGCAGCGCGCTGCTGGCTTGCTGACGCTTGAGCTCGACAGCGCTGCTGCTCTCGAGGTGGCCCGACGCTGCCGTGGCACACCCCGCATCGCCAACCGGTTGTTGCGGCGGGTGCGTGATGTGGCTGCGGTGGGTGGTCATGGCCGCGTCTGTGCGGCGTTGGTGCAGGAAGCACTCAGCCTGCATCGCGTGGATGGACGTGGCCTTGATGCCAGCGACCGGCGGTTGCTACATTTGCTGGAGCACGGCTATGGCGGTGGGCCTGTGGGGCTCGACACCCTGGCCGCCGGCCTGGGTGAGGATGCCACCACGCTGGAAACGGTGGTCGAACCGTTCTTGTTGCAGCAGGGTTTGCTGCAGCGCACACCGCGCGGCAGGGTGATCACCCCTGCTGGGCAGGAGCATTTGCGTGCCCATCCCGAACCGGTGCTGCCGTGAGCGTGGTGTTTGCGTTGCTGCTCAGCATCCAGCTGGTGGTGGCCACGGCGCTGCCCCAGTTGTTTGATCAGGCATTGAGCGCCAGCCGGGATGGCGATTTCGCACGGGCGTTGCCCCTCTGGAATCAGGTGTTGGAGCGTGCCCCAGAGGATGCGGCGGCCTGGAGCAACCGCGGCAATGTGCAACTGGCGCTCGGTGATCCCGAAGCCGCGATTGCTGATCAGACCCGGGCGATGCAGCTCGATCCGCTTCATGCCGATCCCCACCTCAACCGGGGCACCGCTGAAGAGGCGCTGCAGCATTGGGATGCCGCCGAAGCGGACTACCGCTGGATCTTGGAAGCTGATCGCGCTGCCGATCGGCCTCCTGATGCATCGGCCCTCTACAACCTGGGCAATGTGTATGGATCACGAGGGGATTGGCCAGCGGCGCGCCAACAGTTTCTTTCTGCTGCTGATGCCAGACCCGGCTTTGCAATGGCGCGCTCCAGCGCTGCTCTGGCAGCGTTTGAGCTGGGTGATCTTGAGGATGCGGAAACGGAATTGCGCCGGTTGATTCGCCGCTATCCCCTGTTTGCTGATGCCCGTGCGGCGCTCACCGCTCTGCTCTGGCATCGCGGTGCCTACGGTGAAGCGGAGAGCCACTGGGCTTCTGCCGCCGGTCTTGACCCGCGTTATCGGCAGCCGGAATGGTTGTTGGCAACACGGCGCTGGCCCCCGGCACCGGTGCAGGCTCTCAGCGATTTTCTTGCTCTGCGCTGATGCCTGCTGCTCACGCCCCATGCCATCTGAGCCGTGAGCAACTCAAGGCGGCGGTGTCTGCTGCTGGGCCCGAGCTGGTGGCCATCCGCCGTCATCTGCATGCCCATCCCGAGCTGAGTGGCAAGGAGCATCAAACTGCCGCGCTGGTGGCAGGCGAATTGCGCGCTTTGGGCTGGCGGGTGCAGGAGGGTGTGGGCCGCACTGGCGTTCTGGCTGAGCTGGGTGAGGATCAGGGGCCGTTGGTGGCATTGCGGGTGGACATGGATGCCCTACCCGTGGAGGAGCGCAGCGGTGTGCCGTTTGCTTCGGTGCATCAGGGCCTGATGCATGCCTGTGGTCACGACATCCACACCACCGTGGGACTGGGGGTAGCGCGGGTGTTGGCCCCCTTGGCAGATCAGCTCAAAGCACGGGTGCGGTTGTTGTTCCAACCCGCTGAAGAAACGGCTCAGGGAGCCAATTGGATGGTGGCCGATGGCGCCATGAACGGTGTGGACGCTCTGTTTGGCGTGCATGTGTTTCCCAGCCTGAAAGCGGGTTGCATCGGTGTGCGCAGCGGCAGCCTCACCGCTGCAGCCGGTGAGCTTGAGGTGGAGGTGCTTGGCGAGGGAGGTCATGGGGCCCGGCCCCACCAGAGCACCGATGCCATCTGGATTGCGGCCCGGGTGGTGAGCGGTTTGCAGGAGGCGATCAGCCGTCGGCTCGATGCGCTCCATCCGGTGGTGGTCAGCTTTGGTCGTATTGAAGGTGGCAAGGCCTTCAATGTGATTGCCGATCACGTGCGCCTGCTGGGTACGGTGCGCTGCCTTGATCTGGAATTGCACAACCAACTGCCGGGTTGGATTGAAGACACCGTGAAGGCGATTTGCGTTGGTTACGGCGGAGAAGCGCGTGTGCGCTACCGCTGCATCTCACCACCGGTGCACAACGATTCCCAGCTCACGGCCCTGGTGGCTGAGGTGGCTTGTGACTTGCTAGGAGATGAGCAGGTGCAGTGGCTGGAGCAGCCCTCCCTCGGCGCTGAGGACTTCGCCGAACTGCAGCAGGGCGTGGCCAGCACCATGTTTCGTCTCGGGGTGGCTGGCCCTGGTGGTTGCTCGCCTCTGCACAGCAGCACGTTCAAGCCCGATGAGACAGCCCTCGCCGTCGGCGTGGAAGTGCTCAGCGCCAGCCTGTTGCGTTGGATTGAGGTGCAGGCCTGATGGTGCCACCTTCCCGCCACCGCGGTGAGTTGTTGGCCTGGGCTAATCCGCTGCTGATCTTGCTTGCTTTGCTGGGGCTCACCTTGCGGCAGGGGTCGGACCGTTTGCAAGCGGTGCCTGCGCTGGTGATTGGGGTGGCGCTGCTGCTGCAGAGCGCCTGGAGTTGGCGGCAGCGGCGCCGGGCTCTGTTGAGCGCCCTGCGGGACAAACCGCCCGGATCTGCCTGACCCACACTGGCCCCATGGATTTCGATGCTCTCAAGGAGGCGATTGCCTCCAACAACCCCGGTCGCGCTCGTCCGGCGCTTGCCAGCCTGGTGCAGGCCACGCCTGAACAGGCTGAGCCGCTGTTGCTTCTCGGTTTGCAGCAGGACGACATGCTGCTGCGCCAGCTCAGCTGCTCCGGCTTGGGCCACAAACCCACGCCTGCGGGCTGGGCGCCCCTGGTGCAAGCACTGCAGCACGACCCGGAGGTGGCCGTTCGCGCCGAGGCCGCCAATGCTCTGGTGAGTCATGGTTTGGCAAAGGCCTGGCCGCTGCTGCTTGAGGCCTTTGAGCGGGATCGCCAATGGCTGATGCGCTGCAGTGTGCTGTCGGCGGTGGCGGAGCATCCAGAGATTGCTGAGGATCAACTGCTGTTGCTGGCGCAGCTGGCCATCGCCGATGCGGATGGCACGGTGCGGGTGGGTGGTGCCGAGCTGCTGGGGCGGTTGGTGCGCGAAGCCGAGCGTGCTTCTGAGATTGCTGAACAGGCACGCGTGGCACTGCAGACCCTTCAACAGGATTCCGATCACCGCGTTGTGGCCGCGGCTTTGAACGGCTTGCAGCACTGAAGAGCTGCCGGTTGCTTGGGTTGGCCTTGCTAGATTTTGTCTGTCACTAGGGGTGCCCCGGCACGGGGCTGAGATCACACCCTCCGAACCTGATCCGGGTCATGCCGGCGCAGGGAAGTGAGACGACATCTCAGGCGTTGCCTCCCCCTGTTGCCGGTTTTGCCGGCTGTTTTGTACTTCGCCGTAGCCCGTTATGCGTAGCGCCTGGATCGAGAAGCGCAAAGGCCAAGCCAACGTGTCTCAGATGCACTACGCCCGCCAGGGAGTAGTGACTGAAGAAATGGCCCATGTGGCCAAGCGGGAAAACCTGCCCGAATCGCTGGTGATGGAGGAGGTGGCCCGCGGCCGCATGATCATCCCGGCCAACATCAATCACGCCAATCTGGAGCCGATGGCGATCGGCATCGCCAGCAAGTGCAAGGTGAACGCCAACATTGGTGCCTCGCCCAATGCTTCCGATGCCTCCGAAGAGGTGAAGAAGCTGCAGCTGGCGGTGAAGTATGGCGCCGACACTGTGATGGATCTTTCCACCGGTGGCGTGAACCTTGATGAGGTGCGTACGGCGATCATCAATGCTTCACCGGTGCCGATTGGCACCGTGCCGGTGTATCAGGCACTGGAAAGTGTGCATGGATCGATTGAGCGTCTTTCCGAAGACGACTTCCTGCACATCATCGAGAAGCATTGTCAGCAGGGTGTCGACTACCAAACCATCCACGCTGGTTTGCTGATCGAGCATCTGCCCAAGGTGAAAGGCCGTCTCACCGGCATCGTGAGCCGCGGTGGCGGCATCCTTGCCCAGTGGATGCTCTATCACCACAAGCAAAACCCGCTGTTCACGCGTTTCGACGACATTTGCGAGATCTTCAAGCGTTACGACTGCACCTTCTCCCTTGGTGATTCTCTGCGTCCGGGTTGTCAGCACGATGCTTCTGATGCCGCGCAGCTGGCGGAGCTGAAAACCTTGGGTGAACTCACCCGCCGTGCTTGGAAGCACGATGTGCAGGTGATGGTCGAAGGTCCCGGTCATGTGCCCTTGGATCAGATCGAGTTCAACGTCAAAAAGCAGATGGAGGAGTGCAATGAGGCGCCCTTCTATGTGCTCGGTCCTCTGGTCACCGACATCGCTCCCGGTTACGACCACATCACCTCGGCTATCGGTGCGGCGATGGCGGGTTGGCATGGCACCGCCATGCTCTGTTACGTGACTCCCAAGGAGCACCTGGGTCTGCCCAATGCCGAAGACGTGCGCGAAGGCTTGATTGCCTACAAGATCGCTGCTCATGCTGCCGACATCGCCCGTCACCGCCCCGGTGCGCGCGATCGCGACGATGAACTGAGCCGCGCCCGCTACGCTTTCGATTGGAACAAGCAGTTCGAGCTGTCTTTGGATCCTGAGCGGGCCAAGGAGTATCACGACGAAACCCTGCCGGCTGATATCTACAAACAGGCCGAGTTCTGCTCGATGTGCGGACCCAAGCACTGCCCGATGCAGACCAAGATTACCGACAAGGATCTCGAGGGCCTCGAGCAGGTGCTGGCGGAGCAGAAGGCCGCACCAAAGGCGGCAGCTGTCTGAAGTTCAGCGCCATCGATCGGTTGATTCCCGGGGTGCTTTGGTGCCCCGGTTTTTTTGTGTTTGGGGCCTGGTCTCATGCCGGCCTTATATCAGCAATGCACTGCTTTCAAGCAAAACAAAGCTGTCGCGGTTGATGCTTGGTGTGCCTGGGCAGATCGCAAAAATGCCTCCTCCGGAGCCCAGTCCGTCTTTGCTTCCATTGGCGTCATACAGCAGGTGCCCTGTTCGTTGCTGGTAGATCAGATTGCTCTTCTGCCTGCTCGCTTGTTTGAGTTGTTTCTTGGAGCGCACCTGCTGGAAGCGAATGCCATTTTTGACGATCTCGGGAAAGATGTTTGCTAATAGTGCAATGGTGTCGCCTTCGGCTCTGTTGTAGTCAGTGAGCGTGTCGGCATTACGCTTGCTTCTCTTTTCTTTCACTGAAAAAACAAATGTATCGGCGCCTGCGCGGCCAGTTAAGATCCAGCGCCCTGGGTTGGGTGGATACAGCTGATTGTCGCCAGCATCGCCAGTGATTCTGTTGCCAGTGATTCTGGTGGAAGGCGTGAACTCTGGCTCGCCACTGCTGCTGGAGTTGCTGTTGCTGCTTGCCTCACTGCCTGGTTCGGGTGCCACCAGTGCCGGTGCTGTGCTTGCCCCACTGCTGCTGACACCACCACCACCACTGCCGCTGTTATTGGTCTGGGTGGGCGGTGCGGTTGTGTTTCCTGTGCCTGGGTTGCTCAGGCCGTTGATGATCTCGGACGTTACCAGTGTGCTATCGGTAAAACGGAGGTTTTCCACATTGATCAGTGTGTCGGTGCCGTCACGGCTGGCTGCCCCATCGCGCACCAGCAGCCTTTGCTTGCTGTCCAAGGCAAAGCTGTAATCGCTTGAGCGGCCGAGAAACAAAGCTGTGTCGGTGCCGCCGCCGCCGTCGAGCACGTTGTTGCTGCTGTTGCCGCGAATGCTGTCGGCAAAGGCAGAGCCAATTGCATTCTCAATGATGCAGTTTCCAGTTGCGTTGTAGGCGATTGTGAAGCCGGCGTACTCGCTGCCGATCCGCGACACGAAGCCTCCGCCTCCCGTGCTGTTCAGGAGTGTCGCATTGCGTAGATCAATGGCAACGAATGTGTCTGCCAATGCCGCGCTGATGGTGTCGGAGCCACCGTTGTCCCAGATGCAGGAATACCCATTGAGATTCACGCGATCCAGGTAGTAGGTGTTGTTGGTGGTGTTGTGGCTGGTGTTTGCGCCATAGAGATATTGTGCTGCGGCGATGTCAAAAGCACCTGGGCCGATGAGATGGCCTGCTCCAAAGTTTTCGCCTGTTGGCGCCATGTATGGCGTGTTGGTTCCATACAGGTTGTATGTCATCACAGTCCAAGGACTGCTGTTTAAGTTGTTGCTTCCGGTGCTGTTGCTGGCTGTAACGCCTGGAAATGGGGCGTATGCCTGGTCGCGTTCGTGCGGGTGTTTGAGGCCCAGGCTGTGCCCTAGCTCATGCCCAAAAACCATGGCGTATAAGCTGCCTGGCTCTAGTGCGCCCGCATTGATGTTGGCGAGATAGCTGTCTCGATTGAGGGTTGTGAGGCCTTGATAAGCTCCTGTTTCTGGTGTAAACGCATAGCCAATGTTGCCGGTGCTTGGTTGATCGGTGCTGTCGAGCAGTGCCCAGCGGATGTTCGCCAGAGATGCCAGCGTTGTTGGGGTGAACCGCACGTTGGCGACGGCTTCATACCCCTGCATGGCGGCATCAGCCGCGCTCTGCTCCTGGATGCTCCAGGCGTAGGTGGTCACCGTGTTGAGGTTGGTGAGTCCGCTGAGCGATAGATCCATGGTTCCCGCGCCATGGAAATACACCGCCAGTTCGGTTGTGCTGCCACTGTCGGGATCAACCCGTCCCCATTTGGCGCCTGTGAGCAGTC
>Ga0213864_10000964_pt1 | contig 13071 bp, 10 predicted proteins | sample PICome_5_FD_160078 | JGI IMG/M metagenome (GOLD analysis project Ga0213864, IMG submission 160078) | Coastal seawater microbial communities near Pivers Island, North Carolina, United States - PICO247 | ecosystem: Environmental > Aquatic > Marine > Coastal | place: USA: North Carolina... | reverse complement strand
CCCGAAGATTTTGAAAGATTTCTCTCGATCACTGAAGAAGAGAGAATTTCAATTGGGATGAGAAGAGCAAAAATAGAAATTTTTGCAAAAACAACCATCCACTGTTTCGAAAACATCGATTCAAGTTTGGGTTCGATAGCAAATTCACTAACTACAAAAAGAATGATTGCTAGAATTAATGTCACAATCGTAGCCTTTCTTTTGACTTCGGCGGATGTCAATCGCATCATCGTGTCATTTAATTCAAGAATCGTAGCCTCAAGATTTGCATTCGCTTCATCAAGTGATTGATTTGATAGATAAAGCCGCCTTGAAGATTCTTCAATCGTATTCTCAGCTTCAACTCTTGCGAGACGTTCTCGCTCCACCTTCCGCTCTAGACGATTGATGACTTCATCAGGGCTTTCGTCTTCTTTGGTCTTCGATTTGGCTTTTTTTGCCAATTCAAAAATGTCCATTACAGTTCAACCTAGTCTTGTCGTGTGCAAGTGAACATCACAACTTGATCCTCACCTTCCGTCCTATCTTCAATGTCAATGTTGACTGTCTCGCCCCAGTGTTTAAACGCACCTTCCATCAAGCCGACGGCTAGGTCAGCTAAATGTCGAGAGGAATGATATTCAAACCATAGCGTTCGCTTGTCTTCAGACATTGTACTGACGAAAGTGGGTAATGTTGCATCTGGATATAATTTGAGGACTTCGACATGCACAACATCATGGATGGAATTCAAAAATTCAAACGAAGTTTCATGCTTGAAAAAGATTGGAAACAATTCCAAAAACCGTCCGAAGAGATATGTTCCAAAGGCTTGAACTAGGTCGCTGACCGCAATACCGGTCTCCTCAGATAAGGCGACAACAAGTTGGACCAATTCGATATGGTCATACGTTCCGACTGCTGTGTATGCGGCTCCACTAGGGAGGTCACACTTCGAAATAATCGTATCAATCATCTGTTCGCCAAACGATGCTTCAACCATATCCGTGAATTCTTTGAAAACAATTCCCTTCATGAATCATTGGCGAGTCTTTGGGTTTATTGCTTTTGCACTCACTTGTCTTATTGAGATTCAATGCGACTTTCATGCAAATCGGTAAACTTTGTCACGTCTTTCATGCTCATGCACGGATGTTCAAACTTTTTGCCAGTCTGAACCGGTCCACCACATCGTCGAATCATCACTCATTTTTCGCCATGTATATCCGCTTTCATCAGTCCATTGCTGAAGAACTGTGGGCTCGGCTACAGGTTCTGGTGATGAAGCCGCAACAGGCGTCGGCATCACCTCGGCAACAGGCGAGGTTTGTGGAACAACTGGTGCAATCGGTGCATATTCACTGAATATTTCATCAGCGAGTTGTGGTTTTCCTTCCGACAATTCAATTTCCGAACTACCTTTACGGCGAACCAAAACAAGAGCGGCAACAACAGCAAGAACAACAACGATACCGATGATCATGAACATACGTTGTTGTGCTTCTTCTTCTGCCTCCGCAGCCGCTTTGTCTTCTGCGATTTTTTGTGCAACATCACCAACGCCATCGCCATCGGAGTCCATGGTCTCAGTTGGGTCGTTAGGGAATGCATCGGCATTATCACCTACACCGTCATTGTCGGAGTCAACCGCCTCCGAAGAGTCATTAGGGAAAACATCAGTATTGTCACCAACACCGTCCCCATCGGAATCTGATGTTTCACTCGCATCAAGAGGAAATGCATCGTCTTTATCGTTGACTTCGTCATCATCGGAGTCCTCATCAAACGGATCGGTTCCAAGTGTTGCCTCTTCGGTATCAAGAAGACCATCGTTGTCGTCATCTGTATCAGAATTGTCACCGACACCGTCGCCATCAGAATCTAATGTTTCATTCGCATCAAGTGGAAGAGCATCGTCCTTATCGTTGACTTCATCACCATCGGTATCGGCATCCAATGGGTCGGTTCCAAGTGTTGCTTCTTCGGCATCGAGGAGGCCATCGTTGTCATCGTCTGTATCTGCATTGTCACCAGTTCCATCGTTATCTGAGTCTGTTGTTTCTGTCGCATCAAGAGGAAACGCATCGTCTTTATCATTGACTTCGTCGTCATCGGAATCCTCATCCAATGGATCAGTTCCAAGTGTTGTCTCATCGGTATCGAGAAGACCGTCGTTGTCGTCGTCTGTGTCTGCGTTGTTACCGACACCATCTTCATCGGAATCTATTGTTTCACTTGCATCAAGGGGAAGTGCATCGTCCTTATCGTTGACTTCATCACCGTCAGTATCCTCATCAAATGGATCTGTTCCAAGTGTTGCCTCTTCGGTATCGAGGAGGCCATCGTTGTCATCGTCCGTGTCAGTGTTGTCACCAACGCCATCGTCATCCGAATCTGCCTGTTCGGAAGGGTCATTCGGGAAGGCGTCTGCATTATCGCCAGTCCCGTCATTATCGGTGTCAACCTGCTCTGTTGGGTCGTTCGGGAAGGCGTCTGCATTGTCCCCTACACCATCACTATCGGAATCATCCTGTTCTGTTGCATCATTTGGGAAGGCATCGGCGTTATCACCTACACCGTCATTATCGGTGTCGTATTGTTCACTCGGGTCGTTTGGGAATGCGTCATTGCTATCGTAAACGCCATCCGAGTCAGAATCGAGATCAACAATCGTAGCACTGTTGGATGATTGCACCTCATTTCCAAGATTGCCATTGGAGTCTCGAGGTGTGACGGATGCAGTCCAGACTTCACCAATGGTGGTGTCTGAAGACATGATTGTCGTTTTTCCGTTCATGGAGGGAACATGATTTCCATCAACGAACCATTTGATTTCAGAATTTGATTCAGGGTCGCTATCTGGGTCTTGGTAGGTGTATGTCAACTGCAAATCTTGGTTGTATCCAACATTGCCATTAGGCTGAATTTGGATATTAGAAACCGAAGGTGGTTGATTTGCAGGGACATCTTCCTGAATGTTTGTTGTAAGTGTGTTCCAAGCATCTCCTGAGGTCATCCCGTTATTGTTGACTGTGTTGACTGCGAGACGGACTGTCACTTGTCCTGTGCCTGCAGACGGAGCAGTCCAGTCGACTGTCCAACTTCGTGCTTGGGAACCTGAATGTGTGGCACTTCCTTGGGAAATTTGTGCAAAACCTCCGGGATTGGATAGAGTTCCGCCTGTCACTTCAAGGCTGAAACCACCACCCGTTCCTGAAACGCCACCGTTGACGCCTATTGTAACGGTGTACGTCTGTCCAGGCGTATATGTCGATGGGAAGTTGTGTGTAGGCGTCACACCGGAATTGGCTGAACCGTGGCAAGAACCACAACCAACTGCACTATTCGGTTTTCCAGTTGATGATGCATCGTTCAAGGGTGTAAAGAGCACCATCACCAAAAAAGTTGCCAAGAAGATCGACATTGCAAATTTTCTCATACCCCTTTCGTGAAGTGTTCATTTTTAGATTGTTGTGGTGCGTAGTTCATACAAACTCAATCTCTTGTATGAAGGTTAACAAAACTTGATGAATTCTAACCGCCGAGTATTCACATGGATGACAATGAAACCTCATCCAGTGAAACAGAGACTGCGAATCTATTCTTTGCAAAACTTGATACAACGCCAGGTCTTCTCTTGTTCGGTTATCTCCTCACATCAATTCCAATTCTCTATCGATTGTTGGTCACTGGTTCAATCCTATCTGCGATTTGGCCTCATGCCATCAACACACTGGAGTGGACTATGTGGGCTAGGGAACACGTGCAATTTTTTCCGCTATTCTTTTTCTTCCTTGCGTCCATTACCTACGTGCTACAGCGACCTAAAATTGCAACCATACGTTGGGTTCAGCGCAGTCTCGATATTTCAATTGGTGCATTGTTGTGCATGCTGACATTGTATGTGTTGTTGGATGTATTTTATCTCCGAGGAGCTTTCCTTCTTCTTCCTACAGTATATTCCGCACTTCTTCTGACGGTTCTTATAGGGCGTTTTGGTTCACCTCGACTTCATAATTCAGGTGGAACAAAAATTTCTCGTTCGAGAACATTACACATTATTGCGGTGTTCTCATGCTCTTGGCTCCTTCTTCCCGGCTTACCTGCATCCTTTGGATTCGCCCCCTCCCCTCCTGAAACCCCTATAATCGGCTACGGCGCTAGCCCTGGTCCTTTTTTAGTGGATGTCGTTCAGATTCCGTATGAATTGCCTGCTGAAGTGGAACAAATACGTGGTGACACGGAAACAAACATCGACTTCTCAATTTATCTCTACCTTCCTATTCTCGAAAACGCAAATGTGTCAAAAATACCATTGGCCATCCTACTGCATGGGTTTCTCTATCCCGACCAGGATGCATACAGTGACTGGATCGATCACCTCGCAGCAAAAGGGATTGCAGTTGCGTTCATTCAATACCCATCTGATATTTGGCCTGAAGGTGTTGACGACTTTTCTCCAACCGAGAAAGAAGGGATGTCAGATTTCATGCAGCACACTTATCGAAACCTATCAATCAACGCAGCACTCGACACCCTGGACACAGAAATTCTTGGACAAGCCCGACTAGAAAGCGTTAGCACAATACTCGATGACGTTGAAATCTCGACCAGTGAATTGTGGATTGGAGGACATAGCCTTGGAGCCGCATACTCATTTTTTGTTGTAAATTATGCTATGGAAAAAGGTTGGGGGCAACAAGCACTCATGATCGACCTTGAATCGCCTGCTCCAAGACCGAGTCAACCAAACTTGCAACCAACTTGGTCATCGCTACCTCAAAACACCATCATTCACTCAGCCGTAACGCAGGATGACATGAGTGTTGGTTCGTGTGCTGGTGCTCATATGCACGACTTCTTCGCAAACCAAGCAGGAAATAATAGCGTTTTCATTGAGGTGCAATCCGATAAATACGGTTTTCCACGAATGGTCGCCTCCCACTATTTACAAACAAACCCTGCACATGACGCTCTATCTGATTGGGCGTTCTACCGTAGGATTGATGCACAAGCGGATTGGTTAACTGCTGAATCCAGAAATGATACATTTACAATTGACTGGGCTCGAAACTACCTCCTCGATGATGAAATGCTTGCACCTATGGGTAAATGGTCTGATGGAACGCCTGTATTGCCTTTGAATATCTTCTTTGGCGAAGACGTAAGGTTGCGGAAATATCAAGATTGCTGACTGTCGGAAGATGTGAAAATGATAAAGAAGTCATAAATTCGGTACCATCTGCCCACTACATTCATTAAGCGACTTACTTGGTGGCTTCGCTTAACAGGGAGGATTCCTCGTGAGCCAACATCCACTAAAAGAATTACGAGAACGCATCACGTCAATGGGTTTGATGAAGAAACCGACCATGAAATCTTGGACCAAAGTCGTTGCTTTGTTTGGAATCGTCATATCACTTTATTTTGTTCATAGCCAAATCCCACTGTATTGGGGACTTCTTCTCATTCCCATTACAGCATTATTCACAACAACACTTTCGATGGCAGGCCACGAAGGCGTCCATGCATCAGCATGCAATTCAAGAGCAGGTAATATATCTCTAGCCGCCTTGGTTTTCCCACTATTTTGTGGACTTTCAATGGAATACTGGCGTGACAAACACAACATCAAGCATCACGCACACCCGAATGTCGTCAATCAGGACCCCGACATCCATTCTTGGCCACTTACATTTTCCCAAGAAGAATATGAACAAAGCGGAAAGATACGACGCTTCTTTCAGAGGAATTTGCAGGCCTACTTGTTTTGGCCAATATCCCTCCTCGTCGGCCACCTCATGCGATGGGACGGCCTCAAATTCTTGATCACACATCCGTTTAGAAATAAGAAAAAGCGATTTACAAAATTGTGGGCATTGGACTCGTCGCTCATGCTCGTACACTTTTTCCTTTGGCTTGGACTTCCGATTCTTCTTGGCGTACCTTGGCAAATCACCGTAGGATTCTATGCACTGCTTTGGGCTCTCGTAGGGACATATCTCACCGCAATTTTCATCGTCGGTCATGCAGGACGTCCAATCGTCACTGAGTATGATGAAAACTGGAGGCTTCAAATTGAAACAGGAAGAAGAATCAAAACCAACAAATTGACTTCATTCTTTTTCGTTGGCTTGGACTATCAAATTGAGCACCATTTACTACCATCAGTTTCTCATTTCAATCTTCCAAAAGTCGCACCTATTGTGAAAAAATATGCTGAAGACCGTGGTTGGGAATACGAAGAAATGGGTTTCTTCAGAGCACTTATTCATTCCACGATATGCCTCCACAGAGCGTGGAAAACACCATCGATACAAATTGATTCATCTGCAGCACTTGATGATTCAATTCAACCTCAAGCAGCCTAATCGAATGATTCCAAATGAAAACGAAGGCTCATAGCCTAGTGATTCAGGCAAGAGTCATGCGTCGTTACGGGTCGAGATTTCTGACCCTCCTGGTCGCTTGTACAATGGCACTACCAATATTTTCAGGGTTAGTTGCTGCAGAAGAAAAGTGGAATGAGGATGGTTGGCTTCGAACCTCAATTGCAGAGGACCGACTCTTGCTCGGTGATGAATTCGGATGTTATGGCATGCCCCATCTTTCGACATTTAACGACCCAGGGGCAGTTGCGAATGAGTGCACAGAGTACATTCAATCGCGAATCTCTGCTAGCGTTTGGGGCGATCAACCACTCTCCATCTACACACCTCGAGGACTGACAATGACACAACATCAAATCATCAAAGATCAAGGTTACCCCGTACACGGAGATTTGACGGGAATTGAGGCGAATGCGTGGCATACAAACCAATCGCCGAATGATATCTGGGACTGGTTCAATTTAGGCCGACGTGGAGGCAGCCTTGAACAATCACTGTCGGATGTGAATCAACTTAATACTGCACTAACTGAGGGAGGCCTTGTGAATTTGTATTGGGTAGGAAGGGTCAACGATGCAACAATACGTCATGATGGTGAAATTGTCGACATCCTAAGAGAAACGCCCGCATGGATGACGACTTGGGGAGAAGCTTGGTCATACTGGTCAGCACACAGATGTTATCAATTGGACCATGGCGTTGAGCAAGCCACGAATGGAACAACAATCATTTACTTTGAATCACTCATCACAGAAGCTTGTGGTTCAGTCCAACCCGATGTGTGGAATATCCCAGTGACGTGGATACTTGACTTTAATGGTTCAACCCACTCATCTATAGAATCATCGAGTGAGAATTTTAACAATATTGAATTTGAAAGAAGCACCAAAGAAGGATGGTTTGAAAACGAGACATTGTTGTATCTGAGCGTGAAAAAAGGGACTCGCATTTCAATTCATCTTGACTCAAACGATACAGAGTATGACATCATAGGTAGAACAGATTTTTGGAATAACCATTCGACTGCAGTTACCATTGCAGGCCATGCAACCAATGACTTATTTCAATGGTCTAAGCGATTTGATGATGACCCGTTCCTTCGGTTTACATGGCTCGTCATTCCACGAAATCTTGATGACGGTGGAGATTGGATTCCGTATGCAGTCATTGGCGTTTCAGCTGGAAGTATTGCAATGATGTTCTATTTTATCCGAAGGGATGTTTCATTATCTGGCCCCATTCATTCCACTGAAAATATAACGTTTCCACAACATTCTAAGCGAAGAGTTGATTTTGAAGAAGAAGAGGCTTAGGTCGAAGAGAGGGGTTAAACACATGGCTAACGATGTTCATATCGACCCATGGTCCAGTTCTCAGTCGACAGATTATCAACGTATTATCGACCAGTTTGGTCTTCAAAAATTTGAGCACGGCTCTATTGAACACCCTACTCACCTTCATAGAAGGGGGATTGTTTTTGCTCATAGGGACTTTAACAGCATTGCAGAAGCACAACGGCATGCACAACCACATAGTGTACTCACAGGTTTGATGCCAAGTGGCCAAATGCACCTTGGCCATTCGATGGTCGTTGAACAAGTTCGTTGGTTTCAGGAACAAGGTGCCGATGTCTCAATTGCTGTAGCAGATTTGGAAAGTCAAGCAACAAGAGGAATCCCATTGAAGAAAGGCTATGAGATTGCTGTGGAAGAATACATTCGGAATTACGCAGCATTAGGTCTCGATCCAGATCGAACACAGGTCTATTTCCAATCAAAAAGATCTGTTGTGCAGCGACTAGGCTTTCAACTTGGAAAAAGAACAAATTTGAGTGAATTGGAATCCATTTATGGATTCAGCGGTGAAACAAATCTTGCCCATGTCCAAGCACCAATGGTTCAAGTGGGCGATATCCTTCACCCTCAACTCGAAGAATATGGAGGCTTGCGACCAATTGTTGTACCTGTTGGTGTCGACCAAGACCCTCACCTTCGATTGACCCGAGGTCTTGCATCAAAGTCAAATTGGTTTAATGTCAAAATTGCAAATCGTGGAGTTTTGATTGGCCTATCACTTCAAGACGATAATGCAAAAGTGTTTGGTATGCAAGCTAATGGAAGAGTTGACAAAGCGAAAGTCAAACAAGTCTTTGATATGATTCAAGACAAGTTGGTTGAACGTGGATTCTCAGATATTGAATCGGTTCCGAAACAAGGAACAATACAGATTTTTTCCGCAACTGGAAAAGACATCCATGGTATTCAAGCAATCTTGCTTGGCATCGAGCGTTCCTTGGGCGGCATGGGACTCATGGCACCATCCTCAACATACCACCACTTTGCAGTCGGACTAACTGGAGATAAAATGAGTAGCAGTTCTCCAAAATCAACAATATTTCTTAACGATTCCATTGAAGATATTCACAAAAAAATCAAGAAAGCCTATTCTGGTGGTCGAACGACAATCGAAGAACATCGACGCCTTGGTGGAGAACCCGAAAAAGATGTTGCATATCAATACCTGATGTACTTTTTTGAAACGGATGATGGCCATTTAGATGAGATTTACAATGCATATACTTCAGGATCGCTTCTTGCTGGAGAACTTAAGCAAATTTGCTCTGATAAAGCAACTGATTGGATAAAAGACCTTCAAGAAAAACGTGATGAAACTCATCACCTCGTCGAACAATTCATTCGTCACGATTGAGTTCTTGGTTTGAAAAAACTGCGGGGTCTGGGCCTACGGGAAGGGATTGAATTTCATCCTCGGTGAGTTCTCTCTGTTGAGCATCATGATGGAGAATTGTTGAAAGTCCGTGAGGGTCGAGGAATTCGAGTGAAAATGGGACTGAATCCTGCTCACCAGCACGAAGAAGGGTTTCTTTCATCTCCATCAATTGTTGCATTGATTCATCCAAATTTTCATTGGAATTTGGGTCAAGTAGGTCTTTGCTTACTAAATCAATAACATCGATGAATCGCTGCAAAACACCCTCGACATTTGACACATAACCCGTCGAGTTTGAACCAGGATTGACTGCGAGGTCCAACTCAGGAATTTGAATCGTGCAAGATGAGGAGCGTACGACTCGAGCATTCAATTTCTCTTTAGCATCGATAAAAAGGGATAAACAGCCTGGATTTTTTCCTTCAGGGGGTATGAAATCGGTTTGCCTCCATCCACAAGCATTGCAAATCAAGGTCAATTGAGTGTGTTCTCCGAAATAAGGAATTTCATCGATGTGAGTCAGCATCTTGAATTGACCTTGAACTGTGCACATCGGGCACGGTAATTCAATGTCTTGTTCAAACAAAATTACACCTCCGTCAAATCATCTGGGTCGACTGCGAAGGCCTCCATTTCAAGACCGTCTACGCCCCGGACTCCCGAAGGTAGAATTAGAAGGCGGTCTTGGTTCAATTTGATGATTTGTCCCTTGAGGTCAAGTTCGATAAATTCATGCAATAACGCTACACTCGTTGAGAACTCTGTTTGGCGTTTCATGATTTGCCTCATATCTACGATCGTTGCGTGTCCATCAGCTGCCCAGTTCATGATTTGCTCGGTACCTGTGAAATCATGGAGGGTCGCATAGTGTAAGACTAATTTTCCGGGAAGAATTGGGACTGGAGCGTAGGGATATAACTCCCCTAAATCATGATATTCAATATGCGTTCGTGGCTGTTGTTCGGATGGCCTTGAAGTGATGCTTGGCATTTGAAATGATTTCTCATCGCTTGAAGGTTCTTCTACCGCCGATTTATTTTTTCGCTCAAGTTCACGCTCCGCCGCTTCCATTAAATCAAGGTCCATCATTTCTGGAATTCTTGCTTCTTCATCAACGATCGGAGTTGTTGAAAAGGCATCCAAAGAAAACTGACCATCCTCTCCTGCCTTTGGCTTTTTCCTCCGCACATTTGCCGAACAGGTCGAGAGTTCATCAAGCCTTGCGAATATGAGTTCAAAAAATGTTGATAATCTCACAAAAAGATGATTTCCGAATGAATTTGTGAGTTGACGATACCTCAAGGTTCAAAGAGTGTCGGTGCGAGGAAGTAACCATGTCAGAGGGCCAAGCCATGCTAAAGACTGGAACAAGCACTATAGGAATCACTTTCGATGGTGGCGTCGTTGTAGGTGCCGACCATCGAGCCACGATGGGTCATTTTATTGCAAACAAAAGTGTTCAAAAATTGTTCCAAATCGGCGGAAATTTAGCTTTAACCACCGCAGGACTTGTTGGCCATGCACAATCTCTCTCGAGAACACTTTCGGCTGAGGTTGCACTGTTTGAACTCAAGCGTCAACAACAAATGACTGTTCGAGGGGCTGCAACCCTTACTGCAAATATTCTTGTTGGCCGACCTCATTGGGTACAACTCCTCATCGTCGGCGTTGATGATGAAGGGGCACATGTCTATTCGATTGACTCCGCAGGTGGCTCGATTCCCGATGTGTATTGTGCAACAGGTTCAGGTTCGCCGTACATGTACGGTGTGCTTGAAGATGGTTTTCGCGAAAACATGTCCGAGTCGGATGCCTTAAAACTCGCGGCACGTGCCCTCCATGCATCAGGACAACGTGATGCGGCATCCGGAAACGGAATGGACCTCGCAGTCATCACAAAGAAAGATGGATTCCGACTGTTGTCTGAAGACGAGATAAGCAAACTTCTCAAGTGAGCAATTACACTCCCTGCGACCTAGTCGCACACTCTGTGTTGATGTGTGATTGTCGTAGGACAGAGGTGAAAACATGACCTTGACATTTAAAGAAATTAAAGATGAAATTGAAAAATTGGTTCCAAAGGACGTCAAATACAGCGTTGACCTCGAAGCTGGAAATATTGCCCTCATAACCTCGGATTTTGAAGCATTTGGAGGAGGCGATGGACTTATTGGAAAAATCGCAAAGAAGGTCAAGAGGAAAATCGTCATACGTCCGCCCCTTGAAGAAATTAAGAGCCAAGATGATGCATTGGATATCATCAAGGAGATCCTCCCCGAAGAAGCAGGTCTAGGCGATGTGTACTTTGATGAATGCAGCCGTGAAGTCATTCTACAATGCGAGCAGCCCGGTGATGCTGTTGGACGAAAAGGTGCGAATATCAAAGAAATTCGTGACAAAACAGGCTGGAGTGTTCTCGTCGAACGCAAACCTCCACTCTTTTCGAGGACAGTTCATGATGTTCGAGAATACCGAAACCAAAATTCAGACGAACGACGCAAGTTACTCAAAGAATTCGGGTTAAATATCCACAGACCAACCCGCCAAGGAGCTACTTGGGCTCGAATCACGGCACTTGGTTCATACCGTGAAGTTGGACGAGCATGCCATCTTGTGACAACAAATGAATCTCGAATCATGATCGATGTGGGTGTCAACATCGCCTCAGATACAGATCCGATGCCATTCTTCACCGCTCCTGAAGCACTACCTTTGGAGAAATTGGATGCTGTTGTTTTGACACACTCGCATTTGGACCATGCTGGCATGCTCCCCGTTCTGTTCAAGTATGGTTACAGAGGTCCCGTCTATTGTACACCGCCAACTCGTGACCTCATGCTCTTGCTCCAAACAGATTACCTGAAAGTCGGTGGAGCCGAAGGAAAACGGGCCCCCTATGACATGGAGGATATCCGAACTTGCATGCTTCATGTGGTGGATGTGAATTGGAATGAGACCACAGATATCGCCCCAGATGTCAAATTAACCTTCCATAATGCAGGACACATATTGGGCTCCTCTTCTGTTCATCTAAATATCGCAAATGGTAAGCACAATGTGGTTTTCAGTGGTGACCAAAAATACGAGAAATCATGGCTTTTTGATGCTGCTAACACAATTTTCCCCCGTGTTGAAACATTGGTCATCGAATCAACATATGGTGCAACTGGTGATTATCAACCATCAAGGCAAGAAGCGAATCAAGAGTTGCAAGATATTGTTTCAAGAACAATTCTTCGTGGTGGAAAACTCATTTGCCCCGTTTTTGCTGTCGGACGTTCACAAGAAGTCATGATTGCTATCGATGAGTTATTTCGCTCAGGCACAGTAAAACCAGTCCCAGTTTGGCTGGACGGAATGATTCAAGAGGCAACTGCAATACATGCATGCCACCCCGATTACCTCACCAATGCGCTACGAAAATCCCTCTTGACCGACGATGGGCAAAACCCCTTCACGAGTGAATGGTTCAGACCTGTTAAAGGCAGAGAATTGCGAGAAAGTATCATTATGGACACGTCGCCATGTATTGTTCTTGCAACATCTGGTATGTTGAATGGAGGTCCAGTTATGGATTATTTCAAGTCATGGGCTGCTGAAGAACGTAATTCATTATGCTTCGTTGGATACCAAGCAGAAGGTACACTTGGACGTCGATTACAGAAAGGTTTTGGCGAGGTGCCGCTCCTCATCAATGGAAAAACAGAAATGGTCAAAGTTGGTTGTGAAATGGTCACCATCGATGGATTTTCAGGGCATTCAGACTATCGACAACTCATCGAATTTGTTGACCAAATTAATCCAAAGCCTCGGAATATCATTTGCCATCATGGCGATTATCAGAAATGTAACGAATTAGGCCACACTCTTCGTGATAAATACCGATGTCGAACCTATGCCCCAAAGAATTTGGAAACCGTTCGAATTCTATAGTTAGATTGACGGGATTTCCAAACCGTGCTCATTTGGATGA
>Ga0213864_10000963_pt1 | contig 13081 bp, 10 predicted proteins | sample PICome_5_FD_160078 | JGI IMG/M metagenome (GOLD analysis project Ga0213864, IMG submission 160078) | Coastal seawater microbial communities near Pivers Island, North Carolina, United States - PICO247 | ecosystem: Environmental > Aquatic > Marine > Coastal | place: USA: North Carolina... | reverse complement strand
CAAGCAGCGTATCAAGCTGATCGGCATCGCGTAGCGAACGCGCCGCCAGATGCGGCACCGCCTTCATACCCTCATTGTGAAGCCGCTTTGTGACCGCCACCGTTTCCAGCGGGTCAGACCCCGGCAAAAAAGTAACATTGACCGTTGTTCCGGGGGCAAGACAGGCAGCGAAACTGTCGATTTTAGTCGCGCCTGCTGGGGTTACCTCGATTGACCAGCCCTCGGCCGCCTGCTGGATTTGTTGGATACTGGCTGCCATATTAACCCTTACACTATTAGGTTTCATTCTATTCACCCAAATCCCTCAAATCATCAAATTCTCAGAAGATCCACGATCACTATCGCCAAACCAGACATTTTGCATCGTCCTGACGATGGGCAGAATAACTGCTTCACCAACGCCAGTTGCTACATTCCGTGCCGAAGTAAATAGATTATTTTCCACCTCCATGGAGATATTCTTTTTTGAAACCGCCAGCAGCACAATCCAATGGATGGCTTTACGCACAAAATCTAGCGTTGCTTTAATTTCTTTGTCTCAAAAATTAGTTTACTCAAGGTATGGTTTTATCCAGGCCACGGGGGATTTTCTTTTCTCTGTCATAAAAAGGCAATGGCACTACAGTACATTCGAGCGTTTTCTCATCTTCTCCGATCAAAGTCACTGTTTCACCGATCCAATCGCCCGGCTCATCAAATCTTACATAACCAATCCCGCAATCCAGAGTTGGAGACCAAGTCGCTGCGGTAATATGCCCAACAGAGCCGGAGCTGTTTGATACAATTGCTCCGTACCCCGGAGTACCATCTGCGCAAGTTACCCCCAAGAGTCGCACTCGCTTATCTGCGTTTTGTAGTGCCTCGCGACCAACATACCCCTCTTTTTCAACATGTATAAATGGACCTAAACCTGCGGCAAAAGGTGACATTGTGTGATCGAAGTCCGTAATATTATCCAATATCCCAGCTTCCAGCCTGCGAATTTCCATTGACGCCATACTGCCGTAGACTAGGCTGAGCTCTTTGCCAGCCTCGATAATATCGTTGAAAAGTTTATGGTGATCGGTTCGCTTATCGATCGAGGTATCGACATCAACGGTATAAATTTCATAACCTAATTCGCCTGTCCATCCGGTGCGCGAAACATAAAGACGCTGGCCTCTTATATTGTAGTATCCAGACTGAAAATACTTCAGCTCATCGTTAATCGCGCCATCCGACAGAGCTGACATGACTTCCAGAGACTTGGGCCCTTGAATTTGCAAAACACGGCCCTTTGGATCCGAAATATGAACATCGTAACCATCGCTCAGGGCCATTACCCAAGGCAGAAAATGTCCATCCGGCTGTACATACCAATATACATCCTCAGCCATTTTGAACAAAATCCCATCCATAAAAGTGCCCCCACCATGGGTGCAGGCAATTGCATAAAGACCACGACCCTCTTTTAGCGTGGAAATATTCCTAGCAAAAATTCTTTCCATGAATGCCGTCGCATCAGGGCCTTCTATCTGCCAAGGTTTCTCCGGCACATCATAGAGCACAACATTGCGACGTAAATTCCAGTATGTCTCAACTGGATCCTCACCATTAAAAACACTATAGTAACGCTCAGCCACAACACCCAGCACAGTTTGATCATTGGCGTAACAATCGTAAAATGGAGATTGTTCATATCGACGCCCACTGACCTTAACCGTATTTTTAATGTCTGAGTGTATTGAACTGGTCATAGACAGATTCCTTGTAGTGCGTAAATCAAATTTAGGTTTACTAAATTTACGCACTCCTTGCGATGAACTAATGCGCAAATTTTTCTAGTTATTTAATATTGGATTTTGAGGAATTCTAAAAGTCATTTGATCTTTTAATAAAAGTTAGATAATATAAACTATGACAAATTGGCTTCCATCTCTAAATTCGCTTCGCGCTTTCGAAGCAACTGCTCGACTTTGTAGTTTCAAAAAAGCTGCTGATGAGTTGAGCGTAACTCCTGCTGCTGTCAAACAATTGGTTACCAAACTAGAAGACGCAGTTGGGCAAAAATTAGTTTTACGCGAAGGGCAAAAGATGGTCCTAACATCAGCTGGATTGAGCGGTCTTGAGGACATAACGAGCGGCTTTCGTCTTATTGCTCGCGGGATAGATAGAATCCGCCTTCAAAAGAGTAACGCTCGGATAGTGGTATCCGTAGATCCATCATTTGCAGCAGCGTGGCTTGTCCCGCGGATGGAAAATTTTAAGATCGATTGCCCAGGAATTGAAGTCCTCATTGATTCTTCTATGCAAATTGTAGATCTTGCTCGCGGTGATGCTCAAGTTGGGATTCGCTTCGGTGTAAAGAGTCACGGCGATTTAGTTGTCAACCGACTTTTTGATGAAGAATTGTGCGCAATGTGCAGTCCACGTTTGGCAAATGGATCAAAAGGTCTCAAAAACATAAAAGATTTAGAACAAGTCGCACTTTTAAGATGGGATTTATCGAAATTTGAATGGGCGACAAACACTCGGGCAATTAACTATTGGCGCTCATGGTTGGATGCCGTTGGAGGAAAAGATGTAATCCCTGCTAACGGAATAACATACAGCGACTATAATCTTGCTGTACAGGCAGCGATTGCAGGGCAAGGGGTAATACTGGGAAGCCGACCCGTTTTGCAGCCACTACTCGACCAATCACTGCTAATTGACCCGTTCAATATTTCATCAAAACCCAGACTTGGCTACGATATTGTTACAACTAAAGACGCGTTACAAAATGAAGATGTGGCGAGCTTCGTAAACTGGATGCTTAATTGCGTCAAAGAAACAGCAAATAAGTCCTAAAAGCCAGCCTATGAAATATAGTCAAGCACCCGCATCTTGTTATGTGGAATATTACATGTAGCCTGCAGTAGACTTAATTTCCAAATAATCTTCAAGACCCCATTCGGCATGCTCACGACCATTACCAGATTGTTTATAACCTCCGAACGGCGCTTCAGCTTGCCAATCAGCTCCATTTATCCAAATTGACCCAACACGCAATCGACGTGCAATTTTGCGCGCTTTTTCCATATCCGCACACTGAATATACCCTGACAGCCCGTAGTCTGAGTCATTTGCGATATTAATGGCTTCTTCTTCAGTATTGTATCCGATCAAAACGATCACGGGACCAAAAATCTCCTCCCGCGCCACTGTCATATCGTTGGTCACATCCGCGAAGACGGTTGGTCTGACATAGTATCCCTTACTCAGTCCCTCTGGTCGGCCGACACCTCCAGCAACCAAGCTTGCCCCTTCGTCAATACCAGCCTGGATTAGTGCCTGGATACGATTAAATTGAAGCTCGTTGACGACTGGCCCCAAACTTACATCAGTGGTCGGATCACCTACGCTATGCGCTTCAGCAGCCTCTTTTGCCCAAGTTTTTGCACGATCCATATACTCCTGTGGAATGAGCAAACGAGCAGGGGCTCGGCACGCTTGCCCGCAATTTACAAAACAAGCGGCCACGCCGTCACGAACTGCCTGTTCAACATCAACATCCCGCATAACCAAGTTTGCAGACTTGCCGCCTAATTCCTGTGCAACCCGTTTAACAGTATCCGCCGCTGCCTTGGCTACCGCCACTCCTGCGCGCGTTGATCCTGTGATCGAAACCATGGCAATATCGGGGTGTCGCGACAGAGCCTCGCCTGCAATTTCACCGGATCCAGTAATGTGGTTATAGACCCCTGCTGGATATCCGGCCTCATGCACCAGCTCTGCGAAGCGGATCGAGGACAAGGGTGAATATTCCGAAGGCTTGGCTACCATCGTACAACCCGCAGCCAATGCAGGTGCGGCTTTCACCACGAGCTGGTTCATCGGCCAATTCCATGGCGTAATCAGCGCACACACCCCAATCGGTTCCTTAGAAATCACGGTGGTGCCCCGCATTTCTTCAAATTCCTCTTTCTCAAGTGCCGAAATCGCGTTTTCAAGATGAGCACGTCCTACCCAGGCTTGAGCCGCATGGCTGAAACCCTTGGTCGTACCCATTTCCATAACCATGAGATCGGCAATCTCGTCATAAGCCTCATTGTATAGATCGAGAAGATTGCGAAGCAGCAAAAGCCTCTCATTTTTCGACGTCATTGAAAAATCTTCAAATGCCTCTTTCGCGGCCGCAACTGCTTTGTTCACATCAATTAGACCCGCCATCGGAATATCTGTTATAGCGTTTTCATCGGCCGGATTGATCAGCGTATGAACTTCGGTAGTTTCTGGGTTGACCCATGCTCCATTAATGTAAAACTTTCCAACGTTGATCATGGTTTTTCCTCCCTATATTTCGATTATCTTTTCCCGCCGGCGATCTGTGCCGCTTCGGGCAATCGCCGTAACTTGAGCATGGCCCAGCAGCCTAAGACAGGACCCACAGCCAGGACTGAAAAGGACCATTGCCAATCTCCCAGAACAAAAGCGATCCATTGGACAAGCCAGATCGCGAAAAGCGTGATTGCAAAGCCGACACCCATTTGAAACGCAAGGTTTGCCCCGACTAAAGACGGATCAGACACTTCCGAGACGGCGGCAGAAAACTGGGCACTGTCAGCAATTGTTGAAAAACCCCAAACCAACGCAATCAGGACGAACACGGATACCGGGCCATTGTAGAAGAATCCGATCAGCACAGCGCAGGTGCCAGATATCGCCATAGCAAGCACTGATGTCAGACAACGTCCAAATCGATCCGCCATCCAACCACCAGCCAAGGAACCAAACGTGCCTGTAGCTATCGCCGCAAATGTGATCAAGGAAGCGTTGGTGATGTCCAGCCCACCGACTTTGGCGGCTGTCACATAGGCTAGTAACCAGCCCCAAAGGGCATAAAGTTCCCACATGTGACCAAAGTAGCCAAGGTTGGCGAGCATAGCCGCGCGGTTATGAAGCACTCGCCTGATATGCCCAACTTTGAAACGCGCAGATTTGAACTGATGTGGTCCTTCTTGTAAGAAGATGAAAATGACCGTCGCCAGACCGCAAGCGAGCGTTGTCATAATTATCACCATTCGCCAGTCGATCCCAACACCAAGGGCGCGGATAAGATGCGGTGCAGCTGAGCCTAAAGTCAGCGCCCCAACCACTGCGCCCATGGCCAGCCCACGACCCGTGACAAACCAGGTCCCTATGAACTTCATAGCAGTTGGGTAAACGAGTGCCAGCGAGACACCGGTTGCAAACCGCGCCAATATCGCACCAATTGGGCTGGGACTCATCAGCAACACCGCATTTGCCAAACCTGCGGAAAGTGCTCCTAGCACTAACAGAGTCTTCATGGGAAATACGTCAGCCAGCGCGAAGAAGCTTGCACACAGAGCTCCCATGACAAAACCTGCCTGTACAGCATTTGTAAGCCAAACAAGCTGGGACACAGTCAGTCCCAATTCGATCCCCAATTCAGTTGCGACCGCGGTGGCAGAAAACCAAGTGGAAAGGGTCAGCACGACAGCCAAGCCAGTCATCCCAAGGGCATGCCACCGCACATCAACCATTTTTACAGACCTTCCAATGGCATGGTGTATGTAATGGCAGTACCTTCAACGCATACATCTCCGGCACTGTCAGTAATCGCAACTTTCAAATGACAAATAGGTTTATCATCGCGCATTTCAGTGATTTCGACACGGCCCGAAATCTTCTCACCCACGCCGACGGCTTTTTTGAAAGACAGATTGGTATTGAGGAAAACTGTACCCGGCCCAGGCAGATCTTCTGCGACGCAAGCGTTCAAGATGCCAGTTGTGACGCCACCCTGAACAATCAATTTGCCAAACGGTGTTTTCTTAGCCAGCTCTTCGTCATAGTGAACCGGGTTACGATCACCGGTCATTTCGGTGAATGCATGGATGTCTGACATCTGTGTCACCCGGCTCCTTTCGGATGACTGTCCGACCGATGGTTTTCCATTGGTCACATTTACCCAACCATTTTTTATTTGCTCATTCATGAATTGTAGTCTCCTTGTTCATTTTGCGATTTCGAAAAATGGTAGCACTCGCCCAGAAACTTCTGTCGGCGCGAGGACGAGTGGATCGCCAACACGAGGTAAATCTGAACCAGTCAAAATATGGCTCAAAATTGTTGGGCCTTCTCTCAGGAGCACAAGACCGACATAGTACGGGGCAACAGGAATCCAGCCCGGGTGACCCGGTTTCCATATTTGAGAAAAGGACTTCAAACTTCCTTGTCCGCAGGCTGGAACCCAATCCAGTTTACCACACCAGCAATGCGGACAGAGTGGGCGTGGATAGAACACGTGCTGATGACAAGTATCACAGAGCTGCAACATTAGTTGGCTGTCCTGCGCCCCATTCCAGAATGGACTCGAAAGATCAGTGATCGTAGGCCCCGGCACTTGAAGAGATGAGTAATCGATCATAGGTCAGCCCCCAAGACAAGTGCCACAGCTTCAGACATCGTCGCTCCATTCCCAGTCACCAAAGCAGATTGACAGTTTTTGATTTGGCGGTTTGGAGTCGTGCCTCGGATTTGACGAACAGCCTCCACTACATGGGTCATACCACCTGCAAGGTCGGGCTGACCAAACCCCAATTGTCCACCGTGGGTGTTGATTGGTTGACGCGCATCGGGTCCCATACCGCCATTGTCATTCAGCCACTTCCCAAACTGTCCCGGTTCGCAAAGGCCGGCATCCTCAATCGTCGCAGCTACCATGATCGTGTAGCAGTCATAGAGCGAGAGAAAATCCACATCTCTGACGTTCAAGCCCGCCTGCGTAAGAGCACGTGCTATTGATGGCTTGAGTGGGCCGGATGTGAGACTTGGAGCTTGACTGACAGCGCGGTGGGTGATCTTTTCCCCTGCCCCGTTTAGAAAAACAGGTGGATGACGCAGGGTTTCTGCACGTTTTGCCGTTGTCACGATTACTGCGTCTGCTCCCGCAACTGGCATCACGATTTCGAGTAAGTGTAATGGTGAAGTAACCATCGGCGATGCTAACACCTCTTCGACAGAAGACGGCTTGCCGAAGAAAATCGCCATTTCATTGCGTTGAGCGTTTTCGCGCGAACCCGCCGCGATGGCGGCGTATTCTTCTGGTGTGCAACCATAGGCAGCCATATGTGCTTGCATCAAAAGAGCGTAAGATGTATTCGCACCGGACGCGCCGAAAGGTGTATCAAACTCTCTTGCCGGGTTACGATTGGGGGAACGTGGTGCGGGTGTGTTGCGGTGGTTGCCAATCACACACAGAACACTCTCACATTGCCCTGCTGTGATCGCGGCTGCAGCTCGCCAAATCATACCTGGCCCCGATGCGCCGCCAAGGTCGACCATGTTCGACATGCTGGGCTGCATCCCAAAATATTCAGCCACCGTGGCAGGCACATGTTGCGGTGTCTCACCAACCTGAGGCGCGACAAGCAAACCATCGATCTCATCAGGTGCAAGACCAGAATCCTCAATTGCCTCTGCCGAGACCTGCATCAGCATTTCCATCGTCGTGATGCCTTCGGTTCGGCGTTGTGGTTTAAGCTCCCCAATGCCGACTAAGGCTGCTCGCGGGTTCAAATGTCTCATAGCGCCTGCTCCCGATCGAGGGTTTTGTACTCCTCAAGGCAGCCAGGATTGGCCAAAGACCCCATGTTCTTAACGGGCAAGCCTGCTACAGTCGTGCGCGCAGCACTTTCGACCCGTTTGCCATTGATCGTGTAGGGCACATCGGAAACTAAGTGGATGCGCGCTGGCACGTGCCGTGGAGAAGCCTGATTGCGAATGTCATGCCGCAGTGCTTTAAGCAAATCTACTCCTATTTGGGTATTTTCAGCAGGCTTGAGACACAAGACCACCTCTTCATCACCATCGTGCACTGCTCCAAAAACCAGGAAATCATCAAGTTCAGAATAGGTTTCGCAAACTGCATAAATCTCAGAGATACCAATCCTGACGCCACCCGGCTTCAAGGTATTATCTGACCGACCATGCACAAAACCACCTCCAGTATCGGTCATCTCTGCCACATCACCATGGGTCCAGATTTCATCTCGATCGCCAAAATACGTTTTGAGATAACGCTCATCGCCACCCTCTCCCCAAAAGGTAAGAGGCATTGATGGAAAAGGTTCCGTACAAACCAAATCACCACGTTCGCCAATCACCGGAATATTGCGATGATCGAGCACTGAGACCGCGTGCCCTAGAGCCGGAACGGTCAATTGCCCCCGCCGCACTGGATGAATTGGAGAGCCTATGAGAAACGAGCCTAGAATTTCGGTCCCGCCCGAAATTGATGAGAAGGGCATATCCGACTTGATCGCTTCGTACACCCAATCAAACTGATGCGGCAAAGTGGGAGCACCACAAACAAGAAGCGCACGAAGCGTTTCCAGATTGTGGCGCGTCCTTGGGAGAAACTCTTCCGCAGCGAGCGTTGCAAGATATTTTGGGCTCACGCCCAGATGGGTGACTCCTGCTTTTTCCACCAAGCTCCAGAGCGGGCTGCAATCGAGACCCTGGCCCGATTTGAGGATCGGTGCACCGTCATACAGGACGATCGCAGCATCCGCGGCCATTGCGGATACCAGCCAGTGGTACATCATCCAAGCCGTATTGGTGTACCAGATCACCCTGTCTCCCGGTCTGACATCACCGTGTAGAACATGTTCTTTGAGATGTTGCATCAAGACACCACCAGCCCGATGTACAATCGCTTTAGGTGCGCCAGTGGTTCCGGAGGTGTAAAGAATGTAAGTGGGGTGGTCGAACGGAATGCGGGTGAATTCCAGATCACAATCCGTACCGAAATCGTCTTGTGACACCGTCTCCACGCCCGGGATCACACCTTCACCACTGATCACAACGCATTTAATCGAGGGTATCTCGGCACACACCTCGGCAATGCGTTGGCCGATGTCATGCACTTTGCCACCATAGCGATAGTTTGGTGATGCAAAGAGAACCTTTGGTTCAACTTGTCCAATACGATCAATGATTGCCGTCTTCCCAAAGTCCGGAGAACACGAGGTCCAGACCGCGCCTATAGACAATGTCGCCATCAAAGCGACCAACGCGTCCAGATCATTCGGTTGCACCCCGGCGACACGGTCACCTTTGCAAACTCCAGCAGTGAGCAATCCATCCGCGACTTTTGCAACACGTTGCCTTAGTTCGTTGCGCGTAACCTCAACCAAACTTCCTAACTCATCCATCGTCACAACGGCGATTGCTTCACCTGCACCTTTCAAGAGGTTCTCAGTCAGGTTCAGCCGTGCTTCCGGAAAAAACCGTGCACCAGTCATCCAAGCTGCCTCGGATGCCTCAAAAACCGTCTCACCTTTATCTCCCACTACCCCACAGAAATCCCAAATGGCCTCCCAAAACGCGCCCTTTTGAGCAACAGACCATCTGTGCAGCGTGTCATAATCTTCGGGATCGATACCCTGCATTTGCGCGAATTTCCACAATGCACTTGCGTGCTTTTGGGTGTCGCTTGGCGTCCAAAGTATATCGTCATCGCGTGTAACCATCGCCATCACATCATCCTCTTTTAAGTTATTGGCGATCATTCTGCTTCCGCCACTGCAGGGTCAACACTGTCTGAAATTAATTCAGCCAAATCGCGCACGGCGATCCTGTCTTCGACACCAAGTGCCTGGATTGCTGCAGTATACATCACCACGTCCTTGGGACAGGACACAACAAAGTACGAGATATCCCCAAGCTCAAGAGCCTCTCGGATACGGTTTTCGCTTGGACGTTCCCCAGTTGGCGTGTCTTCCATGAAAATGCGCGCACCCCCAGCTCCGCAACAGAAGGAATTTTCCCTATTACGCGGCATCTCTACCAAGGTATGCCCCAGAGCCGCCATCAAATCGCGCGGCGCATTAAAACCGTCATTGTATCGGCCCAAATAGCAGGGGTCGTGATACGTCACTGACGCCGCTGAAGATGGGTTGACCTTTAACTGACCACTCTTAATCAATTCAAGAAACAGCTGTGAGTAGTGAACGACTTCATACTCAGCGCCTAATGCCGGATACTCCGACTTTAACGCATTAAGAGAATGCGGATCGGTTGTCATGATCCGGTTAAACTGACAGCCTGCAAGTGTATCGATGTTGTGCTGTGCCAAAAGCTCAAACAGCCCCTCATCGCCAGCACGACGCACATCATTTCCAGAATTGCGCTCGCCTTCGTAAAGTATCCCAAAATCAACCCCCGCACGATTGAGAAGCTCTGCGACCTTGCGCGTCAATTCCTGCACCCGTGGATCAAAACTCGCAAAGTCGCCGACAAACCAAACGATATCGACCGCTTCATTACGCGCATCCTTGGGTTTGAAACTCAGCCCCTTGATCCAGCGCGCCCTTTGCTTATCCGGTTTGCCAAAAGAATTTCCCTGAGACTGAAAATTGGTCAGTGTGCCTTGCAAGAGCGGCTCTATTTCACCTTGCTCAATCATCGTTCTGCGAAGATTAACGATCTTTGGAACATGTTCGATATGAACTGGGCAAACTTCCATGCACGCGCGGCATGTCGTGCACGACCAGAGCGTTTCTGGCGAGATCGTACCGCCAACAATGGGCATTGCGTGATCCGGACTATCGATTAGTCCCTGATCTGCCATGAAGCCATCACGCAAGTCCATGATCAGAGATTTGGGGCTGAGTGGCTTGCCAGCAGCGTAAGCAGGACAGACTGACTGACAACGCCCGCATTCGGTACATGACAGTGTATCAAGCAAGTCTTTCCATGTGAAATCTTGATAGGTGGATACCGTAGCTGCATTTGTACTTTTTGATGCAATTCTGACTGTCTGCGCTTCAAGCTGTCCCTTAGGGTTCAACGGTCTGAAGAAAATGTTGGGCCCGGCGGTAAACATGTGCCGGTGTTTTGATCCTGGAATGTAAACTAGGAAACCGAGAATGACGAAAATATGTGCCCAATAAAAGAATCTCTCAACGAAATGTGCTACCTCGCCAGAAATGCCGAAGGCCATAAACGCGTTGGTGGCAAGACTTGACATTGGCCGCCAAGCGCTTGTCTCACCGGTGATCGCCATGCGTGCAGAAGCTTCAAGAAGCATCGTTACAACGATGGCGGTCGCAAGAATGTAAATGATTGAGGCATCCTTAGAGTTGGAGCCTTTTAAGCGCACAGGCTTGATCACATAGCGGTGATACGCTGCCATCCCGAGGCCGGTAAGGATGAGCACTGAAAAGATATTCTGCAGAAGTGGAATCCATGTTTGACCGCCAACAGCATCCAACGAGAAGCCTGGGAACAAGCCAGTGCCAAAAGATTCGACAATGGCAGTGAACAGCACAAGGAAACTGGAGAAAATCAATGCGTGCAATACACCTGAATAGGTGAATTTCAGCAATCGGCGGTGCATTCCTATATCGCCAACCATTCCTGACAGCCGCAAGCCAATGCGATCCGTTCGCTGAGCGGGGCGCGCATCCAACAAAGGCCTAAAGCGCACCCAGAAACGCCACCCAGATAGCGCCAAGGTAAGCACCGTCGCAACCCACAAAACAGATGTTCCTACCTCGCCCATAGATTTATGAACCGCCTTGCAGACGTTGTGTTAGCGCAGGCATGACCTCAAACATATCGCAAACAGCGCCAAAATGGGCTTTGTTGAAAATAGGAGCCTGCTCATCGGAATTCAAAGCAATGATTAACTCGCTGTCTGCCATTCCTTCCAAATGCTCTGGGGCACCCGACACGCCGGCCATCAAATAGAGTTTGGGTTTGACTTTGGTTCCTGATTTACCGACCTGATGAACCTTTGGCATCCAGCCCGCGTCAATAACGGGGCGAGACCCGGCCAGATCAGCGCCAAGACTTGTTGCAAGGGCCTGTGCTATTTCTAGCTTCTCAGTCCCGCCCAGAGCGCGACCGACACAGAAAATTTTCTCAGATTTGCTTAGGTCAAGACCGGTCGTGTCTGGTGCCATCACTTCTTTGACCCGGATACGAGCCGCAGAAAAATCAACCTGCATCATCTTTACATCTGACACAACGCTCATCTGTGTTGCACCATCGGGCTTGGCCGCTCCAGGCATAATCGCTAGTACGGAGTGATCGGAGAGTTTCGTGCGCGCAATCAATTTGCCGCCGTAAATTTGCGATGCCACGGCGATTTCATCACCATTGACTGAAAGCTCGGACACATACCCGACCATCTCGCGCCCGGTTTTGACGGCCAACGCCGCCGCCAAATCAACACCTGCGGTACTGTAACTTGTCATGACGACGTCTGGCTCGATGTCAGAGACAACTTCTTCAAGCGCGATGAGTGCGGATGCAGGATTGTAGTGAGACAAAGACGTATCGGTAATCGCCACTACCGACTCAAACCCGTTCAGTTGCCCCGTTAATTTATCGATTGCACTTGCATCGCTGGCACAGATGACACCTTGATAGGTCAAGCCCGCATTCCCAGCCAAAGCCGCCATTTCACTGGCCGAATCAGATACAGTGCCATTTAAGTGTTCTACAAAAATGAGTGCGTGCATCATACCAATCCTTTTTCGCTAAGAATTTCGTGTATTCTTTCAGCTATTGCCTCTGCAGATCCTTCGATCATTTCTGCCCCAATGCTCGTATCTGGCAGTTCAAGCAGCGTCTTCTCGGACAGGTCATTGGCGAAATTGACTGTTGGAAATTGGTCCGGAACCTCTAGCGACAAGAAATCACGAAGCTTGCTGCCAGCCACATATCTTGGTGGCTTCGTGGCCGTTTGCAGTCCGATCACCGCGGGTAAGTCCATCTCCAGATGAGCAGCCATGCCACCAGCATATTCTTGGCGAACCGTAACAACTTGTCCTTCAAGCGTTACATCAGAAATAGCGGACGCTTGAGGCCAACCAAGTGCGGCAGCAAGCTGTGGAGCCAACTCTCCATAAAGATCGTCTGTAGACAAAACGCCTGTCAAAACGAGATCAGCTGACAAATTACTAATTGCATCAACCAGTAATGGCATCCGGGCACGAGAGGACGGTGAAGGCGCGTCTTCATCTTGCTCAAGTCGAATAAGAAGAACATCATCCGCCCCCCTCGCCAAAGCGGTTTTGAGAAGTTT
>Ga0213864_10000961_pt1 | contig 13111 bp, 20 predicted proteins | sample PICome_5_FD_160078 | JGI IMG/M metagenome (GOLD analysis project Ga0213864, IMG submission 160078) | Coastal seawater microbial communities near Pivers Island, North Carolina, United States - PICO247 | ecosystem: Environmental > Aquatic > Marine > Coastal | place: USA: North Carolina... | reverse complement strand
AGAAAGAGTGGTGGTAGATCCAATGAGTATGATGTATCTCGAAGGTTCTACTTTGGATTTTAAAGAAACAATCTTTTCACAATCATTTGTGATAGAGAATCCAAATGTGAAAACAACATGTGGGTGCGGAGAAAGTATAGGATTTTGAATGAAAACGATATTTTGCGATATTGACGGAACTTTAGTTGTACATAAAGAAAATAGTGATGGTATATATGATACCCCAATGGAAATTTTACCAGGCGTGAAGGAGAAATTGCTTGAATGGGAAGCAAAACAATATAACATCATACTCACAACTGGTAGAAAAGAATCTCATAGAAAATCAACTGAAAAACAATTGAGAACAATTGGCATTCGTTGGGATCAACTTATTATGGGTATTCATAATTGGGATAGAATATTAATTAATGATCACAAAGATCCCACAAAAACTAGAGCTCGTGCTTATAGTGTAAACAGAAATACTGGTGATTTGTCAAAGATAGAAGAATAGTTATGACTAATGTGGTATGTGTGAAATGGGGTGATAAGTTTTCAGATGATTATGTTTATCATTTAGAAGCTGGTGTAAAAAGAAACTCTACTCGTGATATAAAATTTGTATGTTATAGTGATAAAAAAATTCCAGGAATCAATACTTATATTCTAAAAGAAGGATACGAAGGTTGGTGGAACAAACTTCAATTGTTTAATCCTGAAATGCGAATTCGTGGTACAGATTTTCGTTATGTGTTTTTTGATTTAGATACTATTATCACAAGCAACATGGATTGGTTATTGGATTATGATGGTGAATTTATGGGTATTGAAAATCTAGGAATAAACAATTCAAAGTATGAGGACATTAGACAATATGTTGGTGTTTTACAATCTGGTGTTTTGGCTTGGGATAGTTTAGAGTGTTCTAAAATATGGGATTTCTTTTTAAAACATAAAAATGAGATCATGAGAAATTTTAGAGGCGACGGAGAGTTTCTTCATGCGTTGATAAAATCACCCGATTTGCTTCAAAGATTGTATCCAGGAAAGCTTCGTTCGTATAAGTATGAATGTTACGAAGAAGGATTACCGAAAGACACTTCAGTAGTTTGTTTCCATGGTCAACCAAGTATTGAAGAAGCTATAAGCACAACAGTTCAACCTTGGGGTGTTACATATGAACCTCGTGAATGGGTAAAGGAGTATTGGCATAATGATTAATAAGCCTTGGGGTCATTATGAAAATTTACATACAGAAGATAAATTTCAAATCAAAAAAATAGTCATAGAAAAAGATCAATCGCCTTCTTATCAGTATCATTATAAAAGAAAGGAAATATGGATTGTTATTAGTGGTAAAGGAACATTAACTTTAAACGATGAAGAGTATAATATGAATATTGGAGATATATTTGAAATAAATCCTTTAGATAAACATAGACCTAAATGTATTTCGGAAGACAATTTAGTTTTTGTTGAGATACAAACTGGTGAATCCTTTGATGAAAATGATATTGTGAGATTGGCTGATATATATGGAAGAACTTAAAGTATTAATCACTACTAGTGGTATAGGATCAAGATTGGGTGATTTAACTCAATATACAAACAAATCACTTGTTAGAATAGGTAAAAAACCCGCAATTTATTACATTGTTAATAATTATATTAAAAATAATATCAAGAAATTTGTAATTACACTTGGACATTTTGGAGAACATGTCCGAGAATATTTAACAATCCAATTTCCAAAAATAGATTTTGAATTCGTTGATGTTGATTTATATGAAGGTGAAGGTTCTTCTCTTCTGTATTCCATGTATCAAGCAAATCAATTATTACAACAACCCTTTATTTTTCATGCTTGTGATACTTATGTAGAAGAAGTAAAAACAAGTTTTGATTGTAATTGGTTAGCTTATAATTCAGATATATCTTCTGCATCACAATATAGAACTGTTCGTATAATATCAGATTTAGTTGCTAAAATTAATGACAAAGGCGAACAAAATCATGATGGTGCCTTCATAGGCGTCGTTGGTATTAAAGATTATGAAGTCTTTTGGAAAACAGCAGAAAAGTTTTTAAAACAAAAAAATAGTGATTTATCAGATTATACTGTCATTAAAGACATGATAAGTAATAACTATAATTTTTTTGGTTTTGAAACTAATAAGTGGTTAGATATCGGTAATATAGATTCTTTAACTGAAGCTAGAGAAAAAATTTCAGACAGTTTTTTCATTTTAGATAAAGTGGATGAATCTATATTCATAGACGAGGAGAATGAAAGAGTCATAAAGTTCTTTGCAAACAAAGAAGTCTGTGACAATCGTGTTAAAAGATATAATCATTTGAATGGTATGATACCAAAGATTATGGATAAGACTGATCATTTTTATTCATATGAATTTGCAAAAGGAAAGGAATATTCACATTGCATTGATTTAATCAACATTGAAAATTTCTTCAATTGGTGTAACACAAATCTTTGGTCAAATACTGACTCACATTTTATCGATGAACGAAAAGATAATATACAATTAAAAAAATTCTATAGAGACAAAACTATAGAAAGAATTGAAAAGTACAAAGAATTAAAGGGAATTAAAACTGACACTTTCATGTCTGTAAATGGATTAAATATTCCTAATATAGAAAACATTTTCGAACACATGGATGAAAATAATCTTTGGCCTATTAAAGATACAAAGTTTACAAATTTTCATGGAGATCTCGTACTTGATAACATCATATATAATGTGGAGAACAATCAATTTAAGTTGATTGATTGGCGTCAAGACTTTGTTGGTGATATACAATATGGAGATCCTAATTACGATATAGCTAAACTAAAACACAGTTTAACTCTACCTAATTTTATTCTAGAACAACAATTATTTGACGAAAGTGAAAATAACCTCTTTGTTTGGAAAAGTAATACATTCATAGATATTGAAAATAGACTTGATAAAATTATTGTAGAGAACGGTTATGATTTAGATAAAATTAATTTGATAAAAAGTATTATATGGTTAAACATGAGTCCTTTACATCCAGATCCAATGAGTGATTTTTTGTTTCGTTTTGGTAAATATAATTTATGGAGAAATTTGAATGGATTTTCCTAAACTTTACATTGGGCCTATGTCCACTGAAATTGTAGATGCTGTTATAGAATATTCAAATGATAATAGTGTTTTCTTGGGTTTGATACCCTCAAGAAGACAAGTTGAACATGATGGTGGCTATACAGGATTTACAACAAAAAGTTTTTCCGAATATGTTAAAACTAAAACAAACAAAGTTTTATTACAGAGAGATCATGGCGGTCCTTTACAGGGCTTGAATGAAGATGATGGATTCGAATCTTATAAAGAAGATGTGAATCAAAATTTTGATTTGTTTCACATTGATCCATTTAAAATTTCTAATGTTGATATTGATAACACAATTCAATTCTTAAATATGGATGATGATATAATGTTTGAAGTGGGAACTGAAGAAGCTATCAGAAAATATGATCCAATCGAATTAGACCATATGTTGAATGAATTAGACTTAAATAGAATTAAATATGCTGTTATACAATCCGGTACAGGATTAGTGGGTACAAAAAATATAGGACAATTTGATTTAAATAAATTAAAAGAATTTATTAATGTGTGTGAGAATCATAATCTCATGTCTAAAGAACATAATGGAGATTACCTGACTGATGATGAAATTAAAATTAGATTTGATAATGGTTTAAGCGCAATCAATATAGCACCAGAATTTGGAGTACTACAGACAAAAGTTTATTTGAATAGAATGTCTTCTGAAGAAAAAAATAAATTCTTTCAAATTTGTGATGAATCTAAAAAGTGGTATAAATGGTTGATTCATGACGAAGATAAATCTCTGGAAAATAAAACTATGGTATCAGGTCACTATAATTTCACGAACGAATATATAAATGATATAAGATTGAGAAATGAACAGGAAGTCAAAGACATCATTAAGAAAAGAATAGATGATATATTGGAGATTATATAAATGACTGGATTAAGTACTGTAGAATATGCAGCTAAGAATTTAATTAGAGATGATTTAGAACATGTTTTAGAATTTGGTGTTGGAAGTGGAGGTTCTACTAGAAAAATTAAAAACATCATAAAAGACAGCCATGAATTTCACGCCTTTGATTCTTTCATAGGACTACCAGAAGATTGGGTAGGTACTAGTTGTAAAAAAGGACATTTCTCTCAAGATGGAAAAATACCAGATATAGACGGCGTTAATTTTTATAAAGGTTGGTTTGAGGACACTATTTTAGAGTATAAAAAGATTGCTAAGACAATAGCATTACTACATGTTGATTGTGATTTATATTCTTCTACGAAATTAATTTTTGATGAATTAGATGAATTCATAGTGTCCGGAACAATTATAGTTTTTGATGAATGGCATTATAATTTTAGTAGCATGTTTGGAGACCATGAAAAAAAGGCCTTTTATCAATGGATAAACAAACATGAAAGACTGAATTATAAACTAATAGAATATCACGATTTAGACGATCCTCGTAGAACAATTGAAAGACAGATAGTGGAAATCATATGAAAATAGCAGTGTTCATGGCTGGTCAATTGAGATTTTTAGATAAAACATATAAGACCTTTCAAAATTTATTTCCTGGTCATGATGTAGATTTTTTTGTACATTGTTGGAAGTCAAATCAATATTCAGAAAAAGATATGATTGACATGGTAAATCCAAAAGAATGTATTTACGAAGAAGAAAAAACCTTTCAAATCGATCATGATAAAATTCAGGAAAAGTTTCCTAATAAGAGAGATAATAGATACATATATGGAGTTTTCTCACATTACTATTCTTTATCAGCAATTAAAAATTTTAATTTAGATGAATACGATTATGTTCTTAGAATAAGAAGCGATGAATACTTCGTTAAAGATTTGAATTATCTGTTTGATTTGGTCGGTAATAAATTTTTAATGAATTATTCTGGTGTAGGATTCTTGAAAGGTAGTAACAACAATGATCTAAAGCCATGGAGTATAAATGGTCAAACGACCATAATAGGCGACTGTTGTTTTTTTGCTAAGAAAGATGTGTTTCTTAGATTCACGAATGGTTTATTTGAATTTCTTACGGATTATGAAAATAATCGCACATACGAACATTCTTTATCTTGGACTTCTGAATGTCAAGGAAGAGAATATCTTTGGCATAGAGACATACCCTACAGACATGTAAAGTTTCCTTATCTGCTCTTTAGAAATCATCATAAATATATGGAACCAACTATGAATGAACTGTCTGTAAACGATCCATTTATCAAACAATTTGTTGAAAATAATCCTATACACGAAATAAACACTAACGTAAAAAACAATCCCGAATTGTTTGGGTTGTTTTTGTAGAGGAGAAAGAAAATGAAATTTAATATCACATGTAACATTTCAGAATTTTAGAAAACTATGATATACTCTGACACATATAAGTATGTTTTTCTTGCTAATGGAAAGACGGGTACACGTACAATTTACGATGTTCTCACAAATGAATTTAGGGGTATAAGAGGAACTGACCACACTACTAATATACCTTCAAAGATGATAAATTTTTTTAAATTCGTATCTGTGCGTAATCCTTACACACGCGCAATGTCTATATACATTAGCAATGTGATTGATGGTACCAAAGACACTTATGGTTATCGAGCAGCGATGAAAGGTATGGAAATTAACTTGTATAACTTTCTCCAACTTGCGCGGTATAAAATCAATACTATTACTCAGGCCGCTTACTTACAACACGAACTTAACGCTATAATCGAGTATGAAAACCTTGAAAAAGATTTCAATAATTTGCCTTTTGTAACTGAGTATGTTAAGTTACCAAAAAATAATGTTTCGGGTTTTTTTACACTTGAGAACGACAAGATTATACAAAATTGCGATATTCAAACCAATCTTAAGAATTATTCAATAGAATTAACGGCCGAATCTATTACTCTTATCAATGAAATTTTTTATAATGATTTTCAAATCCTATCAAAATATGAGATGATAAAATGAAAATATCTATTTTAACACCTACTCGCGGCAGACCTGAGCTCTTTGAACGTTTCTATAAGTCGGCACTTGATAATGTAAAACAACATGAAGTGTGTATATATGGATTAATTGATGATAATGACCCGACTAAGGAAAATTATACTTCTTACTCGGGAGTTAAGATTTATTCGAGACCTGAAGGCACAGTGTCATTGGGTTGGAATTATCTTGCTAACAAAGCGTCAATTGACGGTACTGATATTATGATTATGGGTAATGATGACGTTGTGTATCGTACTCATGGATGGGATAAAATTCTTGTTGATAAAGTAGCACAATACCCCGATCAAATCTACTGTGCATGGTTCGAAGATCTAATCAATGGTCCTACACATTGTGCTTTTCCTATCGTATCGGCTAAATGGTATAATATACTAGGTTATTTTACACCTACATGCTTTAACTTTGGATACAACGATACATGGGTATTTGATATTGCTCAACGTGTAGGAAGAACTTTATTCATTTCTGAGGTTGTTGCTGAACACATGCATGTCACAACAGGTAAGCAAGCACCAGATGATACATGGAATCGTAACAGAAATCAAGAACGCGGTAATTTATATGCGAAGGATCAAATTATTTTCGGTGTAACGCAAGAAGTAAGACAACGACATGCTGATTTACTTAAAGGAGCAATTCAATGAGAACAGCTGTCTATCGTATACATTATGGTTATGAGATCCTTATGAGATCCATCCAGTCCATTCATAGATGGGCTGATAAAATTGTTGTGTACTATGATGATACATCTTGGTACGATAAAAATACTATCGAATATCTCGGTAAGATTATTGATGTAAAACATCCTGAAAATCCTCGTCTAACTCGTGAATATATGAACAATTCTAAACTTACATGGATTGCTGATCGGCGTGAAACACCCGTCCAACAGTTCGGTGATTATGCAACTGCACAATTACATGACTCAGATTTTGTATTACTTATGGAACCTGACATGGTGTTTCCTAACGTTGAGATGATCTTTGAAGCTGAAACAAATCATGTTACTTGCTTTAAACAAATTGAATTTTGGAAAGGAGAAGATTATCAAATTCCTCTTAGAGATAGAATAGGTCCTGTTCTTATTAAAGGTAGAGGGGGTGTCGTGCGTACTAGACTTAACAATACACCACTAAATATGCCTAATGTTACCGCGCCTGATCGTGTATATAACTATGGATTTGCTTTGAGAAATTCTGTTTTGTTATATAAACACTTACTTGCATTAGGTTTCTCTAAAAAGATAGGTGATTCAATTCCATCCGAGCGTTGGTATGAAGATAAATGGTTGAATTGGACACCAGATACAAAAGGCCTTGAACCCGCCGCATCTTGTCCTATGAATATTCCACATGCAATAAAGGTAGAGAGATGAACAATTACCCTGAATGCATAATGCGGATATATTGATGGATGACCCTTTTGCTTGGAGAAATAAATGACATTTGATTATAACTATTATGAAAGGGGAATCTCTTCAGGTAAATCTTTGTATGAAAATTACAGATGGATACCTGAATTGACTATTCCTCTTGCTCATCATTTTATTCAAATTATGAATATAAAAAACTCGGATACTGTGTTAGATTTTGGATGCGCGAAGGGATATTTGGTAAAAGCTATGTGTTTACTTGATGTGAACGCATATGGATATGATGTATCTGAATATGCTATATCTAAAGCGCCTGTCGAAATTAAAGACAAAATCACGAATAAACTTTCTGGATACTATAATCATATAATAGCAAAAGATGTTTTAGAGCATGTCGAAGAATCAGATCTTAATTCATTACTTAAAACTTTTCACATAATGACTCAAAAAATATGTATAATTGTTCCTTTATCTGAAGATCAAATTCGTTACAATATTGAAGCAAACGAGTTAGATAAAACTCATTTAATTAGAAGACCTTTAGAGTGGTGGACGGAACAAATAAAAAATGCTGGTTTCAACATTGAAACCAGCACACATGAGGTAGGAGTGTTCAAAAAAGGACAAGAAAAGATTCATCCTTTAGGAAATGGTCTTATAATAGGTTCTATCTAGTATTTCCATAATGAACAACATTGTTGTTTTTAGGATAACCTCTCCAAGGGTCAAAAACAATTGACCCTTTTCCAAATTCAGTATCGTTAAATACGTCCATTTGTCCTAAGAAATAACATACATTATTCTGCATACGATCTACATCTATAGAATTTTCATTCTCGTCTACATCATATTCTACAACTCTACCGTGACCTTTTAGATAATGACCAACAAGCAAAACAGGTGATCCGGCAAGCTGATTTACATTAGGTTTAAATCCTGAACCCATCATAACTACCTTGTAGTTTTCTGGAATATTTGTGTGTATGTAACGAGCCATGTTATATGCTTGTTGTTCTCTTGCATTTACAATTGCATCAAACAAGTCATAACCCATATCATGTTTTGCAGCAAAAGAACGAAGTGCTATATTATCTCTTGGATGGCATCCGCCGCCGTCTCCAAGACCAGCCTTCATGTACTTTGGACCCATGATTCTATCAGTAGAATTCTTTAACGCATTTGTGACTACATCTACATTCATATGACCAACAGCCATTGCAGCATCTTGAATCATATTCACTAGACATAATTTTGCAGTAATAAAGGTATTATAGAAAATCTTCATTGCTTCGGCTTCTTCCCATGTTCCTATCTCAACACGAGTTTCTTTTTCTAACATGGGTTGATAAAAGTCAGAAAGAATAGCAGCATCACCAGTTCTAGAACCGTCTTCAGTTCCAATCATAATCATTTCCGGATTACGCATATCCCATTTAACAGTTCCTTGTGCAATAAGATACGGATTGTAGATAAATCTACCGTTTTGAATCAAAGGAGCAATCTCACGTCTTACTGTACCAGGTAACATTGTAGAAATCATTACAATAAGAGTATTCTTATCTACAAGTCGGTCTACTTGCTCTGTTACATCAATCGCAACACGGTAATCAAAGTCTATTGGATCTAAATGGCTTGTTGGCGCACGACCATCATAGTCAGGATGATGTGCTGTTGGCACAGCAATAAGCACAATGTCTTTATTCTTAACTGCTCCTTCTAACGTTGGAGACATATTGATTGTCGTATCGACCTCTGCAATATCATAACCAGTTACATCGTAGTATTCAGAAATAACTTCAGCCGCGTCCTTACCTAATTTTCCTACACCAACAAAACCTACTTTCATTTTTTTCTCCTTATTATAAACTTCTCAACAAAGCAATCCACTCTTCGATACGAGTGTCCCAGTTATATAGATTGTCTGCATAGGTCTTGGTGAATTTCAATTTACCTTGCAGACCATCGTGCCAGAAGTTATCAATGACCACTTTCAACACATTCGCGAATTGATTTGCATGGTAATTAGTATCTTCTGACCATGGATATACAGTCGCAAGACCACCTGTTGTTTCTGGTAATGCACCATAGTTAGGACAAACCACCGCACAACCAGCACTCATGGCTTCAATCGCTGCAATACAAGAAGTCTCCATCCAAATAGAAGGATATGCGAAGATGTGAGATCTTTTGAGAGCTTCTCTTACCTCTTCGTTAGAAACAGTACCGTGATAGTTAATACCAGGGTGTTGACGACATTGTTCAAAGAGTGGTTCGTATGGCTCGTTTCGTTGTGGCCAACCGTAGATATCAAAACTGCTGTATACATCAAGAACGATTCTATCACCATAAGACTGGTATAAATGATCAAATACAGGAACAAGGAGTTCAAGACCACGATGAGGTGTGGTGTGATAGATTAGACGAATTTGATCGTCCTTTGGTTTCTCATGCTCTTCAAATACTTCAATCGCGTTACGAAGAACAATAGACTTATCATAAGGAACACCATGGCCCATATGATAAGTCTGAAACTGGTAGTTAGAAACGAAAACAAGTTTATCGAATCTATCAATAGAACCTTCTTCGCGCAGGTGCATGGCCTCTGGGTCGTTCCAAAGGTCGTGAAGCCAGAGAATGTTTTTCTTATCTTCTGGTACTTCTCTTACACGAGAACAGATGATGTTAAACTCTCGCTTCATATGTTCTGGTAGACGAGACATAAGCTCGTCCTTCATTCTTTCGGTACCACCCTTTGCATTAGCAGCAGTACCATCAGCAGTAATCGTATCTGCACCTGTAATCTTAAACTCCATTCTTAACTCCTATTTTACTCCGCTCTTGGATTCATATCAAAATGTGTAACAGAATCTACACGAAAAGAACGCCAACCTTTTACATCAATATCCCACACAGCAAGTACCTTTTCGTTTACTTGTTTTGTAGGTTCAAAACCAGCTTCATTAATCATTCGATCATTCTCTGGTAGAAAGTCGCTCTTCAATGTACAATACATCAGTCGAGTATCACCATTTACTTTTTTAAAGGTGACACGACAAACATCTTCTTTTAAAGCACTAATCATTTCTTCACGGTTCATAACAGTATCATATCCTCTTCATAATTTTTCGGTAACCATTTCAAATCAACATGCATAATCTTATATATCATGCGTAAAACATTGCGTGGAATTTCATCAGGAAAAAACTCCATTACGACATCCACGATATCACGTCCCTGTCTAAACTTCTTATTTTTAAGACATTGTACAATAATGTCTTCAATAAATTCTTTACGGTCACGCAGAGCCTGCCTGCGATTCATATAGTCAATATCTTTTTGTTCCCAATTCAAATTCATCCTTGAATCTCCCAAGAACCATCTGGTTGACGACAAGCCGTACCGTATCCGTTTTGTGTTTGACCACCAACGCTAATACTTGTTTGGTACTCACGACAATACCCACCGGAACTTGTTTGGTATGTTCGTTGTGGAACCACATAACCTTGTGTTCGATTGTTAGGGTTTTGCCAGCGTTGCATTGAACCAGAACGATTGTGTTCAAGTGCATTGTGGAAAGTTTGTGTGTGACGAGTTCGGTCAGCACGGTCAAGCTCTTGACCGATGCCACGACCAATCAAAGCACCACCCATAATACCAACAGCAGTAGTGATAGCTCGTCCAGAACCACCACCAAACTGTGCACCGACAAGGCCACCAAGTGCGGCACCACCAAGAGTGCCGACTGTTTCTCTTTGTCCCATTGATTGACAACCAACAAGCGTTGCAACCAATGGAAGAATCAATAGTTTCTTCATACTTTATTCCTTGTTATTGCGTCCTTTGATATTGGATTGTTTTTCACCCATTCTTCATGTTCAGAAGGTGGCATATAATATCCAAGAACAGTTTGAAATGCTTTAAGCAATTCGTAGTTCGGTTGTGTTTCCTCATTCACATAATGAAAGTGATCTATCATATCTTCAATGATGATTGTATCACAATCTTCTACCCGAAGAGTAATTTCTTTCATTACACCTTCACCTTCTTGAGGGATTCAACCTCTGCCAAGACCTGAGCTCTAATCATCTTAGAGTTCTTACGCTCACCATTTTCGGTGATGCGGTTAATATAAGTTTCGACTTCTTTTTTGTCGAAACCACCAATCTCTGACTGCCGACGAGCAGCAGCAGTTACACGACGAGCTTTTACATTGCTCTCGAAGTTTTTACGAGTAGGCATTATTCACTCCTTACTGTTAGTTCAAAATCACCCCAACCACTAGTGTGACATTCTTGTGTTTTTATTTCTTCAATGTAACCTTCGCGAAGAAGATATGGAAAAAATGTTATGGAATTCTTATACTTTCCATCTTGAATATCATACATTTTTCTACTGTAGATAACGAATTGTAAGTAACCATCATCATATTCAAGTTCTTTATCAAACTCAATACCAACATGACGAGCCCATTCTTCGACTAGTTCTACAAAATTAAAGTCTTTTAGAACACGAAAGAAAGCTTCCCATCGGTAATCAGAATACTCACCTTCTGTCCAAACGAGATAGTTTCCAGTTTTTTGATAACGATTCATATAACACCATTAGTTATTAAAAGTTAAAAAATAAAAAGAACAGTACAGTTCCGACAAGAGCAAGTTTCAGTAAAGCCCAGGTAATTTGACCGTTTCTATATGAAGGCCAACAATCATTGCAGATCCATGCAATTTTATTTCTGTAATGATTTCTAACACCTATTCTTGTAGACTGTTTTCTTGATGGATTAAAAGAACCACCAACACTGTGACCAGAATTTACGGTTTGATTTGTTTTGTGCATTCTTGTTACAGGATATCGATGATGGCAACTTGCACATTCCTTTGTCGCTGGACGACCCATAATATAATACCTCAAAAAATTGGTAGGACGGGGAGGATTCGAACCTCCGACCAACGCCTTATAAGAACGCTGCTCTCACCGCTGAGCTACCGTCCCAAAAAGGGAGGCCCGAAGGCCTCCAAGGAGACAACAAGAGAACTACTATGCAACCTCTGCCATTTCAAGTGCAGTAGTCAAAGCATTTTCTTTTGCTTTCTTACCAGCACCGAACCAAGCAGAAGTAATACGAGTGTCGCTAGAGCGACCAACCACATGATCCATCATGTAAGTGACAGCATTGAAAGCCTGCCACCAAGTACCTGCTCCATGTGCAGCACCAGGTTGAGTGTGAATGATTTCAGCACTCAGCTTCGCGTTACGAGAGAACTTCTTCTCACCTTCGGTCTTTTTAGTAGCAATCGGAAACACACGATCAAAGTATTCCATCAGTGTTTCGTTCTTGTACTTCTTAGAACCAAGAAACTTTGCAGCTTCTTTGTAGGTGTCAAGTTTTTCTTTCGCAACACCAAGCGTTTCTTTCACCAACTCAGCATCAAATGCGCGGCGGTGATTGACTTTCACCATACGATTCGATTCACTGTTTAGCGAAAGCGTCAGCGTGTTATTACAAACAACACGAATAGGAGTCATCCGAACATCGATGGTCATACCATAAGTGTGCGGATTTGAGAACAGCAAATACTGTTCGATTACATCTTCCTTGAAGACTTCAAAGGCATCGTTGACCTTTGCG
>Ga0213864_10000959_pt1 | contig 13113 bp, 9 predicted proteins | sample PICome_5_FD_160078 | JGI IMG/M metagenome (GOLD analysis project Ga0213864, IMG submission 160078) | Coastal seawater microbial communities near Pivers Island, North Carolina, United States - PICO247 | ecosystem: Environmental > Aquatic > Marine > Coastal | place: USA: North Carolina | collected... | reverse complement strand
AAGAGGTAGACATCAGGATGCGCTCCCCCCTAGACGGGCGGAGAAAATTCAAAGGTATTTTGCAAGACGTTGTTAGCGGAATAGTGCAGATAGAAGTAGACGGCAGCTCTTTTGAACTGCCGCATGAAGAGATAGAAAAAGCGAATATTGTTTACTGAAGCAGGAAGATTCTGTGAGGCCAGCGGCAGTACAGGGCAATCCGGTCAGTGACGGGTTTGGTGACACGATTATGATGAGTAAAGAAATATTGATGGTTGCAGACGCCGTCTCGAATGAGAAGGGTGTGTCTCGTGCTGTCATTTTTGAAGCAATTGAATCGGCTTTGGCGACGGCGACCAAGAAGTTACACGACAGTGAGGAGATTGACTGCCGGGTATCGGTAGATCGCGATACCGGTGAGTACGAAACCTTTCGCGTATGGACTGTCGTCGAAGACGAAGAGTATCTGGAAGAAGCAGCTCAGTTCACGCTGGAGCAGGCTAGTGAAAAAGATCAGAGTCTGGCCATTGGCGATACCTATGAGGAAAAGATCGATAACGCGGAATTTGGTCGCATCGCTGCCCAGACAGCCAAACAGGTTATTGTGCAGAAAGTCCGGGAAGCTGAGCGCGAAATCATCATCGGTGATTATCAAGATCGAGTCGGTGAACTGGTGGCCGGAACCGTCAAGAAAGTGACCCGCGACAGTGTGATTGTCGACCTGGGCAGCAATGCTGAGGCCCTGCTGCCGCGGGATCAGATGATTCCGCGTGAAACCTTTCGAATGGGAGACCGTCTACGGGCGCTATTAACCGATGTCCGCTCAGAACAGCGGGGCCCGCAGTTGTTTCTCAGCAGAACTTCACCTGCCATGCTGATCGAGCTGTTTAAGATTGAGGTTCCGGAGATTGCCGAGGAGGTCATCGAAGTCAAAGCCGCGGCTCGCGATCCGGGCTCCCGGGCAAAGATTGTGGTCAGCACCAATGATGGCCGTATCGATCCGGTTGGCGCGTGCGTGGGCATGCGCGGATCGCGCGTGCAGGTGGTGTCGAATGAACTGGCCAATGAGCGCATCGATATCATTCTCTGGGATGATAATCCGGCACAGCTGGTCATCAATTCCATGGCGCCCGCAGAGGTGGCCTCGATCATCGTTGATGAGGACAGCCATACCATGGACATTGCGGTCGAGGAAGACAATCTGGCACAGGCTATTGGCCGAGGCGGCCAGAATGTGCGCCTGTCCAGTGAGCTGACAGGCTGGACAATAAATGTCATGAGTGAAGAAGACGCGGCAGAAAAGCAGCAGCAGGAAGCCAGCACCTTTATTGTCATGTTCATGGAAAAACTGGACGTTGATGAAGAAGTCGCTGAGGTTCTGGTGCAGGAAGGCTTTACCTCGGTTGAAGAGGTTGCCTACGTGCCACTGGATGAAATCCTGGCGATTGACGGTTTCGATGAAGAGATCGCCAATGAGTTGCGCAATCGGGCGAAGGATGCCCTGCTCACGCAGGCGATTGCCTCTGAGGAGGATCTGTCTTCAGCCAACATTGCAGACGACCTGCTCAATATGGAGGGCATGGATGATGAGCTGGCCCTTCAGCTCGCCAAGAAAAATATCCTCTCCATGGAGGATCTGGCAGAGCAGGCTGTTGACGAATTGATGGATATTGAAGGAATGGATGAAGAGCGTGCAGGAGAATTGATAATGACCGCACGCGCACCGTGGTTTGAGTAATCGCGAGTGACGTAGGTTTACGGGAGTTGATATGGCAGATGTAACGATTAGCGAACTCGCTGGAGTGGTTGGCGTTTCTGTGGACAAACTGTTGTCGCAGATCAAGGAAGCCGGGTTACCCCACACCAAGGCCGATGAGCTGATCTCAAATGATGACAAGAATACCCTGTTGGTATTCCTGCGCCGCAGTCATGGTGATCGCGATGTGACCTCTGCTGCGCCCAAGAAAATTACTCTGAAGCGTAAGACACTTGGCACTCTGAAATCGGCGTCTTCTACCGGCCGGGGGAAAACGGTCAACGTCGAGGTCCGTAAAAAGCGCACCTACGTCAAGCGAAGCGCGATCGAGACACCAGTCGAGGAAGAGCTGCCAGCAGCAGAGCTTGAGCCGGAAGTTGAAGAAACTGCCGCAGATGCTGTAGCTCCTGACACACCAGCGGTAGAAGAAGCAGCAGCGGAGGTTAAGCCGGAAACAACGCCGCCGGCAGTGCATGCGCAGGATATTCCGCCGCCTGAATCAGATGCTAACCATGGCGGTAAAGGCGCGCCGCGTCGTAAAAAAGCAGCTGGAAAGGAAGGCGATGAATCGGGAGACAAGAAGAAGGCTCATCTGCGGAACAAAGCCAAGGCGCAGGCACCAAAACGCCAGGCAAAAACGATTCACGTCAATGACGATTTTGTGCTCGAAGGTGATGATTTCGATGGCATCGGTGGCCGTGGCCGCCGGGGCAGTGCCCGTAAGGCCAGATCCAAGCTCAGTTCACAGCACGCTTTTGAAAAGCCCACTGAGTTTATTGCCAAGGAGATCACCATCGGAGAAACCAATTCTGTGGCAGATCTGGCGCAGAAGATGTCGGTCAAATCCGGTGAAATCATCAAAATCCTGTTCAACATGGGTGTCATGGCGACCATTAACCAGATGCTTGATCAGGACACCTCAACGCTGCTGATCGAGGAGTTGGGGCACAAGCCGAAATTCGTTTCAGAAGACGCAATAGAGGAGCAACTGGCTGATTCCCTGTCTGCGGAGGTCGGCAGCGAAGAGATTACCAGAGCGCCCGTCATTACGGTCATGGGCCACGTCGACCACGGCAAAACCTCACTGTTGGATTACATCCGTAAGGCCTCTGTTGCTGCCGGTGAAGCCGGGGGAATAACCCAGCATATTGGCGCCTACCATGTGAATACTGAACACGGCATGGTCAGCTTCCTTGACACACCGGGACACGCTGCGTTTACCGCCATGCGCTCACGGGGTGCGAAGGCGACTGATGTGATTGTGCTGGTTGTTGCGGCTGATGATGGTGTGAAGCCCCAGACCGAAGAAGCAGTTCAGCATGCGAAAGCGGCCGGCGTTCCACTGGTTGTCGCAGTCAACAAGATCGATAAAGAAGGTATCGACCCTGATCGGGTAAAGAATGAGCTCTCAGCGCTGGAAGTGATTCCGGAAGACTGGGGCGGCGATACCCAGTTCATAGAAGTGTCGGCGATCACTGGTCAGGGCGTCGAGAACTTGCTGGAGGCTATCCTGTTGCAGGCTGAGTTGCTGGAACTGAAAGCCTACACCGACGTGCCGGGCCAGGGTGTGGTCATCGAGTCAAGGCTCGACAAAGGACGGGGTTCGGTTGCCTCTGTTCTGGTGCAGAATGGCACCTTGAAAACCGGAGATATCGTGCTGGCTGGCTATGAGTATGGTCGCGTGCGGGCACTGGTAGATGAACTCGGCAAGAATGTTGAGTCAGCCGGCCCTGCGATACCTGTGGAAATTCTCGGTCTCAACGGCGTACCCGATGCGGGCGATGAATTTGTCGTGGTGTCTGATGAGAAGAAGGCGCGGGATGTCGCTGAATTCCGAAAGGTTCGACTTAAGGACAGCCAGCAGGCCAAACAACAGTCCAGCATGCTCGAGGGCATGTTTGCCGGGATTGGGCGAGATCAGAAAAAGATCCTCAATGTCATTATCAAGGCCGATGTTCGGGGCTCTCTGGAGGCCATTATCGGATCCCTGCAGAAACTGGGCACCGATGAGGTCGAAGTTAACGTGATTGCCTCAGGCGTGGGTGGAATTTCCGAGACAGACGCGCATCTGGCCACCACTTCGAGAGCGATGGTGATCGGCTTCAACACTCGCGCTGATAAATCGGCCAGAGACATTCTGGAAAATGAGGGCTTGCAGCTGCGTTACTACAACGTCATTTATGATGTCATCGATGATACCAAAGCCATTATGGGCGGCATGCTTGAGCCGGAAATCCGCGAGGAAATTGTTGGCATAGCCGAGGTGCGCGATGTGTTTAACTCACCCAAATTCGGCCAGATTGCCGGCAGCATGGTGATCGAAGGCACGGTCTACCGCAGCAAGCCGATTCGAGTGCTGCGCGACAACGTCGTGATCTACGAAGGAGAGCTGGAATCTCTCAGACGATTCAAGGATGACGCCAACGAAGTGCGTAATGGCATAGAGTGCGGCATCGGCGTTCGGAACTATAACGACGTCAAGGTGGGTGACAAGATCGAAGTCTACGAGACTACTGAGGTCGCCCGGAGTCTATAGGCGAGTTTTTGCTGCAGGGAAAAAAAGGGTAGTCCCTTGTCAGAAATGAGTGCCAGAGCTCAGCGCATCGCTGACCAGATACAGCGTGAGATCGCCACCCTGATACAGCTGGAGGTGAATGATCCGCGCGTCGGTATGGTTTCGGTAACCGGAGTTGACGTCAGTAATGATCTGGCGCACGCGAAGATTCTGTTCACCGTACTGAACACCCATCCGGGTGATGAAGGGCTGGTATCGGATACGCTGACCGATCCCGGCGCCCTGGATCAGCTGGAGATAGATGAAAATCTAAAAGCCTTGCGCAAGGCCTCAGGTTTTCTGAGGACGTTGCTGGCCAAGCGCTTGCGGCTCAGGTCGACACCGAAGCTGCAGTTTATTTACGACAGTAGCGTTCAGAGAGGTCAGAGACTGTCAGACTTAATCGATGATGCACTGGCAGCGGATCGCAAGTTGCAGGACGGCTGACGGCTCGAAACAGCGAGAACGAAATTTGAAAAACCACGGTAATCGCCGAGGTCAGAGCAGCAAACGCAATCGCCGTCAGATCAGCGGTATTGTCCTGCTCGATAAAGGCCTGGGTCTCAGCTCCAACGCGGCGCTGCAGGAGGTCAAGCATCTGTATGAGGCCGCGAAGGCGGGCCATACCGGCAGTCTGGATCCGCTTGCTACCGGTGTGTTGCCGCTGTGTCTCGGAGAAGCGACTAAGGTCTCGCAGTTTTTGCTGGACTCAGACAAGGCTTATCGCGCGCGTATCAAGCTTGGCGTGCGGACCGACAGCGGCGACCGGGATGGCACTGTTGTGTCGCAGGCGGACGCTTCGCAGATTTCGGAGCGCGAGATCAAACGCGAGCTTGAGCGCTTTATGGGGGTTATCCAGCAGGTGCCACCCATGCATTCAGCGATCAAGCGGGATGGTGTACCGCTTTACAAACTGGCGCGCAAGGGTATCGAAGTTGAGCGGGAAGCCAGGGAAGTGGAGATCTATGACATCGGTCTTTTGCGTACTGAGGGCGATGAGATAGAAGTCGAAGTAAGCTGCAGTAAAGGCACTTACATCAGGACGCTGGCAGATGACCTCGGTGAGAGGCTTGGCTGCGGCGCCCATATTTCGGGTTTGAGACGCACGCAGGCGGGTGCATTTCTGGAGCCGCAGTGCGTCACAGTCGAAACATTAAAACAGATCAAAGAAGCCGAAGGATTGGCGGGTCTGGACAGGATACTGGTCCCTATGGACCGGGCAGTCGAGCAGCTCCCTGAAGTTCGATTGCCAGGCATTGCGGCTGACAGTGTGAAGCACGGTCAATCCGTATTGGTGAGGCACTTGCCGGCTGAAGGGCTGGTAAGGCTTTACGAAGAGGAGCAATTTATTGGCATCGGTGTCATTGACGATGATGGCAAGGTTGCTCCGAGGCGTCTGGTGACAACTCACTAGACTTTTATAGGCAGGAAAGTGCCAGGTGACTATCAATATGCGTGGTTATCCTGGAGTTATAGGGAAATTGTGTGAGGCACATGGCTATCTGGCGTAGTGCTCATTGTTCAATCGCATATTACGGAGAAATTAACATGGCTTTATCAGCTGAAAGAAAAGAAGAAATCATCAAAGACTACGCGTTAAGCGATGGTGATACCGGCTCACCAGAAGTGCAGGTGGCGCTTCTGACAGCCAACATCAATGACCTTCAGAGTCATTTCAAAGAGCATATTCATGATCATCATTCTCGCCGCGGACTCATCCGCATGGTGAACAGCAGAAGAAAGCTGCTTGATTATCTAAAGCGCAAGAATGTCGAGAGATATTCGAGCCTGATCAAGCGTCTCGGCCTGCGTCGATAAGCTCACTTAAAAACTCATTACTGGAACTCTGCGCTCGAAATAGGCATCAGCGCAGGTTTTGGATTTATAGGAAAAAAATATGTTTAATCCAGTAAGAAAGACATTTCAATTCGGTGGGCAAGAAGTCACTATTGAAACAGGCAAAGTCGCGCGACAGGCCACTGGCGCTGTCGTCGTGACAATGGGCGACACTCAGGTGCTCGCAACGGTAGTTGGAAGAAAGCAGGCCAATCCGGGTCAGGATTTTTTCCCGCTTACCGTCAATTATCAGGAAAAGACCTATGCGGTTGGCAAGATCCCCGGCGGTTTCTTCAAGCGAGAAGGTCGGCCAACCGAGAAAGAAACGCTGACCTCGCGTCTGATCGATCGGCCAATCCGGCCCCTTTTCCCGAAAGGCTTTATGAACGAAGTACAGGTGATCTGTACGGTCGTTTCTGGCGGTAAGACACAGGATCCGGATATCGCCGCCATGATCGGCGCGTCTGCTTCTCTGGCCATTTCAGGAATTCCATTCGCCGAACCCATTGGTGCTGCTCGCGTCGGCTATGATGCAGAGCAGGGATATGTACTCAATCCCAACTATGAAGCTCTTGAGGGTTCGCTGTTGGACATGGTGGTTGCGGGTACGCAATCTGCGGTCCTGATGGTTGAGTCTGAGGCCAAGCAGCTCAGTGAAGATCAAATGCTGGGCGCCGTGCTTTTTGCACATCAGGAAATGCAGGCGGTCATCAACGCGATCAATGAGCTGAAAGCGGAAGCCGGCAAACCGGCATGGGACTGGCAGCCTGAGGCAGAAAACACCACGCTTAAGGATGCTCTCGTTGAGCGCTTTGGCGCCGCCGTTGCCGAGGCGTACAAGATCTCGGAAAAAATGCAGCGATATGAGGCTGTCGGTGAGATCAAGCAGCAGGCGATCGAAGCGCTTGCCAGTGAGGAAGGCGGGCCTTCGGCTGGAGAGGTATCGGATGCCTTCGGCGCACTTGAGAAGCGGACTGTGCGCAACAGCATTCTTGACGGGTCGCCAAGAATCGACGGCCGCGATACGACGACTGTTCGTGCCATCGAAGTGGAAACCGGCGTTCTGCCGAAAGCGCACGGGTCTGCGCTGTTTACGCGTGGCGAGACTCAGGCACTGGTTGTTACCACGCTGGGTGCGGTTCGAGATGCACAGCTGATTGAAGGTCTGGACGGCTCGAAAAAAGACCCCTTTATGCTGCACTATAATTTTCCGCCCTTTTCTGTCGGCGAGACAGGCTTTATGAGCGGACCCAAGCGTCGCGAAATAGGCCATGGCCGTCTCGCGCGCCGTGGGGTGGCGGCGGTGATGCCCAGTGAGGAGGAATTTCCCTATGCGATTCGAGTGGTTTCTGAAATCACCGAATCCAACGGTTCCAGCTCCATGGCCAGCGTGTGCGGCAGCAGCCTGTCAATGATGGATGCCGGTGTTCCCGTATCCGCACCGGTTGCCGGTATCGCAATGGGTCTGATCAAGGAAGGAGAGCGCTTTGCCGTTCTGACCGACATTCTCGGAGATGAAGACCACCTCGGCGACATGGATTTCAAGGTTGCTGGTACTTCAAACGGAGTCACCGCCCTGCAAATGGACATCAAGATTCAGGGTATCACTGAAGAAATCATGGAAATCGCCCTGGCTCAGGCTCATGACGCACGCCAGCACATCCTGGGCGAGATGAATAAGGTGATCTCAGAAGCGCGGCCAACGGTGTCTGAAAATGCGCCGGCCATGGCGACAATTAAGATTGACCCGGACAAGATTCGCGACGTCATCGGCAAAGGCGGAGCGGTCATTCGCGGCATCACCGAAGAGACAGGTGCTTCGGTTGATATTGATGACGACGGAAACGTTCGCATTTATGGTGAAGATGCAGATTCCCGCGACGCAGCGCTGGACATGGTGAATGCGATTACTGCCGAAGCGGAAGTGGGCAGGCTGTACAAGGGCAAGGTTGCGCGAATCGTTGATTTTGGTGCGTTCGTAACGATTCTGCCCGGCAAGGACGGCCTGGTGCATATCTCACAAATTTCTCAGGAAAGAGTTGAAGATGTGAACCAGTATCTCTCTGAAGGTGAGGAAGTGCTGGTTAAGTGCACTGATCTGGACGCCAGAGGACGGATCAAACTCAGCATCAAGGAAATCACTGAGGAAGAAAAGGCAGAGTTTGCCGAATGATTCGGCGGATTCCCTGATCGACAAAAACCCGGGCCAGTCCCGGGTTTTTTATGGGGCCGTTTTGCCGGGCTCCCCGATTCACCGGATTTCCGCCGGCACTGAGTTTCGCGGGAATGGTCTTGGATTTTGCTGCTACCCTCACTCAAATTTGAGTAAAATCAGATACTTGAAACTCTCAAGGCGGAAGACCTGTTGCCTGCGCCAATTCTTGATAGAATCCGAGATTGACCGCTATTGATAAGAGCATTGCGACAGCGAAGACTGTGCCGCAGCCCCGGCTGCGGAATAACCGAAATTCCAGGAGATAGCGCATGAAACTTCGAATCCTTTCTCAGCTTACACTGGCGCTGGCCAGCCTGGCCGGGATGGCCCTGACGATGTCGGCTGCCCGAGCGCAGGAAGTCACCTTCCACAGAGACATTGAGCCCATACTGCAGCGCAGCTGCCAGAATTGTCATCGCGCAGGCGGGGTCGGCCCCATGCCACTGGTAACCTTTGAGCAGGTCGCGCCTTATGCCGGTCTGATTGAGTACAAGACCGGTTTACGTGACCGGGCAGGTGCCATGCCTCCGTGGTATATGGAAAAAGACGTGGGGATCCAGAGCTATAAGAATGACCCTTCGCTGAGCGAGGCGGAGCTTGCGGCCATCTCGACCTGGGCACGAACCGGCACGCCGAAGGGGGACCCGGCCGATGCTCCGGAACCGCTGGTGTTCGATGACAGCCTGAAATGGACAGCCGGTGAGCCTGACCTGATCGTGAAAACGAATTCGGTAACCAAGCTGGCCGGAACCCCTGACTGGTGGGGTGAGATCGACAGAGTGCCGGTTGGTCTGGATGAAGACCGCTATGTGAAATCGGTTGAGATTGTTGAGGTGAATGATGTTGATAATCAGGCAGGGACGGGTCGAGAGACGGTCGGCGGGCGGTATATCTTTCATCACATGATCTGGAGCACCGCGCAGCTCGCCGAAAACGGGGACCGGGTTGAAGACACTGTCACCAGCTGGCCCGTGCATGAAGTGGGTCGCAATCCTGATCTGTTTGATCCCGATGGCGGACGCCTGCTCAGAGCGGGTACCTACATCTACTCAGATTCCGTGCATCTGCACTCCAACGGCCTCGACACCACCGGCCATCTGGAGATTGGATTCCGCTTTCATCCGAAAGGCTATGAGCCCAAGTACCAGCGCGCAACCCTGGGCCTGGGCAATGGCGTTGACATCAGTATAGCGGGCAATCAGGACGAGCAGGAGCTGCATGCCTATCGCGTGCTCGAGGAGCACACCAAGATCATTACTTTCGAGCCCCACCTGCATGCGCCGGGCGAGCGCATGTGTCTTGAGGCAATCTGGGGGTACACCGTTGAGACTCTGTCCTGTGTCGGCTATGACCACAACTGGGTGAGGGGTTATGCCTACGAGGCAGACGCGGCACCGCTGCTGCCAAAAGGCACAATTCTTCATATCGTGGGCTACATGAATAACACCGAGACCAACCCCAATGTGCCTGATCCGAGGAACTGGCAGGGATCGGGCAACCGATCGGTGACCAATATGTTCATCGACTTGGGTATGCGCGTTACCATGAATGACGAACAGTTCCAGCAGGAAATGGCCGACAGGCGGGAGGCCCTCGATCTGGGGCCGAATGACCACGTTATCGGATGCCCGCTGTGTCTGGCGCCGCTGGTCTCGCCGCTGGAGCGTTTCGAACGCGCCACCAGCGCTCAGAGTGATGATTAAGTGGAATATGCAGGAGAATCAGGAAAGATGAAAATGAAGATTTCTAACAACGCGGTGGTTAAGGCCTTGGCTGTATCGCTTGTTATGCTCATTTCAAACGGCGTGTTGGCTCAGACCTACCGCAGTGGTCAGCATGTCGAGCCGGCATTCGAAGGTTGGCGTCCCAACGAAGACGGTACCTTCAACATGATGTTTGGGTATATGAATGAAAATTGGGAAGAGGAACCTGATGTCGAGGTCGGTGAGGACAACTATTTTTCTCCGGGTGAGGCAGATCGCGGCCAGCCGACTCACTTCCTGCCCCGGCGTAATCGTTTCACGTTTGAGGTTACCGTGCCGGCTGACTGGGGCGACCGGGAGCTGGTGTGGACGCTGAAAGTCAACGGTGAAGAACGTAAGGCCTACGCGACACTGCGTCAGGATTACCTCGTGGACAACATGGTGATTGCTTCAGAAACCGGGTCCTTGGGGGCGGGCACCAGTTCTCCGGAATCACGCGCGAACGTTCCCCCGGTCGTTACCGTTCAGGGTGATGGTATTCGCAGTGCCAGAGTGGGTGAGCCAATCGCCGTCGACACCCTGGTAGAAGACGATGGCTTACCCCAACCTACGGATCCTGTAGAAGACGCCCGAAGGTTTGCTGAGTTTGCCGGTGGTGCACTGGCGGCAGTGCTGGTGACGCCGGAAGCGGTTATGCAGCGCCGGTTGATGTCACCACCGATCAAACCGACAGTCGATAAGGTCAACGGCCTTTATTATTCCTGGAATAAGTACCGCGGCCCGGGGGAAGTAAGCTTCGACCCGCCCCAGGTCAAAGTCTGGGAGGACACCCGAACCAGCGCCAATTCTCCCTGGGGTGCGCTGTTCTTGCCTCCGCCCGTCCCGGAGGATGGCATCTACGGTGTAAGCATGACCTTCAGTGAGCCCGGTGAATATGTTCTCTGGGGCAGGGCAGATGACGGAGGTCTTTATCATGATGCTTACATCACGGTGAATGTGTCCGAATAAGTTTGCGTCGCGTTTCTCAAAAAGGGGCGGAGTTATCGCCCCTTTTTTTATCTTTCATCGCCGGATCTTCTGCCTGGCGGCTCTCTGTTTACCACGGGTTCGCGGACATGCTGTTTGCCGGACGATTTCCGCGTTTGAGTAAGCCTCAAGAGTCACCCGGCGGCCGAATCGGTGCACCGCTGCATCGTTTGGCAACCCCCGGGCTGATTGACGCGAGATGACAAGGTCGCGTTGAAGCAGAAGCCAGCAGATAAAGGCTCGGAATAACGCGTTTTTCAAACGCGTTACCGAATAACCTCAAACCGAGGTGTTCATACCGGCAGAAATTCTCTAGCTTGGGTTTTTTACTGGGAGGGTGATTGATATGCGTCAGAGCTGTTTAGGTTCTTTGTGGGTTGTGTGCGTGCTGTTCTTACCGGCACTGTCTGCCGCAGAGGATAATCTGTTCTATTCAGACCTGGCCCGGGCCTGGTTCGAGGGCGGGGACAGTTTTGAGTGGCAGTCCACGACGCCCAACAACCATGGCGCGAAGGTTGATGTGTTCTACAGAACCTTCGGTGATCCGACAAACCCGCAGCTGTTGCTGGTTCACGGTTTTCCAAATTCCAGCTTTGACTTCTATAAGCTGGTGCCCTTACTGTCAGACGATTACTACATTGCCACACTGGATTTCCCCGGGTCCGGTTTTTCGGACAAACCTCTGGAAGGCTTTTCCTACATGTTGGCGGACAATGCCAGGCTGCTGGATTACTTTGTCCGGGAAATTGTTGAGTTTGACGATTTTGCTCTCTACACGCATGATCGCGGCGTCAGTATAGGCCTGTCATTTCTGGGCGATTACCTTGAGTCTGACCCGGATTACCGAATTAACTACCACTTCCTGTCAAACAGCGGCATGTATCTGCCTCTGGCTAATCTTGTTCCGTTTCAGCTGGCCATGCTGGATCCCGCACGGGGCCCGCAAATCATTGCCGCGCGCAAGGCCAGGCCGAGAGTGACCGAAGGAGATCCCGAGGCAGTGGCTTATGACGATATCTTTAAATTCAATGACGGAGATTCGGCGCTGCTGCATGTCGGTAAATATCTTCTGGAGCGGGCCGAGAATGAGACCCGCTGGCTTGAGAATCTGCCGCGTAGCCCGGTGCCGGTCGCCTATCTGTGGGGCCTGCTTGATGTGGTGAATCCGCCGCGCATTGCGCACCATGTCTGGGATCGCTACCTCAATGATCGGGATGCTGAGAGCTCGTTCTGGATCCTGCCGACTGCCGCGCACTATCCGCAGAGAGAAAAACCGGAGCAAGTGGCCAAGATTGTTCGCCTAGCTCTGGAGGGTAATGTGCCGGACCGCGAATCTGAAAATGCGTTCATGAGGAATTATGCGGCGGGTCGCAGTGCCGAAGACGCTATCTATATTGGCCGTTCAGAGCCCCGGCAAATGACGTTTCCCTTCCAGGAGCTGTACACCCCGGACGGCTATCTGCCGTAGCGTGGGTCATTCAAACAAGCCTTGTGAGGCTCAGCGGAAAATAGAACGCCTGCGTGCTTTGCGCGCTTGCCCGCAGGTCTTGTGGGTCGGCGCTGCCTGTAAAAGGTTTGTTCAGTTGCTGGTTTCGCTGGCGCTGGTAAATTTATTTTTCGGAATTTTGAAAGTGGGCTGCATCGTCGCAATGCTGGGGTCCGGCTCGAGGCGTTGGCCGGTCAGTCCCTTGTCTTCATATTTCATCTTGTTCAGAACGTAGCGCATGGATTCAAGGCAGGCCTTGTCGCGGTCATTGCCGTCAATCACCAGCCAGGGACTGTCGGTGGTCGATGTCCTTTCAAACATCGCTTCCTTGTGCTTGGTGTACTCATCCCATTTTGCCTGAGCCAAGGCGTCCACCGTGCTCAGTTTCCACTGCTTGAGGGGATTGGTCTGACGCTCGATCATGCGCTTGGCCTGTTCTTTCTCATCAATCGAGAACCAGAACTTGATCATGTGCAGGCCATCTTCCTTCAGCATCCGTTCCAGCAGTACGACTTGCTGAAGGAAAAATTTGTATTCTTTCTGAGTGCAAAAAACCAT
>Ga0213864_10000954_pt1 | contig 13156 bp, 9 predicted proteins | sample PICome_5_FD_160078 | JGI IMG/M metagenome (GOLD analysis project Ga0213864, IMG submission 160078) | Coastal seawater microbial communities near Pivers Island, North Carolina, United States - PICO247 | ecosystem: Environmental > Aquatic > Marine > Coastal | place: USA: North Carolina | collected... | reverse complement strand
TTTATCACAGAATAACGCTGAAGCACAGTTAAAAGAATTAGAAGCGCAAGAACAGATATTAAGAGATAAAGCCTCTGCATTTACTAAAGATGCTGAGCAAACAATGGCTTTACGTGGAGCGCTAGATGTTATAGCTGGTAAGAAGTTTGTAGTTGATGCTACTAAAGGAGATATTGGTAGTCACACGGTTAACATACTAGGTGACATGTTAGATAACTTTAATAACTTTGGTAATGTTGTTAGTTTAAGTTTAGAAGAATTAACATTAGACGCTAAAGGTGTTGACCCTGTAGAAGCTCAAAAGAAAATACAAGAACGTTTTGAACAGATAGATACGGAAATAAAACCAGCAGAAGGAGTTACTGATGAATATGCTCAAGAGTTTGATTCAACTATATCAGGTGGTTTATATAGATCAGTCGCGGAAATGTTAACAATGATGGGAGCATCGGCATTAACAGGACCTGCTGCACCGTTTGTATATGGTGGTATGATGGGGTTAAATGTAGCTGGTGGTGTAGTAGAAGAAATGAACGAGATGGAAGATGTATCTAATTTAGAAAAGTTAGGTATGGCTTCATCAATAGGTGTAGTTAATGGTGTACTAGAATCTGTAGGTGCTAAGTATACTAAAGTGTTTGCTCCAGGTGGATTAACAGGCGTTACTAAAAAAGTAATGCTTGACTCATTTAAAAGACTAGCTGGTAAAGAAGTTACTAAAAAAGCTTTAAAAGAAACTGCTGAACAAGTTTTAAAAGAAGGATTAGAAAAAGGTATATATAGAGCTACAACTAGAGGTTTTGTAGAAGGAGCTGTTGGTGAAGGTTTAACAGAGGTATCTCAAACAATAAGTGAAGTTGGTATTAAGTCTCTATATAACGAGTTGAAAGACGATGAGAAGTTTAAAGAGTTATCTAAGCAATTAACTGTTAGTAATTTATTAAAGACATTTACTATTGGAGGTTTAGCTGGTGGTATGTTTGGTGGGCTTAGTGCTACAAGTTCTGCATACAAAACCAGAACGATGGATAGGATAACTAACAAACAGTTTTTGTTTGCTAAAGCTTTAACTACAAATCCTTCTATAGCTACGCAATATAGTGCATATCTGTCATCAATGGTTGCTGATCCTAAAAACAAGATGACTAAAGAAGCTGCTGAAGCAGAACTAAGATCACTGAGAGAAGCTGGTGGAATATACAAGCAAGTATCTGATCTTGGTTTAACAACTGAGGGAGAGAAAAGAGCATTTACATTATTGCAAAAGAAAGCTAATTTACAAAAGCAGATAGACGCACAGCAAGATAAAGCATTAGTTAAAAGACAAAGAGAAGAGATAACTGCGCTTGATAAACAACTGGAAGATATTAGTTTAACTTATAACTTTGAAGCTGCATATCAAAGAGGTATAGAAAAGTCTGCGGCAATAGCTGAGGCGTCTGGTAAAGGGTTTAATGTAATAGAAAGTAGCTCAGACTTTGAAGCTAAAATGAAAGAGCTTGGTCAAGAAGATGATCAAGGTTTTAGATCAACACCTGGATACATAGATACTGATGGTACTATATATATTAATGATCAAGTAGCTAGAGATTTAAAACAAATTGGTGTAGCTAATCATGAATTACTACATGGTATAACTGGCAAGCAATTAGCTGGTGTAAGTGCGGATCAGAAAGCTGCGTTAATTGAGGATTTTAAAAGTCAATTATCTAAAAAAGAACTTGATGCTATCACACCTCGTATAGAGCAAGAATATGGAGGAGCTGAAGGTGTTACTGCAGAAGAATACTTCAATGTGTTTGCTGAAGCGATAATAGATGGTGATATAAAATATAATGAAAACATATTTACTAAGATAGGTGATTGGTTAACTAAAAATATATTAAGACCATTAGGATTTAATCAAGCTAGTTTTAAAGACGGAAGAGCTGTATATAATTTTATGAAAGACTACGGTAAACAAAGTAGACGTATAGTTATGGGAGTTCAAGAAGATTTTGAAGGTGATGTAGGCACAATAATAAAAGAAGGAACTGCAGCTCCTGCTATACCAGCTATGAGTAGAAGAGATGTAACTGAACTAGCTAAGTCTTATAAAGAAGATCCTGCTTCTGCAGATATAGAACAACTTATACAACAATATAGAAACTTAGCATTTAAAGCTTTAGGTTACGAGAGAGGTAAAGGTGATATACCGGCTTCTGAAGCACAGTCATTTGTCGATGCTGAATTTATAAATATAATTGATAGATATGATGGATCAACTGAGTTTTCTACATGGGTTAATTCTAATATAAGACCTAAGCGACAACAGTTTTATCAAGAGCAAATAGGTGAAACAGCTGAGAGTTTAGATAAACAAGAAGCTAGACAAGTAGCTGATGAAGCACCTACACGTAAAGAAGTAAGTGAGAAAGAAGCTAGACAGGAAAGTCGTAAAATAAAGGTAGCAAAAAGATTAGGTGTTGAAGAGCAAATTAAAAAAGAAGTAGACAGCAAAATAAAAGACATAGATGTAACTAAACTTAATTATAAAAAATTAAAAAACTTAGCTACAGATACTATTGGTGAACTGTTTGGTATATCTCCTAAGAAGTTAATTAGTAATGCTAACTTAACTAAAGGTGAAATAGCTAACGCGCAAAGGTTTATAGCTAAGAATGTAGACTTACTTATGTCTATGTTACCTGAAGGTTACAGTAGTGATTTTACATCGTCAGGTGTACCTAAAGTATTATTAGAAAATTTTTATAACCAGCGTAGTGTTAGAGCTAAAACAGGTCCAGGCTTAAAAGTACAAATTAAAAAACCAGATATAAAGACTAATGAGTTTTTAGAAGTGTTTGGTTTTGTAGATGGTAAACCAACTAGAGATGATAGAAATATATCTTCTAGAGTGCTAGCTCTTGCTAATCAGGCTGGTAAGATGATGACTAATCAAGCTGTAAGAGAACAAGCTATATTAGAAGGTGTAAATCCATCTAAGTTACAAACATTGTCTAGTCCTGTACCACAAGGTTTCTTTAGCAAAAAGTCTGACAAGAATAAAGGTAGAACATTTGATGAAATATTAAATGATATATATGGTGTTGAAGAAATAAGTGATCAGCGTAAAGCTCAGTTATTAGGTGAAGCATTAAGACAGAAGTTAAAAGAAAATCCAGAAGAAACAATAAGAGATATTATTACTGCTGTAGCTGATGGATTACAAATAAAAGAAGGCTTTGCTTACGAGCAAGTATTATATGATGTTATTAACGATGCTGTTGCTGAATATGATATACCTGGTTTAGAATTATCAGCTGGACCTACTGAAGTTGGTGGTGCAGCAGATATAGTACTCACTTACTATGGTCAAACAATAGGTATTGAAGCTAAGAAAGGTAATGCTAGATTTGGTAGTGTAACAGCTACTTATGATGAAGATGGTAATTTAGTTATTAAAAAGAATTACACTTTTGATAAGCTACTAAAGCAGATGCTTAAAAATGCTAAACCTGAAATTGACGCATATGTAAAAGAAGCTAATGTAATAGGTAAAAGATTATTTGGTGAAAAATATATACCAATAAAATATATTACCGAAGCTATACCGCAAGAAGTTTATAGTGAACTACAAGAAAGAGGTTTTCAAAAAGCTATAACTCAAACAATGAAAGTTAACACTGACTTTGTTTCAGAGTTGTATTGGGCTAAGAAAAATGGAACTGCTTATATACAGATACAAGGATTAGGAACTTACTATTTGACAGATCCTTCAAATACAAATATAGAAAACCCATTGAACTTAGATGTTCCACCGTTTGACGCTGATTTAGAATTATCATTTGCAACTGGCTCTAATAGCGCTAATAATCCTAGAGTTTATCCAAATGATATACTAGTTGATGGTAAAAAGAAAGGTAGTAAAGCATTACCAGGTAGTACTGGATTTAGAAGAATATCACTTAGGTTTCAACCTAGCAAGATAACTGGACTAGATAAATCACCGCTACAACTTGATTCACCTCCAAGTATAGCTAAAGCATTTAACCAAGCAGATGTCAATAATAAAATAACAGAAGAACAGGAAATAGCTTATAAAGAAAATAAAGAACTAGGTAAAGGTTTTTTAAGTAAGAGAAGCGCTAATCAACCTGTAGTTATAAATGATCTTACTGTTACAGATCAAGCGGTAAACAATGGCAACAAAGTAGAGCAACCAGTTAAAAAGATTAGGGTATTTGATTTTGACGATACATTAGCAACTAGTAATAATCTAGTGTTCGCCACTAAAGATGGTGAAACAATTGAACTAAATGCAGAAGAGTTTGCTAAAAAAGGTGATAAACTCTTAGCTGATGGATACGAGTTTGACTTTACTGATTTTAATACTGTAAGGGACGGTGGTGAAGGACCATTGTTAAAGCTAGCTAAAAGAATTAGAGATACTAGAGGTAATGAAGACATATTTGTATTGACTGCTCGTGCACCAGAAGCTCAAGGAGCTATATATGAGTTTTTAAAATCACAAGATCTAGAATTAAAACCAGAGAACATCGTAGGTCTTGGTGATTCAACTGGAGCTGCTAAAGCACAGTGGATGATAAGCAAATATGCAGAAGGTTATAATGACTTTTATTTTGCTGATGATGCTTATCAAAATGTATATGCAGTTCAACAAGCGTTTAATGTTCTAGATATTAAAGGTAGAGTACAACAAGCTAAAGCTGAACAAGGATTTAGAAGTACTAGAGATATTAACGAAGAGTTTAATAAAATAATAGAGCAAACAAAAGGTATAGATGCCGGTACTAAGTTTTCTGATGTTAGAGCTAAATTAGCAGGACAAAAAAATGATAAGTTTAAATTTTGGATACCTTATTCAGCTGAAGATTTAACTGGTCTTATATATCCTTTATTAGGTAAAGGTAAGGTTGGTGATGCTCAGATGAAGTTCTTTAAAGAAATGTTATTTAGTCCATTAGCTAAAGCAAACGCAGGTATATCTAATTCAAGGATACAAATGATGAATGACTTTCAAGCCTTGAAGAAAAACCTTAAAGTTCCTAAAAATTTAACTAAAGAAAATAAAACAGGTTTTACTAATGAACAAGTTGTTAGGATTTATATATGGAACAAACTTGGTCAGGATATTCCTGGTATCAGTAGTAAAGAATTAAATGATGCGTTAGCTTATGTTGAAGATAATATATTTTTCAAAGATAAATTAAAAACGTTTGGTGATAGATTATTAGAACTTACTAAAGGGGATGGATGGTCTAAACCAAATAAGGACTGGTTTGCTGGAACTATACAAACTGATTTACTAGATGTACTTAATACAACTAAGCGTGATAAATACATGCAAGAGTTTAATGACAATGCTGATATAATATTTAGTAAAGAAAATTTAAATAAACTAGAAGCTGTATACGGTAGCAAATATAGAGAAGCTATAGAGAATATGCTACGTAGAATTAAAACAGGTAAAAATAGATTAGAGTCAGGTAATAGATTAAGCAATAAAGTATTGAACTATATAAACGGTTCGATTGGTGCTATCATGTTCTTCAATACTAGATCAGCTATACTACAAACTATATCTAGTATTAACTTCATAAACTGGAGTGATAACAATCCACTAAAAGCTGGCTCAGCATTTGCTAATCAAGCACAGTATTGGAAAGACTTTAAAACATTAATGAACTCAGACTTCTTAGTTGATAGACGAGCTGGTTTAAGATTAAACATAAATGAAAATGAAATAGCAGATTTAGCTAAGACAGCTAAGAACAAAGGTAAAGCAGCTATAAGTTATATACTTAGGAAAGGTTATTTACCTACACAGTTTGCTGATAGCTTTGCTATAGCTTCTGGTGGTGCTACATTTTATAGAAATAGAATTAAAACATATTTAAAAGAAGGTTTATCTCAACAAGAAGCAGAAGCAAGAGCAATGCAAGACTTTAGAGAAATAGCTGAAGAGTCTCAGCAATCTAGTAGACCTGATAAAATATCACAGCAACAGTCTAGTGATTTAGGTAGAATATTATTAGCGTTTGCTAACACACCTATGCAGTATGGTAGATTAACTAAACGAGCTTATCAAGACTTGGTTAATGGTAGAGGCGATGCTAAATCTAACGTAAGTAAAATAATATACTATACGTTTGTACAGAACATGATATTTAATGTGCTACAACAAGCTGTATTTGCTTTGGGCTTTGGTGATGATGATGAGAAAGAAGAAAAGTATTATGACACAGCAAATGGTATGGCTGATTCTATATTACGTGGATTAGGTATTGCAGGTTCAGCGGTGTCTGTAGGTAAAAACTTTTTACTTGATATATATGAAAGATCTAAAAGATCAAGACCTGAATACGTAGATTCTGTTTATAAGTTGTTACAGTTTTCTCCACCTATTAGTTCTAAAATATCTAAGATTAGACAAGCAGCTTGGATGTTTGATAGTAAAAAGCGTAGGCAAGAAATGATAGATAAAGGTTTAAGCTTAGACAACCCAGCGTATGAAGCTTTTGCTAAAGTGTTTACAGCAGGAACAAATGTGCCGTTAGATAGAATATATTTAAAGCTTGATAATATAAATGCTGCTATGGCAGAAGATAGTGAAACATGGCAGACAATAGCTTTACTAGCTGGTTGGCCTGAATGGCAAATAAAACCTAGTAAAAAGCCTAAAGGTAAAAAGAAAAAGAAAAAGTCTTTTGGTTCAACGTCTAAACGTGGAGGATACAGAAGTGGTGGAGGTGGATTTACTAAAAAGAAAAAAGGAGGATTTGTTAGGAGCAAATAAAATGGGCACCATACCCAAAGTTCCTGTAACCCAAGGGAGATCGTAAGGTCTCCCTTTTTTTTATTAGTAATTACTTAACATTAGTATAGGGAAATAAAAAAACCCTACTGTGATAGTAGGGTGATGATAGAATATTATTCAACTGTAACTGCTACTATAGTTCTAGAAACCAGTTACATAGTTTTTTTAACTAGACATTATTTAAAAATGAGAAGAGGTGACTACGATAAGTAATCACCTCTTTTTTTAATCTACACAGTCAGTGTGTTTTTCTTTTATTTTTTTATACAAACTGCATTTAGTATTTACAACTACTATCATATAATTATTAGCTGCTTGTTCTGTTATTGCTCCAGCTTGATAATCTTCTTGTAACCATCTTTGCATTTGGTTTAAGTTGTGTATACATTTGTCTATATTTTTACTATAGTATATTCTGTTTTGGACCTTGCAACTAGGTAATTTCACAAGCGCCACCAGCGCAAGCAAGCTCACCAGAAAGGTCCGTGTTATCTTCTCCTTCATATACATTTGATAGGTTTATATCGGTTAATGACTTCATCATTTCGTCATACTTGGTTTTATTTATATCTTCAAATGGTGCTTGTGTATAAGTTCCACCATCGTATGGCAACACTGATAGACCGTTATAATGATCTCTATTATCCCACATCCACTCACCTGCTGTTTCCCACTCTTCAGCTTTTAAACTAACTGTAGCAGAAACATTATGAGTATTAGATCCACGTCTATGTCCTGGTGCTACCCATTCAGTTGCTATTTTCTTTATACGTTCTAACAATTGAAATGGTGATTCAGTTCTAAGTATTGAACCTTCAGGTGCTTTCTGTGGTATACTAATAACAGCAGTATCATGAGGTCTAAAGTAATCATCTTCGATTAACTCAGGATGAAACTTATTTAAATACCCATACATACTCTCATTCTTTCCTACACGTATTCTACGTATGTAATAATCGTTATGCCATGCGTGAATACCCGATGAAGTTCCTAATGCAAGAGACGTCGTCCCTGCAGGCTTTACAGTTGTGCATCGTGCTGCTGGATTAATTCCAATCAGCTTCGCTACGCGGGTGTTTTCTCTTTTTACTACGCTTGCGGCTTTCTTCAGATCGTAACCTAGTACTGTGCCTGATCCTATACCCGTCATGCTCACTCCAATCAGTGCGTCTTTTTCTGTTGTCTCTCTCCATATATCTCTTAAATAATGAAAGTCTGTATATCCAGCTTGTAACGTACCTATAAATGAAGCAACTTTAACTCTGTTGTTAAAGTCTTCTTGTGATTCAATATCACTAGCATTTACTTCACATAAGTTGCAAAACTGATATGGTCGTAAAGCTATTTCACAACAGGGATTTGTACCCCAGTCTTTATCATTATTAAGATAAATACCTGGTTCACCTGCGCCTGATAGCTCTACACGTTTCCAAAGATCCATAAAAAAGTCTTTAGTAATTTTATGTCTCATTAGTACAGCAGAGTTATTGGCTCTACCTCTTTGTGGTGCTTCTTCCCACCAATGACCCGATTTACAACCGATCATTGCATCGTCATCCGCTGAGAACAAACTAATTAAAGCTGCTCGTCGTATCCCACCAGCTAAAACTGCGTCTGCTATATGGCAAACTATATCGTGTGTTTCTAATGTAGTAAGCTGATCGCCGTCTTCCTTGTTGTCTAATATTCCTGTTATCTTTACTATACATTCTTTTAATGGTTGAGGTCCTGGTGCTTTACCACCTGATGTAACTAGTAAAGCTCCTTTAGCTCTTATATCTGAGTAATCAAACTGTATTTTACTTGATCGTCTTTCACCCATATAAGACTTCATTAAAACTTTAATAGCATCTGCCCAACCTTCAATACTATCACCAATTAAAAACCTTCTAGTTCTTTTAGCATATGGTTTATTAACTGGAGGTAACTTAGCAACGTGATGATGCTGTACTGAGTAACCTACACCAGTTCCGCCAAGTAGGAGAAACATGATTTCATTAAACGACTCAGGGTGGTCGATTGGTAGATACGCACAATTGTATACGCGATTAGGAGATATTTCAATAGGTTTGCCACCAAATTGTAGCGAACGCATAGATGGTAAAACTTTTTTATCGTAGACAAGTTCATAAGCTTTTTCTATTTGATCTGTAAGTTCTGGGTATTTCTTGATATGCATATTTTTATTACGCGTTACAAGTTCTTCCCATGTTTCTCTTCGGTTTAGTTCTGGTATGTACTTAGCGTACTTCATATAAACGGTTATATCACTTAGAATCTTGTTCGATAACTCCATCTTCTTTGTCTTGTTTTGTTTTTTCTTTTAATTTACCTAAAGCATCTTCGTAACCTGGCATATGCTTTATCGTTTCAAGAGTACCAACAGATAAAGTTCTTATATTGTTAATTTCATCTAATAACATTTGTATAACTCTACCCATTGCCTCTATTTTATTTTTCATTTCTAGCAAAGTACTTTCTTTCATATTCAATAAGTTCTTTATATTTTAAATATCCTTTATTCTCTATACTCCACTTGATAAACTTCTCAAGTTGTCGCTCAGCATATTTACGTCTAGCTAAGTCTTTCTTCTCCCAAGTATTAAGCTCACGGTTTCTTCGCATTCTTTCTTAGTTTGTGGTTTATATAATATAACGTCAGGGTGATGTGTAGATATATATTTTTTAAATAGCTTCCAACGTAATGGAAAACTCTCATTTGGCCTTCCTTTACACTCGATGATAAATCCGCGTCCAACAAAGTCTGGTGTATACGTAATAGCTCTAATTTTCTTTCCACCTCTTTCTCTATACTCTCCTTTTGAATTTGCTTGTCGTTCATATGATTTATTATTAAAGGAAAAAGAAGGGACAAGCTCGAAAGTTTGTCCCTCATATTTAGCTTTGATCTTAGCCTCTTTCAAGACTATGTACATATATTTCTCTAACCCTGATGCAAACTTTATTCCATCATATTCTACCTTATTAGCTCTTACTGGACCACGTTTACGACGCGATGTCCGAGACATAATATGGTAAACCGTTAGACTTAGTTTCAGCTAGCTCTTCACGTGCAGCTTGAATATAAAGTATTGCATCCATTAATTCTTCTTGTACATCATTTAAATATGCAGCAAGATCTTTAACACCAGTCTTACGTTCACTATCTAATGTTTGCCCATACTTTTCGTAGCCAACATCTGAGCGTAATACAAACTTATCAACTACTCTTTCGACTACAGGATCTCTAAATTTAATTTCTTTCTTAGTCATTTTTCACAAATGTTCCGTTAGACATTTTACCTTTACGGTTTTTAATCTCTGCATATGCAGCGTCTATACATTGCTCAATAGATGTTCCGCCTAGTTCTGCTAAGTTAGTTAACACAACAACCATATCACCAATAGCATCTACAAACTCTTCATGATTATTTTTTAGTACAGCTCTACCTAATTCACCAGCTTCTTCCATTAATTTACAAAACTGGGTTTTAGTATCGCCTTTATCATATAGGTTTCTATCGCTAGCCCATTGTCTTATAAGATCAAATCTATTTTCAGTGTGGAACTCTGTTTTACTGTGAACTGTTTTACCATTAGTAGGTAACTTAGCTCTTGCAGCTAACATAGATATATATTCATTATATTCTTCTTTAGCTTTGTTAGATATTCTATCTACTTCTTCTAAGAACTCTTTGCTAAAAGCTTTATTATAGATGTAAGTTCTATTATTGTTGTACATAGATGTCTTAGCATTGTCTACAATCCATTTAACCGTGTCTTTGGTTAATTCAAACGTACCGTGTATTGTTTCCCATGATCTACCTAGTTCATCCATTAATCTGCCTTTAAGTTTGTTTAATGGTACAGGAAATGTACTGGTTTGTTCTGTTGCGTTTATTTTCATTTTAAATAATTGTTTATAAGGTTTGTGGTCTACGCGATAGCCATAAGACTTTTGAAGTTCTATCTCGCGGCTCGATATATAATCGATGTCAGTGCTTTGATCTAGAACTTCGTATTCGTCTGGGCTATAGCCCTGTTGTTGTGTAACTCTACTATTAAGATTACGTGTAACACCGATCTTTTTACCCGGTATGTGGTATAAATAATATGTTAAATTATCCATAGTGATCTGCTTTACGTTGTGCAAGATTTGTAGGCTTTAAAAACTTACCAAGATCTCTTTCATATAAATGTAGGTTGTGTGCAAAGTGAAAGTATGTACCGATATCATAATGTGCTTCTCCTGCAACTAACTCTTGCAATTGTGAAAAACAATACTGATCATTACAGAAACCAAACCAGAGATCATTAGATCGCATCGTCACGCACATATTAAGCTTATTGTCTACAACTGTAAACTGTATAGCGTAAGTACATGGTGTATCTCTTTCGTATAACGAATGTTCTTTACCATCGTATATACTTATAGTAGCTTGTCTTGTATTAGGATCACGTCTTAGTTTATCTATTACGTATTCAAGCTGACTGTTTCTAGCCCACTGATAACCATAGTTAGAGTTAACATTACCATGTTCATCAGCCATTTTATTCCATATTGCAGGTACTTTACCATATAGTTCGCCTAGCTTTTTAACATTGCGATCTTCAGATAAATACCATTCCCACTCTGCAAATGCGTAGTCTTGTCTGAACTTACGCCACTCATGGGTAATGTTACGCTCGTATGGCTTAGCCATTTCAAAGCCTATATTAAATAAAGCTTTCGTACCTGCAAAGTCAGTACCATAATGTTCTATACATTGGTACCAATATTCAAATGCTTCATTAGCATTTCTAAATTTATTGCTGAACGTTTTTGTCATAATAAAATCTATATAATTCAAATAGTTTAGGGAGTATTTCCCTTTTATTATAGTCTCTTGGTGATATTGTTTCCTTACCGTTTGCGACCACTCTTATTTTCCAAGCAGCATTATCAAAACCAGGTGCAACTGCTAGCATACCTATTTTTATGCCATGATTTACACACCAGCTATATGCTTTTTTATCTTCTTCAGTTTGATCGTACGGTTCAAGTTTAACTATTCCCAAGGCATTTTCTCTTCAAGATCAGGTAGTACGTGTGGTACAAAGCAACCTGATCGTGGTTCCCAAGTAAAGAAAGCTTCAGCTCCGTTTTCGCCAAGGTTTTGGAACTTAACTTTTAATACTTTAACCTTTGTTGTTTTAGCTTCATAGTCTCTATGTACTAATAAGCCATGATAACTAGCATCGTACCATTCACCACCACCTTTAATGTTATACATCGTTGGCTCTTCAATTTGGCCTTCACTGTTCTTATACATTTTAGTAGGGTGAGCTACGATCATAACTAAGACATCATACTTTTTTGCAAATGTTTCTATCTTAGTTAAGTATTCCATTGTATATCGGTTTACATCTTCAGTTGTACAATCAACGTCTCTAACTTTATTAAATGGATCTATAACAAGGCATTTAATACCTTTACGCTTTACAAGCTCTGCACCTTTACGTAGTACAGACTCAAGTGTATAACGTTCCATATCAATAAAGAAAAAGTTATTGTTAACGTGATCTGCAACTTGATTCCATTTGTCACCACCAATATCGCCTTTGTTAGGCATATCACCCCATACTTTACGCATTAACTTATGTGCATGTAAATATGTAGGGGCATTTTCAGGTGAAGCAAATGCAGTCTTCCAACCATACTCTTTGTTATAACCTACAACCATTTGATCTACAAAGTCTGACTTACCTGAACTAGGTATACCAGTTACTGTTATAAATTGACCTGTGTATGTAGAAAATATATTATCAAAGTTGGATAAACCTATTTGAAAACCTTTCTTAAAACCATTACGTACAAAGTCTGTAACTTCATCTTCAATATCCCTAAACGTTGTAACGTTTTCAAGAGGTACTGGACTTGCGTTTGTTATACGTGACAATAGCTCCTTAGCTGAGTACTTTAATAAATACTCGTTAGCATCTTTGCAATCATCAAACGTAGCTAAATAACAAACCTCAGCGCCAAGACGACGTATAAGCTCTGCTTGTAATGCTTGACCTGCAGCATCTGAATCTACTGCAATGATTATCTTTTCTTTATCTTCAAAGTAATCAATACAATTATCTAAGTAATCTAGGTTGTTCGTGTTTAACGTAGCACCGTTTGGAACTGAGATAACATTTGATATACCAGCTTCATGCAAAGCTAATACATCCATCTCGCCTTCAACAATGATACAGTCTTTATGACCTACAATACTATCTATATTGTAAAATACTTTTTCAGCGCCTTTATATAACTTAAAGTTCTTACGTGCATCACGATATTTAATATTA
>Ga0213864_10000953_pt1 | contig 13162 bp, 17 predicted proteins | sample PICome_5_FD_160078 | JGI IMG/M metagenome (GOLD analysis project Ga0213864, IMG submission 160078) | Coastal seawater microbial communities near Pivers Island, North Carolina, United States - PICO247 | ecosystem: Environmental > Aquatic > Marine > Coastal | place: USA: North Carolina... | reverse complement strand
GTGTCAAAGGGGCCAGATCTTGCAACAGCAGCTGTGTTTGTTCGGGTTCCAGATCCGGCAGCCGCAACTCCAGCGAGCGCCCCCCATCGAGCACCTGAACGCCAGCGGCAGCCAGGCGAGGTGCATCCTCTTGCCCCGATGCTGCAGGCAGGGTGATTTGAGCAAGGCGGGCCTGCACAGCTGCAACACTGAGATCGCCGCAGGCTTCAAGGCTGCAGCTGCGCTCGATCTGCACCTGGGTGCCGCCAGTGAAATCAAGCCCAGGCCGCAGAGGCGCAGCAATGCGTGGATTGCTCCAACAAAGCGCCATGCCGATCAAGCTCAGCAAAACCGCCAACGCCGAAGCCATCCAGCCCTGACGACGGATGCGGCTGATCCGGAAGCGGAGCTGGCTCATGGGCGAAGCAGCGGGATCGGGGGTAAGCGACGAGGCAGACATTCAGGCAACACCTCCAGGCAGTTGCGTGGCAGACAAAAAATTGGTGACACGCCGCAGAGCTGGATAGCCCATCAACAGACGCAGCAGCGTGCGCGTGCAGCTCAAAGCGGTAAACAAACTGAGCACAAGACCGATGCCCAAAGTGAGCGCAAAGCCCTTCACCAAACCGGTGCCCAAAAAGAACAGTGCAGCGCAGCTGATCAAGCCGGTGACATGGCCATCGAGGATCGAAGAAAAAGCCAGGGAGAAACCCGCATCAATCGAACGGATCAGGGTGTTACCGCGCCGCAGCTCTTCTTTGACCCGCTCGAAGATCAACACATTGGCATCCACAGCGATGCCGATCGAGAGGATGAAACCGGCGATGCCAGGAAGGGTGAGCGTGACAGGAATCAGGGCATAGAGCGCCAGGTTGAACAGGGCGTAAAGGCCCAAAGCCATCACCGCCACCGCGCCAGGGAGGCGATACATCACCACCATGAACACCGCCACCAAGGCCAGGCCTGAAAGTGCAGCCACCAAACTGCGTTGCACGTTCTCAGCGCCGAGCGTGGCACCGATCGTGCGCTGTTCGATCACCTTCACAGGCAACGGCAACGAGCCACCGCGGAGCTGCACCTCCAGGTCGCGAGCCTCTTCAGCGGTGAAGTTGCCGGTGATGCTGGCGGCCCCACCCGTAATGCCGGCCGGCTTGAACTCAGGGCCCACACTGGCCTCACTGATGGAGCGGCCATCGAGAACGATGCCCAACAGCCGATCGCTGCCGGCAATGCTTTGGGTAAGTTCGGCGAACTTACGGCCACCTTCTGGGTTGAAAGCCAGGGTCACATCCCAAGCGCTGCCAGTGGCCTGCTGCTGACGACCCGCACTGGTGAGGTCTTTGCCGGTGAGCAGGGACGGCTCGAAAAGAGCAACGATGCGGCTGTTCACATCAGCGAGCAGCAGCTCCAACTGATCGCTTTCCGAACTGCCGTCTGGCACGGACACACCCAGCTCACGCAACGCCTTGGCCAGCTCCTCTCTGTTGAGATCCTCCCCATCAGGGTTCTGGCGGCTCTGCAGAAGCACAGCCTCACCTTGGCGCTTCAGCTTGAGCAGACCTTTCATCTCTGCTTCGGTGCCCGGCTTCTGGGCGCGGAACTCCAGCAAGGCCGTGGTGCCGAGCACCTTGGCGGCCCGGCTGGGATCCTGCTCACCGGGCAACTGCAGCACGAGCTGGTCGTCACCCACGGTTTGCAGGGTGGATTCGGACACGCCCAGGCCGTTGATGCGGCGATCCAGCACATCTTTCACCGCTTCGAGCTGCTCGCCCTGCACCTTCTTGATGGCGCCAGTGGGCAACACCTGAAGGGTGAGCTGGCTACCGCCTTTGAGGTCCAAACCAAGCTGCAGCGGGAAGCTGCTCAACACAGCCCCGGCTGCAATGGCCAAAGCCAGGATCAGGGCAAACCACCCCTGTTGACGCGCCATCGGAAATCAGGGGGTGAAGAATCAGATCTGGCCGGCTTTGAGAGCCTTGGCGGTTTCCACGATCTGATTGGGCTGAATGATCGTGAGGTTTTCCAGCGTGCCGTTGTAAGGCGTAGGAATGTCCTGCGATGAGAGGCGCACCGGCCGGCAATCGAGATCGTCGAAGCACTGCTCGGTGATCAGCGCCATCAGCTCAGCACCGATGCCACCGGTCTTCATGCACTCTTCAACGATCAGAACCTTGTGGGTTTTGCGGATCGAGCAGGAGATGGTCTTCATATCAAAGGGCTTGAGGCTGATCAAATCGATCAGCTCCACGCTCACACCGTCTTTCTCCAGCTGCTCCACCGCCTTGAGGCAGTGGTGGCGCATGCGCGAATAGGTGATGATCGTGACGTCACTCCCCTCTTTGACCAGATCGGCCTGGTCAAGTGCACAGACGTAATCGCCCGAGGGAATCTCTTCGCTGAGGTTGTAGAGAAGAACATGCTCAAAGAAAAGCACGGGGTTGTTGTCACGGATGGCGGCCTTCATCAGGCCTTTGGCATTGGTGGGGGTGCTCACCGCCACGATCTTGATGCCAGGAACAGCGTGGAAATAGGCCTCAAGCCGCTGGCTGTGCTCAGCACCAAGCTGCCGTCCCACACCACCGGGACCACGCACCACCGCTGGAATTGTGTAATTGCCGCCGCTGGTGTAACGAAGCATCCCCATGTTGTTGGAGATCTGGTTGAAGGCCAGCAGCAGGAAGCCCATGTTCATGCCCTCCACGATCGGCCTCAGGCCGGTCATTGCAGCGCCCACAGCCATACCGGTGAAGGCGTTCTCAGCGATCGGCGTATCGAGCACGCGCAGCTCGCCGTACTTGTCGTAGAGGTCTTTGGTGACCTTGTAGGAACCGCCGTACTGGCCGACGTCCTCCCCCATCACACACACATGGGCGTCGCGGGCCATCTCTTCGTCGATGGCCTCGCGCAGGGCGTTGAACAGAAGCGTTTCTGCCACGGCGGAGCTTTCAGTCCGGCTCTGGCCGGTCGCTCGGCCAATTTATCTCAACCGCCTGCGGCAAAGGTTGCCAGAAGCAGCACCGACAGCAGCATGCCGGGAGAGAGCAGCAGCACGAGCAGCTGCAGATCGTGGGCGGTCATCAATCAACGTGTTCTGCAAGCACAAGCTAGGGGGTTTGTTCGGCTTGGCTCCAACCCGGTAGCAAGCTGCGTATAAAAGTGAGAAACAAACCGAGGCCCACAAAGGCAAAGGTGAACGTGGCCAGAAAGCTCATACCCACGATCAGGGTTTTCATGAACACCGCAATGCTCTGGGCAAAACGGGCCTCGTAATGGGGCGGATGTTCGGCGTAGTAGCCCACGACCTTCTGGGCCAACTGCAGTGCCAGCCAGCCGAATCCAAAGCTGGTGAGGGAACCGCTGAGAAAGCTGAACGGACCCTTGCGTGGTTTCGCCGGGGCCCCAGTCTCGGCGGAACCGGACGCCGAAACGTCAGCTGAGGGCTCGTTGGCAGAGCGATCGCTCACGGCGCAGGCAACAGTTGGCTTCAACCCAGCGTGACACCGGATCCGGTCAGCCGGCAGACCCAGGCATCAAAGCCACCGCGCTCGAGTGGTTCGGCCAACTCCTGCCGGGCCGCATCAGCGGCCTCAAGATCGGCATAAACAGCGAACATGCTGGGCCCTGATCCGCTCATCGCCACAGCCAAGGCCTGGCTGTTGTGCCGCAGCAACAGCAAACCTTCCTGCACGCTGGCCACCTCGGGTTCCACCACCGCCTGCAGGTCATTGCGCAGCGGCGGCAAGGCTGCCTGACCGCGCAGGGCCTCCAGCAAAGCGCTGCCCCTGAGAGCGGCGCGGCGCTGTTCAAAATCGGCTTCGTTGCTGAGATAAAAATCACCACGCTGCTCACGGCAGCGTCCGTAGGCCCAGGGCGTGGACACACTGGCCTGCGGATGTTTGATCAACAACACCGCCAGCTGGGGTGGCTGGTGCAAGTCGGCCGAAGCGAGCACTTCGCCGCGACCGAAACACAGCTGAGTACCACCGTCGATGCAGAACGGCATGTCCGAGCCGAGCTGCGCAGCCATCGCCAGCAACTGCTCACGGCTGAAACCACAGCCCCAAAGAGCGTTCAGGCCCACCAGTGCCGCAGCACCATTGCTGGAACCACCCGCCAAGCCGGCACCAATGGGGATGCGCTTCTGCAAGGTGATCGCCGCTCCTAGCTCGGGCAAACCAACCCGTGAGCGCAGCAGCTCTGCTGCTTTCACGATCAGATTGCTGCCATCGATGGGCAGATCGGCGCGATCACACGTCAATCGAATGGCAGCGTCGGCGGTGGGGCGAAAGCTGAGCTGATCGGCCAGGTCGAGGGTCTGCATCACCATCGCCAGCTCATGGAAGCCATCGGCCCTGAGGCCAAGCACCTCCAAGTGGAGATTGATCTTGGCGGGGGCGCTGACCAGCAGCTCAGCCATGGAATCGGTTAGGCGTTGAGCCGATTCAAACCTGCCGCAAGAGCCACCCACTGCGCTGGGGCCACTTCCTGGGGGCGCTGCTCCATGCCAATTCCCGCTTCAGCACAGAGGCCAAGCAGCTGATCGGCTTCCGCCGCACCCGCCAGCGTGTTGCGCAGCATCTTGCGACGGGCAGCAAAACAGCGACGCAACAGGCTTTCCACCGTGCGTGCCAACTGCGGATCCAGGCGTTGATCGGGAGGAAGAGGATCGATGGCCACCACCTCACTCATCACCTTTGGCGGCGGCTGGAAACAGCGGGGCGGCACCGGGCACACCGAACGGCACTGCGCCAGCAGCTGCATGCGCACACTGAGGGCCGAATAGGAACTGCTGCCCGGCCACGCCCGAATGCGTTCAGCCACTTCCTGCTGCATCAGCAGCACCAAACGCCGGTAGGGCTGCTCCCTAGGTCGATCCAGTCGACCCACCAGGCGCTCAAGCAAAGGACCAGTGATGTTGTACGGGATATTGGCCACCACGATGCTGGCCTCAGGCAGCGGCACAGCCAGCACATCCCCCTGGGTGAGGCTGAAACGCGGATCGGCAGCAAAGCGTTCCTCCAAACCCTCAACCAGATCCCGGTCCAGCTCCACCGCGGCAACAGCAGAAGCCATGGATGCCAGCAACTGCCTGGTGAGTGCGCCGCGGCCAGGACCCACTTCCAGCACGGTGTCCGCAGGACTGAGCTCGGCAGCCGCCAGGATCTTGGCAAGCACACTGTCATCCTTGAGCCAGTGCTGGCCGAAGCGTTTGCGGGTGCGGTGGGCCGCGAAGGTCATCGACAAACAGGCAGCAGGCCGATCTCCAGATTGCTCCCTTGCCGATCGTCAGCCGAATGCATAAACCGGAAGCAGCGCCTGTGCTGCCATGCACTGCCCGATCAAGCCCCTCCTGCTGCTGGTCGCCGGCATCAGCGCTGTCAGCCTGGTGCGTGGCGGCTCAGCGGCACGAGCCGGATCGATCACTGCCGAATCGATCTGGGATTCGAGCAATGCGATCCAACGCGCCCGGAGCCAACTGTCTGCCAACGACACCGTCACCAGCACACGCTGCACCGTGGTGAACGTGCGCACCGGCAGCTACCGCTACATCTGCACGCTGCACTACGACAGCGATCCGCGGCCTACACCGGCTCCCAGCGAATCCAACGCACCGGCGCCGTAGCCGGCGGCAAGGGCACCACAGCCAACACCGGCTCAACGCAGCAATCGGCGAAGTGCGGATGGGCCGCCAACCACAGGCCATAGGTGGCGCGCAAGCGCTGACGCTTGCGGCGATCGAGGCTGGCCATGCCCCAGCCATCACAACCACAGCGACGGCGACCCTTCACCTCCACCAGCAGCAGCCGCTGCGGTTTGTGAAGCATCAGATCCAATTCACCAAAACGGCACGACCAACGGCGATCGAGGAGCTGCCACCCGGCCGCCTCCAGCAGCCGCAGCGCCCGTTGCTCAGCCCAGAGACCCGATCGGTGGCTGCGCTCCCACATCGCCTGCAACCACCCATGCTGCGCTACGCAAGAAGTGCGCCCCAAAACAGTGGCGTTGGAACGGATCTGTTGCCATTCCAGGCACGCATCGGTTCTGATGCGGCCATGTACTGCAAAGTAGAACTCTGTTCCTGGCCGCGCGATGGGTGAAACCAACGAACACAACGCCGCGGTTGATGTGAACGTTGCACCACAGACCGTTGCACCACAGAGCGTTGGCAGCATCCCTGTGGCCGAACCGGCGCCGCTGGCGACAACCATGCCCGGCTCAGAGCAGCCATTGGATGGTCATCTGCCTCCGCAGCTGATGCGCGAATGGCTGGAGGGCGTCAGCCAGATGAATGCAGGAAACGTGCAGGAACTACTGCCGGGGCTGCGGGTTCTGCTGCTGGCGGTGGTGGCCGGCATTGCCCTCAAGATCAGTGGCGGCGTGCTGCAGGCCATCGATGAGCTGCCCCTGCTGGGAGGACTGCTGGAATTGGTGGGCTTGGTCAGCCTGATTCAGTTCCTCTCGCGCAACGCGTTGCAGCAACAGAAGCGTGCTGCTCTGCTGGCACGCATCGCTCAGCTCAAGCGCCATCTGCTGGATTGATTGAGTACCGGATTGAGCCGCTGGCCGGATCAGCCTTCACCTAGCCTGCCTCGCAGGGCTCGCAGGCAGTATTTGCAGCCACCTGTGGTGACCAGATGCCGCTCTGGTGTGATGGAGATCAACCGCACCGGATGCTCCCGGCAGCGAATCTTGATCGGCGATTTGAAACTCCTGTACACGATTTCGCTGTAGTCGTAGCGATCGCCGAAGCGGGCTCTGGCACGCGCCAGAAAGGTGTCGCGATTAATCGGATTGCCCATGGCAGACGCGCCGGTGTTTGATCAGGCGATCAGCTGCGAAGAATGCGGCATGGCGGCAGCGTATGAGCGGAGATTACGGGAACACAGCTCCTGCAGAAGTAGGCAAAACAACAACCTGCCTAGGGTTGCTGGAGCTCTGCCTCTCCCCATGCGCCGCCTGCTGCGCTCCATGCTGCTCTGCCTGGCTCTGCTGGCGTTGCCACTGATGCTTCTTGAACCCAGCCAGCCCAGTTGGGCTGCCATGGACTACGCCAAGCAGGTGCTGATCGGCCACGATTTCGCAGGTGCCGATCTGAAGGGGGTGACCTTCAATCTCACCAACTTGCGCGAAGCCGATTTCCACGGCGCCGACCTGCGGGGCGCAAGCCTGTTCGGTGCCAAGCTCCAAGATGCCGACCTTTCCGGGGCTGACCTCTCCGACGCCACCCTCGATTCCGCCGTTCTTGACGGCACGGATCTGCGCAACGCCGTTCTGGAAAACGCCTTTGCCTTCAACACCAAGTTCAACCGTGTGTTGATCGATGGGGCCGATTTCACCAACGTGCCCTTCCGCGGCGACGTGCTGAAAACGCTCTGCGCCAGTGCCAGCGGCAGCAATCCCGTGACGGGTCGGCAGACCCGCGACACACTGGAGTGCGGCTGAGCCAACCGACGCGATGAGTTTTGACGCCCGCAGCCTCGAACGCCTGCAGCAACTGGGCCGTCGTTTGCCCGAGCCCCTTCCCAAGCCAGAGGCCCCACCCGCAGCGGCAACGCCGAAACGGCACAAGGTGGAAACCGAAACCGATCCACAGCAGCTGTTCCGGGAGCTGATGCAGGTGAGCCCAGATGGCTCAGTGCCCCCCCATCTGATGGATCGGCTCCGACAGGCGGAAGCGGATCAGCAACGCCAGCGCCAGATCGAACAGCGCCGAGCACTGCTCCGCTCCGGCAGCAGCGTGAGTCAGCCCTCCAGTGGCGGGCTCCAACCCCGCGGCAACCGCGACGAGCTGCGCCCCAACCGCGAACGCCGCACCCCAGCAAACAGCGAGGAACTGGAGCTTTACACCGCCTTTCAGCAGCTGCTGCTGGAAGGCGACGAGGAGGACTGAACACACGCTGAACCAAAACGAAAGCACCCACACAGGAGCATCATCAGTACATTTGAACTAGACTGACGATGCTCCTGCGGCGAGGCATGTGCCCCCTTTGCTGATCGGCGGTCTACGCAGCAAGCGCGCGCCCCTGCGGCTGCCACTGGCCAGCAGCACGGTGGCAGCCGGTTTCCCAAGCCCCGCCGATGACCACATCGATGCGGGCATCGATCTCAACGAAGCCCTGATCCGCCACCCCAGCAGCACCTTCTTCTTGCGTGTGAGCGGCGATTCGATGATCGATGCCGGCATTCAGCATGGCGATCTGCTGGTGGTAGACCGCAGCCTCGACGCACGCCCCGGCCAAATTGTGGTGGCGGTGCTGGATGGAGCTTTCACGCTCAAACGGCTCACGCGTCATCAGGGCCGCTTGCGATTGGAAGCAGCCAACAGCGCCTATCCACCCCTGGAACTGCACCAGTGCAACGACGTGCAGATCTGGGGTGTGGCCATCCATGTGATCCATCCGCTCGGCCGCCATGGCTGATGCGCTGGCCCTGATCGATGCCAACAATTTCTATGCCAGCTGCGAACAGGCCCTCGAGCCCGCACTGCTGGGGCGGCCTGTGGTGGTTCTCTCCAACAACGATGGCTGCATCGTGTCGCGCAGCAGCGAAGCGCGGCAGCTGGGCATCGGCATGGGCAAGCCCTACTTCCAGATCGCCGAGCAGCTGCGTCGCCATGACGTTGTGGTGCGTAGCTCCAATTACGCCCTCTACGGCGACATGAGCCAGCGGCTGATGGGCAGTCTGGAAACCTCTGTGGCGGAGCTGGAGGTGTATTCGATCGATGAGGCGTTCGCACGGCTACCACGGCCGCGCGAAGGGAATCTCCAACCATGGGCCACAGAGCTACGCTGCCGGATCCGCCGCGATCTCGGCCTCCCAATCGCCATCGGCATCGCTCCGAGCAAGGTGCTGGCCAAAGTGGCCAACCGAATCGCCAAGGGCGATAAGCGCCACGCCGGCGTGTTCGACCTAAGCGACGCACTCTGCCTGGACCCATGGCTGGAGAGCACACCCGTAGAGGAGATCTGGGGTGTCGGACGCCGGCTCAGTCGCTGGTGCCGCCTGCGGGGCATCGCCAATGCCCGCCAGTTACGGGACATGGCCAGTGACGAACTGCGCAGCAAGGCTGGGGTGGTGGGGGTGCGGCTGCAGCTGGAGCTGCAGGGGATGAGTTGCCTGCCGCTGGAGACAGTGCCAAATGCCAAACGTGAAACCTGCGTCAGCCGCAGCTTCAGCCGAGCCATCACCACCGAACAGGAGCTGCGGCAGGCCGTGGCCAGTTACGTGGTGCGAGCGGCGGAGAAACTGCGGCAGCAGCAACAATTGAGCGGAAGCGTCACCGTGTTTGCCCGCACCAGCCCCTTTGGCGCGGGCTTCTACAGCCGAAGCGCCATGGCAGCCCTGCCGGTGGCCAGTCATGACACAGCCGTGCTGCTGCAGGCGGCCCTGAACCTGGTACCGCTGATCTACCGGCCCCACAAACGCTTTGCCAAAGCGGGCGTGCTGCTGCACGAGCTTCAACCGCAAACACAACTGCAGCAGCACCTACTGGCACCACTAACGGCAGCGCAGCAGCAGAAGCGCGCTGCCCTGATGCAGCACATTGATCAGCTCAACCAGCGCTATGGACGCGGCACCGTGCAATGGGCCGCGTGCGGGCTGCAGCCCAGCTGGACGATGCGACGCGCACAACTGTCGCGATCGGCAACCACGCGGCTGAACGATCTGCCCACGGTGTGGGCACGCTGATCACACCTCGCCGTACTCCTGCGTGGCTTGTTTGACGCAGTACTTCTTGGCCTGCTCCAGATTCTGACGGCGGTTCAACATGCCATCAGCCACGCAAGTGCAGGTGCTTGCCACCATGCCCTCAGGAGGGGTTTTACCGGCTTTTTTGAAATCGCTCTGCATCGCCTCCGAGCATTTGCCGGTGATGATCTTCTTCATCATGTTGGCCTGCACAGCCCCTGGAAACAGCAGCGGTGCTGCTGCCACAAGACCCAGAAGAGCGGCAGAAAGGCCGATACGGCGTGCCATCAGAAGCAGTACATCTGGCAAATGTCCTAACAAAGATAGCGGCGCCGCGATCAGGCGAGAAGTGGATCGACTTGAGCGCGCACCACATCTTCAAAACCGGCACGCCGCTGTGCATCGAGGTGGGCAATGTGCTTGCGCTCGTTGTAGTAGAGCTCCTGAAAACGCAAGGCATCGCTGTTGAGATCACGGAACATGACCTCAATGCGGTGCTCCATGTCAACACCGTCTGCAGCAGATGATGGCTCTGATGGGGACGCCGCTGCCGCATCGGCCAGCAAACGGGCAATGCAGCGCTCCAGCGTTTCCAAACGCTGAGCACTCCAGGCATTGAGCAGATGGCGGCAACGCTTGAGGCTGCGCTGCCGTTCCAAAGCGGCCGTAGCGCCACGCAACTGCAACAGGGGATTGCCCAAAGCCAGGCGCTGCACATCGGTGGGCTCCAACAGCGGTGTCAGCCGCGTGAGCAGATCAGACGGCACATCGGCATCGATCAGCAACAACTGATCGGAGAGCAAACGCGGCAGATCCAAGGCGCCAAGGGCTTCACCGGGATCCAGACCACGGTTGATGGTTTCGAGACGGCCCACACCAAGGTTGTCTTCCTCCAGAGCGCTGATGGCGGCCCAAAGTTGGCGGTGGTGGGAGATGGCGAAATCATCAAGCTCCCGGCGGCGCAGTTCCGCCCGGATCGGCCCGCGGTGGGTGGGGCAATGCAAATACAGGCGCAGCAGCTCCGCCTCGGCCCGTTCGCGCAGGCCCGCCTCGCCGGGCTGCTCCCAGCGCTGAGAGCGGCCATGCCAGCGCTGCCCTTTCACCTGCTGACGTAGGTCGTCTTCGAGCTGCAATGCCAAACGAGCCTGACCGCCACTCAGGCGCTCCGCCACCTGCTGCAGATAACGGGAGCGCACAGCGCTGGCGGGCAGCTTGCCCAGCAGCACCACCAGCTCGCTCACCGATTGCTGGAACTGATCCGAGCGGGACAGATCACGGCCCTCCAGCACCTGATCGATCTGCCAGTCCAGCCAGAGCGGTGCCTGATCCAGCAAGGATCGGTACTCACCCGCACCATGCTCCTTCAGAAACTCATCAGGGTCCTTACCGGCGGGCAGCTGCAGCACCCGCAGCTCCAACTGACCCTGCAAAGCAAGCTGTTCCACCTCACCGATGGCCCGCTGGGCAGCGCGCACACCGGCGCGATCGGTGTCGAAATTGAGGATCAGCCGTTTGCCATCGCAGCATCGGCATAGCTGGGTGATCTGCTGGCTGCTGAGGGCCGTGCCAAGGGCTGCCACAGCATTCGTGATGCCTGCGGCATGAAGGGCAATCACATCGAAATAGCCCTCCACCACCACGGCGCGATCGTCTTTGCGGATCGCATTCACGGCCTTATCGAGGCCAAAGAGGTGTTTGCCTTTCTCAAACACCTCCGTTTCGGGGGAGTTGAGGTACTTGGGCTCACTGCCATCGAGGCTGCGGCCACCGAAACCGATGATCCGCCCCTGCCGATCGCAGATGGGCACCATCACGCGATGGCGAAAACGGTCGTAGAAGCCATCGCCACCCCGGCGTGGCACCACCAAACCGGCTGCTTCCAGCAGCTCAGGGTTCAGCCCTTCCACCTGCTGCAGATGGTTGAGCAAGCCATCCCAGCGCTCCGGGGCGTACCCCAAACCGAAGCTCTCCAGTGTGGTTTCGCTGAGAGCGCGCTGTTCACGGAGATAGCTCAAGGCCGCAGTGCCATCAGTACTGCGCAACTGGCTGCGGAACCAACCCGCGGCCAGGGCCAACGCTTTGTGCAGCTGATCCCGGCGGGAAAGCTGCTGCCGCAGCCGCTCCTGCTGCGGCCCCTCCAGGGTTTCCACCGGCAGCTGGTACTTGCGTGCCAGCTCAAGCACCACATCGCTGAAGCTCTGGCGCTGCAGTTCCATCAGGAACTTGATGGCATTGCCTCCAGCGCCGCAGGAGAAGCAGTAGTAGAACTGCTTGGCTGGAGACACCGTCATCGACGGCGATTTGTCGTCGTGGAATGGACAGATCCCGACGAACTCACGCCCTTTTTTCTTGAGCACCACGTGCTCGCCGACCACATCAACGATGTCAGCGCGTTCCTTAACGGCTTCAATCGTGCGGGGATGGAGCCGAGGAGCTGACACGCTGCGCGCACGGGTGCGGCTTCAGGATGGCAGGGCCGCGCTCTGGATGCTGTCCAGTGCGGTGAGCTTCAGCCTGATGAGTGTGTGCGTGAAAGCCGTGGGCACGCGCATCCCTGTGGCCGAGGTGGTGCTGGTGCGTTCGGTGGTGAGCCTGGCGCTCAGCCTGCTGATGCTGCAGCAAGCGGGTGTGAGCCCTTGGGGGAAACGCCGCGGATTGCTGGTGCTGCGGGGCGCGATCGGTACCGCCGCACTGATCTGCGTGTTTCTCGCCTTGGCGCAGCTTCCACTGGCGGCTGCGACGGTACTGCAGTACCTGCAGCCCACGATCACGGCCCTGCTCGCCTGGTTGGTGCTCAAGGAGCAGCTGGGAGCGCGGGTGCTGCTGGCAGCGCTGCTGGGCTGGCTGGCGGTGGTGGTGCTGAGCAATCCCGAGGAGCTGATGGGGCTGCTGGGCCCTCTGGGAATGGCAATGAACAACAGCAGCCAGCCACTTCCAGTTGCTGGCGTGATGGTGGCCATCGCCGGCGCGCTGCTCTCGGCGATGGCCTACGTGAGCGTGCGGGCCCTAGGGCGCACCGAACATCCCCTGGTGATCGTGTTCTACTTCCCACTGGTGGGTTTGGTGATCACCCTGCCGCTGGCACTGCTGCAGCCGGTGTGGCCAACGGCCTGGGAAGCGCTGGCTTTGCTGGCCGTGGGCGTGCTGACCCAGCTGGGGCAGATCGGCCTCACCAAAGGCTTGCTGGGTATGCCAGCAGCACGAGCCACCGCCATGAGCTACGGCCAGGTCGCTCTGGCGGCCTTGTGGGGCTGGCTGTTCTTTCAAGAAGCCCTCGATCCCGACACCACGCTGGCGGCGCTGTTGGTGCTGGCAGCAACGTTGATGAGCCTCAGGCGCTCTCGCCCTTGAGCGGCAGGGGGTCGATCAGCCAGTCCTGCGTGCTGCCATCGCTGCTGCCACTGGGACGGGCCAAACGCCAGCTTTGGCCGCGCTCACCCCGTTGCAGGTACAGATCAAAGCGACTGTCCACACGAATCGGGTCATCGGCCAA
>Ga0213864_10000952_pt1 | contig 13163 bp, 12 predicted proteins | sample PICome_5_FD_160078 | JGI IMG/M metagenome (GOLD analysis project Ga0213864, IMG submission 160078) | Coastal seawater microbial communities near Pivers Island, North Carolina, United States - PICO247 | ecosystem: Environmental > Aquatic > Marine > Coastal | place: USA: North Carolina... | reverse complement strand
GGTTCTACTCGCACCCAGCTGTTTACATCATGGTGCTGCCAGCGTTCGGCCTGGTGAGCGAGATCCTGCCGATCCACGCGCGCAAACCGCTGTTTGGCTATACCACTATGGTGTACTCGATCATGGCCATCGTTTTCCTTGGCTTGATTGTGTGGGCACATCACATGTTCACCAGTGGCACACCACCATGGATGCGGCTGTTCTTCACCATCGCAACAGCGTTCATCGCTGTGCCAACAGGAATCAAATTCTTCAACTGGCTGGCCACCTTGTGGGGAGGAAAGATTTCCCTGAACACAGCCATGCTGTTTTGCTGTGGCTTCATCGTTAACTTCGTGTTCGGAGGAATCACGGGCGTAGCGCTAGCCCAAGTCCCCTTCGACATTCACGTACACGACACCTACTTTGTGGTGGGTCATTTCCACTACATCGTTTACGGCGGGACGGTGTTTGTGATCTTCGCTTCTATCTACCACTGGTACCCGAAAGTGACCGGTCGATTGCTCAACGAACCGCTCGGCCAACTCCATTTCTGGCTCACCTTTATTGGCTTCAACCTCTGCTTTGCCCCCCAGCACTGGCTTGGCCTCAATGGCATGCCTCGTCGCGTGGCTGAGTACGACCCCCAGTTCACCTTGATCAATCAGCTCAGCAGTGTTGGCGCTTTGTTGATGGCCATCAGCACGCTCCCCTTCCTGATCAATGTGGTGAGCAGCGCTTTCCAGGGAGAGCCAGCAGGCGACAACCCGTGGAATGGCCTCACACCGGGATGGCTTACCAGCTCGCCACCACCTGTGCAGAACTGGCTTGGTGAACCGCCTTTGGTGCACGAGCCCTACGGCTACGGCGCCACACCTGATCAGCTCAGCCTTGATGCCACCAGCGGCAAAGACCTCTGGACCTTGGGTCAATCGGAAAAACCATGACGAGCATCCGCCCCACCAGCAGCACCGACAGCAGCGCCGCGCTCGCCATTCACGACGAGCACAGTGGTCACAGCGAGCATGGCGACCACCGCATGTTTGGCCTGGCCACATTCCTTGTGGCCGATGGCATGACCTTCGCCGGCTTCTTTGCCGCTTACCTCACCTTCAGGGCAGTCAATCCACTGCCTTCAGAGAACAACTACGAGCTGGAGCTGCTGCTCCCCACAATCAACACAGTGTTGCTGCTGGTGAGCAGTTTCACCTTTCATCGCGCCGGTGCAGCGCTGCGCCGCCAACGGAACGATCTCTGCCAACGCTGGCTGCTGATCACGGCTGTTCTTGGATTCAGCTTCCTTGCTGGTCAGATGAAGGAATACTTTTCTCTCCCCTTCGGTCTCACCGACAACCTCTTTGCCAGCACTTTCTACGCGATCACCGGCTTTCACGGATTGCACGTGACCCTAGGTGGGCTGATGATCCTGATCGTGTGGTGGCAAAGCCGCAAGCGAGGGCGTGTCAGCGCTGAAAACCCCTTCCCACTGGAAGCAGCTGAGCTCTACTGGCACTTCGTGGATGGCATCTGGGTGGTTCTCTACGGAATCCTCTATCTGCTCTGAACACAGAGCCATGGGCTGTCATCCACCCTTGCGGTCAGCCCCAAACAATCGGCACAATCAGGCCAGATAGCCCAAGCGTCTCCGGTGTTCGTTGAAGAGAAAGTGAGCGCTCCTGTCCAGATGCTGGAGGGGAAAGCACTGCTGGACAAAGCCCGCGCCCTCAGCAATCGTCCGGAAGATCAGATCGCACGAGCTTGCGGCTATGTGGGCCCCAGCGGCCGTGTTCTCAAAAAAAGCTTCTACCGCGCCCTCGTTGAAGCCAAGGGTTACAAGCTACCCAGCCAGCAAGGGGGCTCAGGGGGAAACGGCAGCCGCGGTCGACAAGCGGAATTCCGCACGCGCGTGCATGGCAACGGCAACCTGTTGATTGGCCACGCCTACACCCGCAAGATGGGCTTGGAGCCTGGGCAGGAATTCAAGATTGAGATCCATCAGGAAACCGGCTCGATCTGGCTGCTTCCCATGGAGGAAGACGAAGATCCGAACTCTTGAAAAGCATGGCAGCAGCGGGCGTTAGGCCCAACCGTGCTCGGACAACCAAGCGCTACTGATCTCGGAACCTGCAGATGAAGCCCTTGCTGTTGAGGAATGGGGCTGCATCCCCAGCAGCCGCTCTGTGTATTTGGCAAGCAGATCCGCTTCCAGATTCACCCGATCCCCTGGTTGGAGGTACATCAGCGTGGTGCTCGACCAGGTGTGCGGAATCACTGCAATCCAGAACTCAGCTCCGTCGGCGCTGCAATCCGCCACGGTGAGGCTGATGCCGTCCACCGCAACACTGGCCTTCTCGCAGACATAGCGCCCCGAGGCAGGATCACTCCAGCGCACCACCAAACGCCAAGAGGCCGGCTGCTGCTCAATCGCTACCACCGTGCCTTGGCCATCAATGTGGCCGCTCACCAAGTGCCCCCCAAGGCGATCGGCCAAACGCAGCGCCGGTTCAAGATTCACCCAACCTCGACGCTCGGCTTTGCCGGCAAGGGTGGTGCGCGCCAGAGTTTCCTCGCTCACATCAGCGTGGAAGCCAGCAGCGGAGTGTTGGGTAACCGTGAGGCAGACGCCGTCAACCGCCACACTGTCACCGAGCCGCAGGCTGGCCGGATCCAAGGCTGACCCAGACGGAATTTCCACCAGCACGCCGCCGCTGCGTCGCTGCAGCTGCCCCACGGCCTGCACCAGCCCAGTGAACATGCGGTGCCCCGATCAATCCTGGCCATAATCGGGCAGAGGCGGCGCGAGGCAAGCGATGGTTGAGATGCGCGTGGCAGGAATCGCGCTTGATGCCGCCAGTCGCAGCCCGATCGTGCTGCTGCGCGATCCCTCGGGACGGCGGCAGGTGCCGATCTGGATCGACCAAGCCCAGGCACAAAACATCATGGCCGGCCTGAATGGCCAGGTTCCCTCACGGCCACTCAGCCACGATCTGATGATGGCGCTGCTGCATGCCGGTGGCCTGGAACTGTTGAAGGTGATCATTCACGCGATTGAAGACAGCACCTTTCGGGCCATCCTCAAGCTCAAAGGCAAAGAGGGAAACCGGATGGAGCTCGATGCCCGTCCCAGCGATGCCATCGCACTTGCCCTGCGGACCAACAGCAGCATCTGGATGCTGGAGGAAGTGGTGGCAGATGCCTCGATTCCGGTGGATGCCGAGGCCGACGCGGAAGATGCCGCCGATTTTCATCGATTCATCGATCGCATCAGTCCAGCGGAGCTGGTGCGCCACATCCAGCAAGCCCGCACCGAACAGATCCAAGAGGATGCCGGTGATGACGACGCTTCCGGAGAAACCGCACCTGGCTAGGCGTCGGCCTTTTGGTCGAGGCCCAGCGGTGTCCCCGTTCACCCTGGGCACCATGCGCGCCACCGGCAATGCCAAGCAGATGGCGGAGGTTCTGAACGCCGCGTTGGCAGCAGGCATCAACCACATCGAAACAGCACCGGCCTATGGCGCCGCTGAGCAGCATCTGGGCACAGCGCTCGATCAGCTCCTGCAGCATGATCCCGCTGCCCATCAGCAACTGGTGGTGACAAGCAAGCTGCTGCCTGGCGTGGGGCTCGAAAGCGGACAGCAACAGCTGCGCGCCATCGTGCAGCGCCTGGGGCTCCGGCAGCTCCACAACCTGGCTGTGCATGGACTGAACCGCGAGGAACATCTGCACTGGGCCTGCCAGGGCGAAGGCGCCCAGCTGTTGCAATGGGCTGTGGGCGAAGGGCTGGTGTTGCAGGTTGGCTTTTCCAGCCATGGCAGCAATGCGCTGATTGAGCGCGCCCTAGCCAGTGGATGCTTCCAGTTCTGCAGCCTGCATCTGCACCTGTTTGATCAGACCCGTTTGCCTCTGGCGCAGGCCGCGCAACAGCAGGGGCTAGGGGTGTTGGCGATCTCCCCAGCTGATAAGGGAGGACGCCTTTACGCCCCATCCAGCGAATTGCTGGAGGATTGCTACCCCTTTCACCCATTGGAACTGGCCTATCGCTTCCTGCTGGGGCTGGGGATTAGCAGCCTCACTCTGGGAGCCGAGCAACCCAGTGATCTCGACTGGGCTGCTCGGATCAGCGCCACTTCCCTGACGCTCAACCCTACGCAACAGCAGGTTCTCTCACGCATGCATCAGGCCGGCCAGAGCCGGCTCGGCAACACCGCCTGCGGCCAATGCCGGCAGTGCCTGCCATGCCCGAACGAGGTGCCGATTCCAGAACTGCTGCGGCTGCGCAATCTGGCCGTAGGACATGGCATGCGGGCGTTTGCCGAAGAGCGTTACAACCTGATCGGCCGAGCAGGACACTGGTGGGAAGAGATCAACGCCAGCGCCTGCCAACAATGCGGTGATTGCCTGCCGCGTTGCCCGCACCAACTGGCCATCCCCGACCTTCTGGCGGACACCCATAGGCGGCTGACTGCAGCCCCACGGCGACGCCTCTGGGGCTGATTAGCCAGGCAGCGATTGATCCCAAAGATGCTGCCAGCGCTGCTGTTCCTGAGCGCTCAAAGGCATCAGGGTTGTGCAGCGACTGAGCACCGCTGGAGGCGGCACCAGCAAGGTGCGCAAGCGCTCCGGCCAGGCTGCCAATGCGTCTGCCAAGACCTCTGTTGGCAACGGAGGCACCCAACCGGCGCGAAGCAAACGGGGCAGCAGTGGAGCTTGGATGCCATCGCGCAACCACTCGAGCGGCCATGGTGAACGGGCGCCTGCTTGAGCCGGCTGCCAATGCAGAAGCAGCTGCCACCACAACGGCGAACCGGAAGCCGGCAGGAAGGCGGTGAGGCGTTGATCGCGCTGCAGCAAAGGAAGCGCTTGCTGGCTTGTCACAACAGCGGCATCGGCATCTCCCGCCAGCAAGAAATTCACGCCATCACGCTCATCGAGCGACAGGGCCTGAGCATGCAGCCGCCGCAGCTGCGATGGCAGGCGAGGGTCGGCCAGAGCGGTGGAATCAGCAGCAACACGCTCGAGCTGACGCAAAGCCAGCTCAATCAGCACACGGGGACTAGCCGGTAGCACCAACCTTCCACGCAGACTGGGATCCAGCAATAGGTTCCAGCCTTCTTCCCGTCTGGCGAACAGATCGGAACGGTTCCGCAGCAACACAACCCAGGTGCCAAAAGCCCATGGGAATGCCAAGGCCGGTGCCTCCGGTGAGGCAAACAAACGGGACACAGGCTCAGCCATCGGATCAAGCTGATCCAGCAACGGCGCTGCATCCAGTGGCAACAGCTGCTCACGAGGCAACTGCGCAGCCCAGCCATCGCTCAGGCTGATCAGAGCTGACGACAGCGAGAGCTGCTGGATGTGCTCCAACAAGGCCTGCGGGTTTTCAAACAACCGGGAGTTCCAGCCCGCCGGCAACGCCTTCAGCCAGGGCTGCGGCAGTGCCGAGCGCACAGCCAGAACCTGACCCGCAACGGATCTGCCGCATCCCGAAAGGCCAGCGGCCGTGAGAGCCACCACCCGAAGCAGTTGACGACGTGAAAGGGAAGGAGCCTGCAGCATGGATCGACCGTACCGCTCAGCGCAGGAGAGAGCAGGCTTGATCACAGGCCTCAGCCAGGGCCTGGGGAGAACGACCGCTCAGTTCCCAGAGCAGCGCCAGCCCGCCGGCACCCACGCCCTCTTTCACATAGCCCCTCTCAAACGCACGCAGCGCCGCAGATCGGCAACCGTCAAAACGGAGGCTTGCTGAAAAGGCCAGCGGCTCACAAGCCCAACGGCAGCCAATCTGCTCCAACAAACGAGCAAGGTTGCTCGTGCGTTCGCTGGCCACCCAGGCGGTGGTGGCAACAGCCGCCTGGGCGGTGAGCCGCGCACGCTCCGCTGGAGATGTGAGCGCCAGGGCCAAAGCGAGAACGGCTGCCATTTGGCTACCACCAGCCAAGACCACCGGTAGGCCAGCCAGCGCAGCCGCTTGCACCAGGGCGGCCGCCAAAGCCTGCATCGGATCACCAACAGCCGCAAGCAGCGCCATCGGATCAGATGAGGGGGCAAGACCAGCCGCAGACAAGCCCCGTTCCACCAAATCGGTCTTCAGAGCATGCGCTGGCTCGCGCAAACTGCCACTCACCAAGCCAGAAGCATCCAACCCCATCCCCTGAAGAACAGCCTGCGCCGTACTGGTTCCACCTGGAACACACTCGGCCAGCAGGAGCGGCTCACCACAACGGGCCACTTGCCGGCCCCAACGCCGCCCCAGTGCCAAAAGGTGCTGCACCTGAGCTGGCGTCATGGCTCGACCTGTGCTCAGGCAACGGGCAGGCGACACGCCAAGCTGCAAATGGGGCACAGCTGGTGCAACGGCCGCACCGGCATCCACCACCAGCGGCTCGAGTTCCAACTGCTCCACCACCACCCGTGAAATCAGGGCAGGGGTCACCCCTGCTGGCAGCGGGGGGAGGGCATGGGGACGGGGCTGGCTCGGTCCAAGCAGGAGCAGCTCCGCATCCGCAGCAGCCGTGAAGCGACGGCTTACCGGTGTGGCCCCAGCCGCAGAGATCCCCGGCACAGCAGCGGTGTCTGTGCCGGCAAGCAGCAGCAGCACCCTGGTTTGCTCTGCCACCGGAGCCACCTGGCAACACCAGAGCTCGGCCTGTCTGTCCCCGCCACTGAGTTGCCGCACAGCGCTAAAGAGGATCGAGAGCGAGCAACGGACGCAACAGGGGAGGAGGCTGCGGGATCGGACGCTGCAGGCGCGGGAAAATCCAGTAGGCCACAGCATGCACAGCCAGCACGTAGATCACGTTCTGGAAGAGCACAAGACCAAGGGCAAGCAACTGCACCTGCAGAAGGTCGGGAGCTGCTGCCAGCTGCAACAGGCTGCTGAAGCGCTCCAACAACTGGGCCGCAGCCGTGGTGATCACCACCCAAAGGTTTTCACCAAGCAGCAAAGACAACACAGCCACACGCACCAAAAAACCAGCGGCACCGATCAGCACACCCATGCTCCAGCTAAGCCACCAACTGCAACGGCGCTGCCAACACCAGCCCAGCCACAGGGCGAGAAAGCCGTAGGGGAACAGCACCAATGGACCGCGAATCGGCCCCATCAAGGCCACCAGCAGCAGAGCCGTCACCGTGACGCCTTCTACCGCGCATCGGCTGTTGCAGCGCAACTGGAGCAACGCCAGCGGCAGGGGCAAAGCCAGACGAAACAACGCACCTCCCACAGGCAGGTAGTAAAGACCCACCCAAAGCAGAGCAGTGGCCGCCGCCAGATAGGCCGTATCGGTGATCTGATGGGCCTGACGGCGACTAAGGCTCATCGGCCAGAAGGCATGGTGATGCGCACGGGTTCGGAGGAAGCCGCCGGGATCCGCTCAATGGATTCCACTTCAAAGGCCACGCCCGCCGCCCGAAGGGCTGTTGTCACCGACTCGGCAGGCGAGGAGGGATCGACTGCAGGCAACTGCAAGGTGATCCGATACGGCACAGGGGCACGCTGTGGCGGCGGCGGCTTGGCAGGCGAAGCGGTGGGCCTGGTCTCGGTCTCCGGCACAGAAGGTGCTCTGGGCGTCTCTGGGGAGCCGCTGGTGGGTTTGGCTGCCGGCGATGCAGACGGCGCGGCGGCAACAGGCGAGGGGGCAGCATCTGGTGGCGGCGAGGGTTGGGAAAAGCTGCGTGAGAGCTGATCGCCAAACCGGGTGCCGCTGCAGCCAGCCAAACCAGCTGCTAACAGCGCGAATGCCAACGGCCGCAACAGCTGCATCAGCTGTCGGCGGCGCGGATCACGCGCACGGCAGAGGCACGCAGGCGCCCGGTTTTTGTGGTGGCAGGAGCCTTCTTTGCCGCAGGCTTCTTGGCGGCAGGCTTCTTGGTGGTGGATTTTGCGGCAGCAGCTGTCTTACGGCCCTTGCTTTTGCCTGAGGCTGCCTTGGCGGCAAGCAACTCCACAGCCTGCTCCAGGGTGATCGTGTCGGCTGTGGTGCCTTCCGGAAGAGAGGCATTCACCTTGCCCTGCTTCACGTACAGACCATAAGGGCCATCAAAGAGCTGGATGGCCTCATCAGCTCCTTCTGGGGTTCCCAGGTCTTTCAGCGCCGTACGGCCACCGCGCCCACGCTTGGGCATGGCCAGAAGCTCCATCGCCCGCGACAGCCCCACCATCAGCACATCGTCTTCCGCCTTCAGGGAGCGGTAATCCTTCTCACCCTTGCCCTTGTGGTGCACCACATAGGGGCCAAAGCGGCCCAAACCCGCCTCGATCTTGCCGCCTTCGGGGTGCTCACCCAGCTGACGCGGCAAGCGCAGCAAACCAAGGGCATCTTCGAGGGTGAGATCTTCTGGCTTGGTGCCCTTGGGCAAAGACGCACGCTTGGGTTTGGGGTTGTCATCGCTCACCTGCCCGCGTTGCACGTATGGGCCGTACTGACCGAAGAGCAGATAAACAAGGTCACCGGTTTCAGGATCTTCGCCGAGGGACTCAGGGCCATCGGCTTTCTGCTTGAGAATCAGCTCGGCTTTGTCGGCATCGAGATCGGCCGGTGTGATCTCGTTGGGAAGGGTGGCCTTGAGCAGCTCTTCGCTGCCGTCGTCGGCGACGCGCTTGGTTTCCAGATAGGCACCAAATCGCCCGATGCGCACCACACAGGGCAGCCCCTCGAGGGCAATCGTGCGGGACACCGTGGGGTCAATGTCACCCTCACGCTGTTGAACCTGCACTTCGAGCCCCTTCTCACCCTTGTAGAAGCTCTCCAGATAAGGCAGCCACTGCACCTGGCCATGGGAGATCTCATCGAGCGTGTTCTCCATCCGCGCCGTGAAGCTGGTGTCCACCAGTTCCGGAAAATGCTCCTCAAGAAGAGCCGTCACCGCAAACGCCGTGAAGCTGGGGGTGAGGGCGTTGCTCTGGAGAGTGGCGTAACCGCGGTCCACGATCGTGCCAATGATCGAGGCATAGGTGGAGGGCCGGCCAATGCCTTCCTTTTCCAGCATCTTCACCAACGCCGCTTCGCTGTAGCGGGCAGGCGGTTGGGTCTGGTGACCGAGGGCTTCCACGCCCTTGCAGCTCGGGCTGTCGCCGGTTTTGAAGCTGGGCAGAAGCACCTCCTGACCTTCCAGCGCCGCATCAGGGTCATCACTGCCCTCCACATAGGCGCGGAAGAAGCCCGGAAAATCGATGCGCTTGCCCGTGGCGCGGAAGGCAGCGGCACCAAGGGAACCGCCATCGGCCTCCAGATCCACGCTGAGCATGGTGAGCCGAGCGTCGGCCATCTGCGATGCCACGGTGCGCTTCCAGATCAGCTCATACAGGGCCAGATCCCTGCCATCAAGGCCAGTGACGGCAGGATCCCGAAAGCTTTCACCGGCGGGGCGGATGGCCTCGTGAGCCTCCTGGGCATTGCGGGCCTTCGTGGAGAACTGACGGGGAGCCCCACTCAGATACTCCTTGCCGTACTTCTGCGTGACACAGCTGCGGGCGGCATTGATGGCCTGGTCGCTGAGATGCACCGAATCGGTGCGCATGTAGGTGATGAAGCCGCGTTCGTACAGGCCTTGCGCCGTGCGCATCGTTTCCCGAGCCGAAAGCCGGAGCTTGCGATTGGCTTCCTGCTGGAGGGTGCTGGTGGTGAACGGAGCGACCGGCCGGCGGGTGGAGGGCTTTTCCTCAACAGCCGCCACCGTCCAGGGGGAGGCCAGAACCGTCTCGCGCAAGCTGCGCGCATCGGCCTCACTCAGCAGGCGCACCTTGCTGCCAGCCTTGAGAGCACCGGTGGCCTCATCAAAATCGGAGCCACCTGCAATGCGCTCACCCTTGAGGTGGGTGAGCTTGGCTTCAAAGCCTGCAGAACCCTGCTGCAACTGGGCCTTAAGGTCCCAGTAGCTGCCACTGCGGAAGGCGCGGCGAGCCCGCTCGCGCTGCACCAGCAGGCGCACAGCCACCGATTGCACCCGGCCGGCACTGAGGCCCCACGCCACTTTTTTCCAAAGCAGTGGCGAGAGGGTGTAGCCCACCAGGCGATCCAAGATGCGCCGGGTTTCCTGCGCGTGCACAAGCTCCATATCGAGCTCGCGGGTTTGATCAAGCGCCCGGCCGATCGCTTCTTTGGTGATCTCGTGGAACACCATCCGTTTCACCGGAACTTTCGGCTTCAACAGCTGCAACAGGTGCCAGCTGATCGATTCGCCTTCGCGATCTTCGTCTGTGGCGAGCAGGAGCTGATCGGCCCCCTTGAGGGCATCTTTCAGTTCTTTGACCACCTTCTTCTTGTCCTTCGGCACCACATACAGGGGCTCGAAGTCATTGGCGGTGTTCACACCGAGGTTCGCCCATTTCTCGCCCTTGTGCGCTGCCGGGATCTCACTGGCGTTGTTGGGCAGATCGCGCACATGACCCATCGAGGCTTCCACCTTGAAGTCCTTGGGCAGGAAGCCGCGGATGGTGCGGGCCTTGGTTGGGCTCTCAACAATGACGAGGGTGTGCGCCACAAGCAGGCGGTAAACCGCTTCCCTCTTTATCGCACCGGCCGTCAAGCCCTGCCCGAATCCACCAGATTCAGCATTGAGCACGGCTACAGTCCTGGCCGACGGGCGTCCCTGAACCAGCTGTGTTCTCTTTCCTGGCAGCCGCCAGCACTGCAACCGCACCTGCGGTGACTGCCATCACTTCCCTGCAGCTCAACGCTGGGGCCATCGCTCCTGAAGGAGCGGTGCTTCTTGCACTGGTGGCGTGTTTGCTGGTGGATCTGGCCGGCGAAAAAGCCGCTGCACGCTGGGTACCGCTGTTCTCTTATGCGGGCCTCGGTGGTGCCCTGGGTTTGCTGGCCCTGCAATGGAATGCCACGCCTTTGGAGCCCTCCTTCCTGGGCGCTTTCCTGGCCGACAACCTGGCCATCGCCTTCCGAGCCGTTGTGGCCGCCTCCACCCTGCTTTCGCTGCTGATCAGCTGGCGCTATGTGGAGAGGGCCGGCACACCTGTGGGTGAGTACGCCGCCATCCTGTTGGCCGCCACATTGGGAGCGATGCTCCTGTGCGGCTCCACCGATCTTGTGAGTGTGTTCGTTTCCCTGGAAACGCTCTCGGTGGCGAGCTATCTGCTTTCGGGCTACATGAAGCGCGACGCGCGCAGCTCAGAAGCCGCCCTCAAATACTTGCTTGTTGGCTCTGCCGCTGCGGCAGTGTTCCTCTACGGCGCATCGCTGCTCTACGGCCTCACAGGCGGCAGCACCAGCCTCGAGGCCGTGGGTCTCGCCCTGCAAACCAGTGCCTCACCGGTTGCCGCTCTGGCCTTGGTGTTCGTGCTTGCCACCGTGGCTTTCAAAATTGCCGCCGTGCCTTTCCACCAGTGGACACCGGATGTGTACGAAGGGTCGCCCACCCCTGTTGTGGCCTTTCTCTCAGTGGGATCCAAGGCCGCTGGCTTCGCCCTCGCCCTGCGGATCCTGGTGGGCTGCTTCGAGCCGTTTGAAACCCAGTGGAAGCTTCTGTTCACCGTGCTGGCGATCCTCAGCATGGTGCTGGGCAACGTGGTGGCCCTAGCCCAAACATCAATGAAGCGGATGTTGGCCTACAGCTCCATCGGCCAGGCAGGCTTCGTGATGATTGGCCTGGTGTGCGGCACGGAAGACGGCTACGCCGCCATGGTGCTGTACATGGCGGCGTATCTGTTCATGAACCTGGGCGCGTTCGCCTGCATCATTCTGTTCTCGCTGCGCACCGGCTCTGATCGCATCAGCGACTACGCCGGTTTGTATCAGAAGGACCCCCTGATCACCCTTGGCCTGAGCCTCTGCCTGCTTTCCCTGGGCGGTATCCCACCGATGCTGGGCTTCTTCGGCAAGATCTATCTCTTCTTTGCAGGCTGGGCGGATGGCCAGTACTTGCTTGTAGTGGTGGGTCTTCTCACCTCAGTGGTGTCGATCTACTACTACATCTCCGTGATCAAGATGATGGTGGTGAAGGAGCCTCAGGAGGCCTCGGAAGTGGTGCAGACCTATCCCGAGCTCACTTGGTCTGTGGCAGGTCTGCAGCCACTGCGTTTTGCCCTGATTTCCTGCGTGGTAGTGACAGCTGTGGGTGGCATTCTTTCCAATCCCCTGTTTGGCTGGGCCAACGGCGCTGTAAGCGGAACACCAATGCTGCAGAAGGTTCTGGCGGCATCGGGGCTGCCTGTGGGCTGATGAGCGCTCCAGCAGCAGCGCTTGTGGCACAGCTTGCGCACATCAACAAGGTTTATGGCAGCGGCGATACGGCCGTCAGCGCCCTCAAAGACGTGAGCCTCGATGTGCATCGCGGCGAATACCTTGCCGTGATGGGCACCTCAGGCTCGGGCAAGAGCACGGCCATGAACATCCTGGGCTGCCTGGATCGCCCCAGCAGCGGCAGTTACCGCCTCAACGACACCGCTGTGGAGGGATTGAGCGATGACGCACTGGCCGATCTGCGCAACAACGAGCTGGGTTTTGTGTTTCAGCAGTTTCATCTGCTGCAGGAGCTCACCGCGCTTGAAAATGTGATGCTGCCGATGGTCTATGCAGGCCTTCCAGCCGCGGAACGCCAGCAACGTGGTGCTGCAGCGCTGCAGCGGGTGGGTCTGAGCGAGCGCATGCACAACAAACCCAACCAACTCTCCGGAGGCCAACAACAGCGGGTAGCAATTGCCAGAGCCATCATCAACAACCCGAATCTGCTCCTGGCCGATGAACCCACCGGCGCACTGGATTCCCGCACCACGGGCGAAGTGCTCGACCTATTCGACGAACTGCACCGTGAACAGGGCATGACCATCCTGCTGGTCACCCACGAACACGATGTGGCGGCCCGCGCCGAGCGGATCGTGCATTTCCACGATGGTCAACTGGTGGAAAGCGGAGCCGGCTCTCAGTTCTAAGCACCAGCAGCAGCCCCAGGACGCTGCAAGCTCTGGAGCAACTGCGCCAGCAGCAGCGCCACAGCATCGGTGTTCTGCAAAGCGCGGCCGGGATCAAATTCACCCGGATCGATGGCAACCCAACCGGAGGCAGAGGGCTGACGCAGTTCGAAATGCAGATGGGGGCCGGTGCTCAATCCCGTGCTGCCCACGCGGCCGATCACTTCACCTTGAGCAACGGGATCCCCCTCGCTCACATAGAGCTCCGAGAGATGGCCATAGAGACTGCGGCGCAGGGGATGACGATGTTCCAGCTCCACGG
>Ga0213864_10000951_pt1 | contig 13174 bp, 10 predicted proteins | sample PICome_5_FD_160078 | JGI IMG/M metagenome (GOLD analysis project Ga0213864, IMG submission 160078) | Coastal seawater microbial communities near Pivers Island, North Carolina, United States - PICO247 | ecosystem: Environmental > Aquatic > Marine > Coastal | place: USA: North Carolina... | reverse complement strand
CCGCTCCATCATTAATCTTTGCTGTTTCGACTGCACTTGCGGCCAGGTGCTCAGTATCGATCGCCCCATCAGCCACCTTTGCGTTGGTGACTGCATCTGCGCCGAGTTTTGCAGTAGTTACTGACGCATCTCCCAGGGCGGTTGTGTCAACAGCACCTGCACCGAGCTTGGCGGCAGTTACAGCATCATCATTGATCTTGGCTGTGGTGACTGCTGAATCTGCAATATCGCCAGTGGCGATAGTTGCGTCGGCAATCATCGTGCTGGTGACCGTTCCCGTATCTCCCGTGCTGACGAGGGTGCCGGTCACATCAGGCAGCGACAGGGTCCTGTCAGCCGTTGCGTCAACTGTTGTAAGCGTGGTTTCAAAGTCGTTGGCAGTTGCACCCTCAAACTGAATCGTTCCGCCTGTTCCGATCGAAACCGTGCCAGTCAGACTTGGGCTGGCCGCTGAGATTTTTTCAGAATCAAGCTCTTCGATTGCAGACTGAACGTTGGTGGCCGAAATGTTGCCTGCGGCGGTGAATGCAACGTTGCTTGCTGTTTGCGCCGTAACCGTCGATGAGACGTCAATTTCGGTGTACGCCGTGCCCGTAGAAAGAAGGAAATCAGGCGGATTAAGTGAAACAGTCGGTGCAGGTGAGGTGCCGGTGCCCGCCTCACTGACAACAACGTAATAGCCTTTATTGCTGCTAGAGGCAGCTGGCAAGGCCGATCCCACCACAAAGCTCAGCGCCGTACCTTCAGAAGTGACAGTCGCCATAAGGTTGGTGCTGGCATCGTAAGTACCAGCAAGAACAATCTCACCAACGCTGATACCAATCGGCTGCCAAACGTTTCCGTCCCAAATCAGAAAATCTCCATTCCGGCTGTTTAGATGGCCTTGGCCGATGAACTCACCACCTGCTGGCGTAGCTTCAGCAATCGTTGTTGTTGACTTGTCCGCAAGTTTTGCTCCCGTAATTGCATCGCTTGCAATACGCGCAGTAGCAAAAGTTCCGGTTGTAATCTTGGCTGCGTCAAGATCAGGAATATCAGCTGCAACCAGCGATTCCGTGCCAGTGATATGGCCTTCCGTGTCGAACGTGACCTTAGAAGCAGTGCCAGCAGTGACTGAATTGTCGTGATTTAGTTCACCCGCAGCAGTTACACCAAGACCAGAGCCAGGCTTAATGACACCAACAGTGGTTGAGGTGGCGTTTGGAACGTCAGCAGCAACAATCGCTCGACCGCCAGTAATCAGACCATTGGCGTCGTATTGAACGATGTGGTTTTCAGAAGTCTCTGCAGTGACGGTGTTGTCAATAGCGATCGTGTCGCTAGACATCGTCAGGCCATTGCCGTTGACGATCACACCACCTTTTGCAGTAGTGGTTGCAGTCGGCAAGTCGCCACCAGCGATAGCTCGATAGCTGACTGAACCGCCATCCCCTGTAGGACCGGCAAGAAACTGAGCAGCTGCAGTGGTGTCGTCCAGCGTTGCGCTGACAGTTACGGTGTCACCGCTGGTAGAAGCAACAATATTGACAATGCCTGTAGTGCTACCACTAACAACGTTGATGGAGCCAGCAGCTTTGACGGAATCCCAGGACGATCCGTCCCAGACGTAAATCTTGTCGCTATCAGCCGTATTCAGCGCAACTTGTCCAATAAAATCACCTGAAGCAGGCAGAGAAGAAACCAGCGATACGCTGGAGTTATCGGCCAACTTGGCTGCAGTTACAGCCGAATCATTGATCTTCGCAGTTTCAACCGCAGACGCTGCCAGCTCTGCAGTGTCAATCGCTCCAGCGGAAAATACGATCTTGGCGCTTGGGATCGTGCTGTTTGAAATCAGCGTGACCCCGTTGGCAATCAGATCACTGACCGTCAGCTTCTTAGTTTCACTTGCGCTGTCGTCAACGACAGCAACCACATCAGCAGCGACCAGATCAGCCCCAGCAAGGGCGTTAAGGGCACTGATCTTTAGGTCAGCCATGAGACCCTATACATGAACCACGTTGGACTCATCATAGAGCCGTCACAACTAGGGATCCAGCAGCAAAGCGTTGTCGGTTCCCTGCTCAAGGTAAATGTCATCCTCAGTCTCTTGCAGCATCTTGCTTTCAGTCTCAAGAGTCATGCGCAACTCGATCGAGCCTGTAGTGATGAAATCGGCCTGAACCTGCACGCTGTTGTCTGGAGCAAATTGCACGGCGCAACCGGTCAACACACCAGTGAACTCATAGAAAACCTCGTCATTAGCGTTGGCAGCTACACCGCCAGGGTTGTGAGTGGTGCGCTTGATGTAAAAACGAGCTTTAAATTGGCTGCCAACTCGCGTTCGTAACGACAGCTCAACCAAATAATTTGGTAGCTCCTGTTGGGTGTTACCGGTGTACTCCCAAAACGCAGACATCCGACCCGAGCCAGACATCAACGTACTAATCCTGTTGCGGAATTCGTCGGAAAGCGTTGTGGTATCTACGGTCTCGCGCTCAGTGTTTAGCTCAAAGCCATTGACTTGCGCCAACACCTTGTATTCAGCGTTTTCAACCTTCACCCTGATGGGCAGATCGTTTGCAGGCGTCGCAAGAGCGGTTGCGTTCGTCGTTCCACCATTCACCGCATGGGCAAACGAGTCGTAAAGCCTGATGCCGTCTAGCTCATCGACGTGAATAAACTTTTTGACGCTGGTCTTGGTGTAGCTGTCGATAAAATCGAGATCCGTTCCATCGGTGCTGGTGATCTCAATCTGATCGCCGCTCAGCAGCTGACCATGCTCAAAGTCAAAGCTAAACCGCTTTTGAGTTGCATTTACGTCTGACGGATTGATCGTGGAACGCAGCTCACTCCCGTCAAACTGCCGCTGCAGCTCTACTTGACCATAAGTGCCAAGGTAAACACTCATGAGATCGTGACCGTAGACAGTGCTCCGGTGCCCTGGAACGCAATCTCAGCTCGCACAATGTCGCCAGTTGCCGCTCCAATCGAAGCACTGGTTACATAAGCCGTCAGCTTGATGTCATTGTTATCCGTTCCATCAACCCAACGGAAGGTCAGCTCAACGGTGTCAGAACTACTGACGCCAGTTGTGCCCGTCTTGTAAAGCTTGTTCAGCAGATCGGTTGTGTTGATAGCGTTGTCGTCGTCTTTGTAATACAGCAACGTGGCGCTGCCGCTATAGCCCGAGATGCCAGGCGTATAGCTGCGAATGTTTTCGCTCAAAGTGGTGGTTTCGAGCGTTTCAAGATTGGCGGACAGCGAAAAGTTCACGACCTTGGCAAGGGTCGTTCCAGCAAGCTGCATCACGCCATCTCTGCCGGAGTAAACCTTTGCCATTACGCCACCGCTCGCAATGACACTGTAACGCTGCTAATACCCGGACGCACTGCCTGCACTTGCGGCTCAGCGTCATAACGCCACTTTGTGCCGGATGGTGCGTCCAAGGTTGATGTCGTTCCAGACCAGCCCTCAAACACAGCTGATGGCAGCGTAAATGTACGGAACGTGCCGAGTTGATCGCTGTAATCGTCCAAAAACGATTCAGCATTGGCGTCGGTCACGTTGGCATAAGACAAATTCAACGTGGCGTTGACACGCCGTGATCCATACAGGATCCGAACTTCCGCGCCAGATTGCGAATTGAACCGTTGGCTTGGAAAGTCTCCTGGCGTGAACTGACGGCCTGTTGGCGTCAACGACGGAAAAGCCATCACTCAAGCACCGTAAAGTTGGATTCGGTCAGCACGTCCTTAGCCACGATGCTAACGCCAGACGCATCCGTGGGCACCTCAACAGCACTGATGGACACCAAGCCATCCTCTTCCAAATTCAAAGATTCGATCTGGTAAACGCTGTAATCGGTGCTGCCGCTCAGCAACGTAAACAATGAACCGTGGTACTGAGAATCGCTAACTGCGTTGTTTGCAACAGTGATCGTGGTTTCAGTCACCTCTTGAGTCGTTGGGTTGTAGAGCAGAGCCTCATAATCACCGTCTTCGACGGTCGTGATGCTGACCAACGTTCCAGCGTCAGTAATCGAACCGTTTGCAGTTGAACTGTAAGTGCTTGCTTCTGTAATCACCCGGATGTACGAGCCGGGCTGGACACCCAGAGCGTCAGGCACTGTTTTGAAGCTGACAGTCTTAGTGACGCGACGACGCACGCTCAACAGGAAACGAGCTGTTCGCAAAGCCTGCTCACGGTTTGTGCAGAACTCGCTTAAATCAAACGACTGCTCTGTTGTGTTCCTTTCGTTTACACCAAAATCTGACCAGTGCATCAACGCTGATGCTTGGTACGGCAAGTCGTTATTTACGGTGACGCGCCAGGTGACAAGCGCTCTGATGTTTGAACGTTGTGAAACGTCGATGTACTGCAGCTGCAGAGAGTTTTCAATGATGTTGCCCGCAGTGAAAATCTGCTCAACCGTGATCGGCTGCAAGCTGATCGCATCGTTTGAATCAACCGGCAATGCAGGAATCATCCCGAACCGACCGTTTTTGATCGTGAACGAACAAAGCTGCAATGGTGCGTTGTCGTAGATAAACGTGCGGAAGCTTTCGCTGTCTTCAATAACGCCGTCATAAAAGATCTTGTTCGCCCTTAAGAATCTTGCGGTGGCACGCAAAGAATCCTCGTCTACCAACTCAGCAGGCACAACATTGCCAACGCCTTGGCTCTTGTTCTTAAGCAAGTAGAAAACAAGATCAGCAAACAAGTTGCTTGGCTTGTTGTCACCTTCAATCAGGCGAGTAACAGGAATGCCCGTTCCAGACCATATCCGCAACTGCTCGACACCCGAAATCTCTCCGGTGGATTTAAGAGTGAGCCCGACAGTAGACATGTCGTCATACTGAGCCAGACTTTCGTTGGAGATGTATTCATTAACGTAGACGATTTCATGCTCTGGACCAGACTCATTTGACTTTGTTAGCTGTGTGTAGTGGCTGCAGTCTGAAACCTGTGAAGCCTGCTCAAAAACTCGTTCACCGCTTTTGACTCCACCAGTACCAATAGTCGTAACGCTTGAAACTGAAAACGCAAAGCCAACGCTGCTGTAGCCTTCGCCGATCGAAGCGGCATAATTACTAAACTGATTATTCACATCGGCAGTAATAGTGAAAGCGTCACCTTCTTTCCAGTCACCAGTTGCTTCAGTCGTTCCAAACTGAACGTTCGACCACTTCGCACTACTGCCGCCGTTAGCAGCTAGGTACCTAGGTCCTATCGTTTGACCCAAAACACCCTGCACAGATGTTGCTGTGATAGTGACGGTAATAAACCTGTTGCCGTTTTCTTTGTAATGGCGATGGCTGACAGTCTTCGTCTGTCCTGGCGAATCTTTTGCACTACCAAGAAAATGCGTGAGCCAAGCGTTTTTAATTAGCTGAATACTTCCCGTATTTGAGGCAAAATCGTAATTGCTAATTGTTGCCGGAATAGTCGTTGGCGTAGACTTTGCAATCGATTTTCCAGGTTGCGTAAATAACTCGTCGTTAGTTAAAATTTCTGCAATAGTAGTTTTTTTGCCCTGAACAGTGACTCTAAAACTTCCATACGGCGTTTCAAGGTCTACACCCATAGTGCCGGCCTGTGCGAGTGTGTAAGGAACCCCTTCCGAGGACTGCAGAACGATAACTTCATTTTCATCAATGCTATTGATTGCAATATCCGAACCAGTGCGCGGGATCAGTCGGTATTCATAGTATTCCCGAGCCTTAGATCCTTCCTGAACTCTAGGTCGGATTCTTAGATAGTTGTTTTGTGCGACTGGTGCGCTGCCTTGAACACAGAACACTTGCGGCATTCGCTTGAATGGAGGTTGTGGCTGCCCGTACTCCGCGACAGGACGAACCCAAATCGAAAAACATGACGACCGCTGGAAATATTTATCCATGCGGCCAGTGGTCAACGTTATATCTTTTTTGTCTAACTTAAATAATTTGTTAGGAGAGGGAAGAGAGTTAAAGTTGCATAATCCTGCAGCTCTATTAAAAACCTGACTGCGAATACCAAGCTCAATCACTTCAGCGTCTCGTCGAACAGGACGAATCGTCGCGATATTTAACTGGCAGACATTGTAATAAGCTGCGCCACAATGCTTGTTGGGATTGAAAACGTCACCCTCATAACCACCGAGAGGCTCTCTTACTGTTCGCGTTCCAGCAATGCCAATTTCAGGCACGCCGAGAATAGCCACGCATTCCATGTGTACGTGCAAACGATCTTCGCCATCTTTATGCTCAACCCGATCCTTAACAATCCAAGTGCTGGCTCCAACGATCCATCTGGACCCAATCACCATTAGGTCTGATGCTCGCTGCCGCCAAGAATTTGCTTCGTTAACAAGGTCCGTAAGATTAATCTCGGTGTCTTTAAAACCACGTTCATCATCGTTTTCTGCCAAGTCTTCCCATTTTTCGTTATCAAAATCAATCTCAAAAACAGCCTCATCGCCTTCGCTAACGGTAACTGTGGTTTTATTTTTTATATCTTGGCCATTGTTGGTCCCGCTGTGACGAATAAATCCCATATGACGCGAATAGGCTCTACCAACACCAGGTTGGCCGGCCTCTTCGTTTTCAATATGCAGAACATCTGCAAGACTGCCGGCAATTTTGCGACGTTTAGCCTGAATTTCTTTTCTGGCTTCACTATTGTCAGACCCTTCAGTGGCTGAAAACGGTGCGCTGACAATCTCCCAGTTGAAGCGGTAAGCCGAACCATTATGGATTGGCGTTGCAGTGCCGAATGTTGTGTCACCGCTTGGCACGTATGACATTGAAAACCCGTTACTGAATTGCCCATCCTCAGTGGGTGCAGTAAACACCTGCCTGCCGACTGTGCCGGTCGCACCAGGTCCTTCCGTTCCAAGCAACACCGGTGAGGCTGGACGATTATTGCCTTTCTTGGAAGACCAATACAAGGCAAAATCACGACTGCCCAACGCACTCAATGACTGCGTGCCGAGCAAAACTCCTCCAAGCTCAGGGGCATCTACCCCAAACTCACCCGCAACGTAAACGCCTTCATACGCTTGATAAACACCGTATGCGTACAAACGAGACCAGACCAAGGCTGGCACGAAAACAAGTCCACCAGTAATTACGCCATCCGCTCCAGTGCCCCGCTTGCCAAACGGGATGGGGATCGGTTGATTGAGTTCAGCAAGGCTGGGTGCATTATCAAAACTGGTGGCCTGATTGAAACTGCTAGGCCCAATCTGGTTTTTAAGTTTTCTACTTTTGATCTTGCTGTCTTCAAGCGATGGCACTTTCGGCGCTAGCAAAAGGCTGACCGCAGTCAAAGCTAAGCCGATTGCAAGGTTGGCAACAATAACGCCTGCTGTGGTTTTTGCCCCTGTCGCAGTAGTTAAAGCAATGCCGGCAAGAGTTACAACCTCAGCCTTAATATCCGGGATATGTGCATACTCAGCCGGACGCACATGCGCCCTCTGCTTTGCATAACGTACAAATTTTTTATACTCTTCTTCACTGCAATCAAGTGCAGCAATCAGCGATTTTTCGTACGGTAAGAGCGGCGGATCATAAGACTGCCCACCGGTTTCCAATCCACTGCGGAGATAAAGGGATTGATGAAGAGGACGCCACTCTGCCATAAGACTCCGAAGGCCAACGGCCTAACGTCCAGCAATGCTATGTCGCCATCATAACTAGGGCAATCAAGCCGCTCACAATAATGATTCAACTCTTTCAACACCTGCCTCGGTGTCATTTCGTACCAATCCTCTTTTACTCCTGGGTTGGCAATGCCCAGCCGCTCCAAGGCGTCAATGACTAAATGGATGCAGTCATGCTCTCCATAACTGAACTTGCGCCCAATTAGATCGCTACACACTGACCTGTGCCGTAAACGGAATGTTGCCCACCTGCTGACGACGCAAACGGCGACCTGGAATATTTGCCTGCACCGCATCCAGCACAGAGTTCAGCTTGATTTGAATCGATGCTTCGTCCCAGCCGCCAGAAGAGCAAGCCCCGAAATACTCGTACAGGGTCCGCTCCACCGCATAGGTGTTTGAGTTCCATAGCACCGTTGAAACCTTGGCGACATAGGTGTTGTCCAAGGCTTCGACCACAAAGTTGCGAGTGATCTGGGTGTTGGCAAACTGCAGCGTTGCATCAAGGTTGTCACCCTGGAGCGTCGCCATCGCACCACCAAAGCTAAACGGCAAAAACGAGTAGTCACCTACGTTTTGGCCAACAGCGTAGTTCTGAAACTTGAACTGGTTGAGTTGGCCGGTGCGGCCAACCTCAAGCAGGTGTCCGTAAACAAACTCCATCAGACGCCAATCCTCCGGCGAACAGCAGCTGAATTACGAAGCGAGCCCATAGCCCTACGTTCACCTTCAACAGCACCTTGTTGCGCTGCTCGTTGCAACCCAACCTGGAACTGCTCAGCGGTGACGTAATCAACGTTGTTGATGCGCTCTACGTTAAAGCGAACGTCGATTGGTGCGGCAACTGCTGTTCCGCCGCCTTCGCCTGACGTTCCAGAAGCGCCTGTTTCGGGGATAACAGAAGATCCGCGAGCACCACGCGAGTACCGCGCCATGCTTTCACGCATCTTGCTTTCAGGAATGATGTACTCGCCTTGACCGCCTTCTCCGACAAGAGCACGAGTAGGGCCAGAAACGTAACCGCCGCTTGCCACCGCAACACTGCCTGGACCAAAGGGGCTAATACCTTGATCAACTCCATTGATGTTTAGACCCAATCCGCTTTGGCTGGCTGATCCAGGAATTGTTGTAGGAGGTGTGGTTTCACCGCCACCGCTGATTCCTGCAAACGCACGAGCGACGCCAATGGCGATGTAGGCCGCAATCATTCTTGCGGCTTCTTTCAAAAGCACGTCTGCTACAGCGTTAAGCATGTTGGCAAACGCCTCTTTTGCAGACATGCTGCCGTCCGCAATAGACTTGAACACGTTCACAATGCCTTGAGCAACTGCGTCTGCTACAGGCTGTACTTTTTCCAGAATCTGCTTTTGTCGCAGTTCTGCTTGCTCAACCGCGTCCAGCTGAGGAAGCAGCTCGTTATACAAAGCAATGCGTTTTTCTAGATTTTTTATCTCGGCACTAGCTGCTTTTTGCTGATCTGGAGTGCCCCTTTCAAGTAGTATGTTCTGCTCAGCAATTTGATCGTTTATTGATTTTCTCGCATCTTCCAAGCGACGAACCTGTTTTATGCGTAACTCCAACATCTCGCTTTCGTCCCCGCCAAACGGAGAAGCAACGCGTCTAGATGCGTCATCAATAGAACGTTGCAAATCTCTGCCTATGGCCGAAGTTTGTTTACCGGCACGCAGATTACTTAAGTTTTGTTGAAGCTGTATTGCTTGTATTCGTGCATTGTTTTGAGCAAGCTCTAGCCCAAGAGTGTCGCGAATTGTTTGTTTGCGTTCGTTGTACAGCTGGTTAATAAATTCTGCGTCTCCCGCGACTTTGTTGTTTGCAATTTCTTGCTGCCTCTGAAATTCAAGAATTCTTAGTTCTTTAGTTTTACGCTCTTCAATGTTTTGATTTTGTCGACGCAAATTCTGAATAGTTGTTTCGCCTAAACCCTGAGATTTTGTCTCTACGCCAAGCTGTTTAAGCTGCTCTCGTAAAATAGCCGCTTGAAGTTGTAGTGCTCTAGATTTAGGACCACTTGTTTTAGAGCCTTTGTCTTGTAGATTTTGAAGAGCTTCAGCTAAGTCAAGCTCGAGACCAGCAATTTTAAGCGCAGCTACGCGGAAACTGATTTCATCTGCTTTAGCTTGATTTATCAAACGTTGTTTTTCTTCTAAAAATTCAGTTTTAAGAATTTGCTCTTTAAGTGCTATAACTTGTTCATCCGTAAGCTCCTTGCCGCTCATAAGCAAGTCTCTGCGAAGCTGCAGAACTGCCAAACTATCTGTTTGGATAGATTTTTCGTTCTCTAAACGTTGCAAATCCTGTGCGCGAACTTTGGCTGTTTGTTCTGTAATAAAAAGTATTTCTCTTTGGCGATCTCTTATTTGTTCTTGAATTTTTTTAAGTTCCTCACCGTCTTTTAGAGCTTGTACAGAGTCCCCTTTTGTTCGTGAACCCATACCTCCGCGCAACTGAGCTTCACGAGCAGCTAAACGTGCAAGTTCAGGATCATCTGTAGCGTTGGCACGGCCAGCCACCAAAGCATTATTTGCTTCTAAGACCTTGGCGGTAAATGCAGTAAGCGGTGAAACAAGGCTAGCTATAGCCGCTCCAAAAATTGTGGTAGCAGCACTAAACTCTCTACCAAGGTCAGCACTTGCCTCGCCAAAAGTTTTTAAAGACTCAACAGCTTGCCCGCCGACACGCACAGACAAAGCCCTAGTGGCAACTTCCTGCGCTTCTGTGGAATCAGCAAGCTTTTCTATTTGCTCGATGTAAGTGGATGTAGCAGTTCCAGCAAGTCCTGCAGCCCTAGCTACCTCTGTAAAGTCGAATGTGAACTCGTTAAGTGCTTGTCCCGTTGTGGCTACTTGGGCCACAAACTGATCAACCGCTCCACCAAGAACTTGGAGTGCGATTGCTGCTGGTCCAAATGTTGCTCCTGCTGCGGCACCACCAATAGCGCCACCAAGCGCCATGCCTGGTCCGCCCCCAAACAACAGGGGGAATGCACCGGCAGAAACAGCTGCACCTATGCGGTCCTTTCCAGAAATTCTTGGCGTTGCTTTTGGTTTTCGCCCAGCTTCCGTAAACCCGGACGGCAGCTTAGGTCCTTGTACTTTGAAGAAGTCTTTGGGCAAGGAAGGCCCTTGCATACCAAAGCCTGCATTAGCTGTCGCTATAACTTCTCGCTGGTTTGCTGCTGCCTGAGCAAGCAGCATATTTTGACGGGCAAGCGCATCGTTGGCCTCTCGGCGCATACGAACTACACGTTCAACCGCTCTGCGCTCTGCATCCGTCCCAGAAGCAACGTTACGAAGAGCGCGTTCTGCTTGGTTGAGCGCTCTTGAGTAGTTTTGAATGCTGTCTACTCGAAACGCTTTATCAATCGCTTTTCCTAACCGTGTTGCTCCTTTATTTATCGCATTAACTTCTTTATTTAGGGATTTTATATCCTTAGTAAGCGCTGTTATCTTTTGCGCGCCCTGTAGAGCAATCTCAATGTCTACGTCGTAGTTGGCCACGGGCGAAACGTAGAGGGGCTTGTGTCAGTTTAACGCGAAGCCATAGTTCGCGCCCCTCTAGACGTGCGCGCTTGGTCCATCACCCGCTCTTCCTCTTCGCCCTTAAGCTCGTAAAACGCGGCCCAGCCGACTAGCTCTTCTTGCGTCAAGTGTTTTGACAGCTGAGCAAGCGTCATTCCTAGCTCTTTGGCTAAGAAGAACATGAAAAACCAGTCGTTACTAGCTTTTGAGGTCTGCTTTCGCTTCCTCCACTTTGTTCTCAGTGCCGGACGCCAACATCGCGAGCTGAATGTCCTGCAGCACAGCTGCTTCCACAGCGTTCTTTAGCACCGCTCTTTCGCCGTCTTGAAACAGGCGCTTTCCGTTCTCATCGAGTGCTTTTTCAATAAGCATTCCAAGAGCAAAGTCGTTGGCATCATCCGATCCGGCTTTCTTCTGGATGGACTCGCGCTCTGCAATGGTCAGCGGGTGCCAGTAAATCTCAAGCACCGTTTCGTCGCCGTCTTTGACCTCGTGCTTATACAGCTGACTAACGCCGAACTTATTACGAAGCAGTTCAGAGGCGCGCATAAAGTAGTACCGTTTGCCTTAATATACTACACAACTGCAGTGAACTGACAAGAAACAATGCCGATAAAGTGCGAGCGATCTTCTAGCTCTAGCGGAGTTGGGCCGGATATGTCTGAAACACGAGGCGCGACACTGAAAGTGTCGGTGTAGTCCGAGGCGTTGACTGATGTAAGCCCGTCGATGACAGCTTCACTAAGGCTAGAAAGCACTGACGTTCCAGCAGACTTGGGCACGTAGATGTTGCACTGGATGACGCCGGAGTAGTAATCCTGGGCTGCGCCTTGATTTTGGATGGTGGAACGATTGAAGTTCACCGTCATCAGGATGTATTTCTTGGTTTTGCCGGGTGTGGTGTAACGAACGTTGTCGTAAACCATGAGCACCGTGTTGTCAGCGGCTGCAACAGCGTCAGTGACTGCTTTTTCGAAGGCCGCGCGGGCGTTTACGAGAGTCATGGTTTAGAGCTTGGTATAAGACCCAAACACACTGCTGCTGGATCCAGTTCTGGCAAAAATGCGGCCAGGACGTTTGTCCCCAAAGGTCTGCTGGACCAAAGAACGCATTTCACCCTGAATAAAGTTTGCCACTTTTGGAGACTCAAGGGCATAACCCGCATACTCAGCGGTGTTGCCGATGTAAACCGTGGGCTGGCGCTTGTAGTTAAATTCAGGCACCTCAAAACGAGGTTTGATGCGACTCTGCGCTGGCTTCTTATCGGTGTGAACCCACTGGTTGCGAGATGGGTCGCGGGTTTTATAGATCGAAGACCACGGAGCAAAGTCCTCTCGCTTGTCCTGAGCACGAATCTTTTGCGTCGATGCTTTCCAGCTGGACGCGAAAAATCCTGTGTCAACAGGACTGTTCTGTTCAGTGCCTAGTTCTCCAACGGTTATTTGGATAAGCGCGTTGTAGTCGTCGTTTAATTTGCGTTCCAGGTCAGTGACTATCTGTCCTATGCCCCTTTTCTTGGCCATCAGAACCTCACCTGGATGACAAAGAAATACTCCTGCCCGCCTTTGAATGTCCGAATATCCGTTATTTGGGCAACACGGCTTGAGCCTGCGTATGTCAGTGAGATGGTGTCTTCAAACGTAGGTTGATTGTCCCCAATGAGGTTGGGGGTCACGTAAAGCTTGGCTTTGCGCTCTTCGCGGCCTTCCTCTTCTTCCGAATCAATAAACTCGATCGGTACTTTGATGGAGTACGTTGTGTCGGTTGTTGTCAGCGCTCCGGTGCTGGTGTTGTAGGTCGGAGATGCTTTGCGGGTGTACGTGATTGTGTGGTCAAACGACTGACCTAGATCAGCAACGACCTGCTTAGCGATGTTTTTAAAAGCGCTGTCGAGTGCTCCGGCCATCTCAACCCCTCACAACGCGGAGAGAATACGTGCCACTGCCGCCCAAACAATAAGCCCCGAGATAAGACTGAAGCCAAGGATAAACGTCGAATACGTTATTAACAG
>Ga0213864_10000949_pt1 | contig 13185 bp, 26 predicted proteins | sample PICome_5_FD_160078 | JGI IMG/M metagenome (GOLD analysis project Ga0213864, IMG submission 160078) | Coastal seawater microbial communities near Pivers Island, North Carolina, United States - PICO247 | ecosystem: Environmental > Aquatic > Marine > Coastal | place: USA: North Carolina... | reverse complement strand
AACCTTTATTACTTGTAACAGCCTGACCCATTACAGTATCTTCATCAGAGATGTTCTGGTTAGTAGTATTCTGCGCTTCTGCTTCTGCTTGTGCATTCATGTCTTGGCTAATATCAAACGCTACATCAGTTGCTTCTTGGCCAAACGAGCTAGGATTGAAGCTATTGTCTGTACTTTGAGTCTGAGAAATAGTATTGATGTCATCATTGTTCAGAGGGTCACCTACCATAGGTGCTGCTTCATAACCAACAACAGTAGCAATAGCATCACGATCTTCTTTAGTTGCAAGATCGCCTACACTTTTAGTGTTAGACAAAACTTCTTGCATCTGCTGATCTACAGGGTTTGGGTAAGAATCTGGACCTCTGTCTGCCATGTCAAGGTCTCTAGCGTTTCTTGCATCCTGATAAGAAGTATACATTTTACCGTTATAAAAGAATACCTCATAAGACCCGTCTTCTGTATGACGTATTTCTGATCGTATCTCAGGGCTAATAAAAACACCTTCTGCAGCTTTTACAGGGTCACCACCAATGCGACCTGTTGCATCCATGTGAGCTAAACCCTGCTTGGCACCATTGCGTAGGTCTTCAAAGTACTTAACGCCATAATAACGCAGAACATCTGCAGGGATTACGTATTCACCTTCGCTAAGCATAGCAGGAATATCGTCCCGTACCTCATGAGGTAAAGAGCCCGGAGGTACTTCATTGCCACTTATAGGGTCAACTCTGCTAGACTTAAACACAGCCTGCATTTGCATATCTTCATTACGAGCCATTAATCTTATCCCTCAGAAACTTTAGTCTACGTAGTGTGTAAATAGCGCCTTGCGCACGATGCATCTCAACAACATGCTCAGACTGTTCTAGACGCTTGTGCTGTTCTTCAATCCAAACGTCTAGTTCTTGGCAGAATGCATCCCATTCAGGTTTATTATTAACGAAGCTCTTAAGCGACATTACCACTGAACCCTTGTTCGCCTGGTGTTGGAGCCGTGCCAGTACCAATGTTACCGCCGCCTGCACCAGTCATGTCTTGTACGTTAGCACCGGGTGGTACTGCAGCTTCACCGCCGGGGCCTGCTGGCGCTGGGCCTGCTGCTGCGGGAGGAGGTGCTGGCTGGAATGCTTTCAGGATCTCTGCTTGGATAGCTGCGTCCTGCATGGAGTTAGTTACCTTGTTAGGATCAAGGTCCATACTCTTAGCAATCTCACGTATAATATAATCCATCTTAGCAAACGGTGCAAGCATCGGGTTCTGTACAACACCCAAGAACTGCATCAAACGTTGGCTACGCACTTCGTTAGCCATCAAGCTTTCTGTACCGTTAGCAATAACTTCCAAGTCACCCTTGATGCTTTCATCAAAGTCAAACTGCATGTTAAACGCAAAGAAAGAGCGGCCCATAGGTGCTAGCAGGTAATCGTCTACATTCTTAACAACGCTTCTAATAGAGCCGTTAGCTGCAGACATAAGCATGCTAATGCCAGAAGCAGTCCGCCCAACTCCGCTGACTCCTGTCTGACCATGTGCAAAGCTCGGGAAGCCTGTGCTTTCGTCAGCAAGCACACGTGCCTTATCAAAGAGCTGCATGTTCTCAGCTGCAACGTTAGGGAACTTCGTACCAAAGATAGCTTGACCCGGTGCACCGCCCTGTCTCCTAAATACCTTGCCTGGATAAACTGACAAGTCCTGACCCGGAACAAGGTTAGTCTCATCAATCTCAATAAGAAGGTTACCAGAAAGTACAGCATTGTCAACAGCCATACGCATAAAGCCGTTCATCAATGTCTGTGTATCGTCCATGTTCTCTGCGATACCAACACCAAAGAAGCTGTAAGGGTTATGCTCATAAGGCACAGCATAGTAAGGAATACGTGCAGGCTTGAAGGGGTTAAGCACACAACGTAGGATCTCCCCGTTACATACCCAGATATTGCAGTTTACTTCGTCCAAGTTCTTAAGTGCACGTGGGATCTTAATACCCTGCTCTTCAAGCAGATCCGTATCAACATAACCCCAGAACTCCAATACTTCCCAGCGTTCACTGTTAGTAGGAGTAGAGTCATCGTCTTCCATCTTCATTTCCCAGTGCTTACGCTCGTAGTCAGCACCCATGTCGATGGCTTCTTGAATAGCTTCCTCGATGAAGAAGGGGCGATTCTTAAGTGCACGCAGCTGGTTGCGAGACATCTTGTGACGCTCTACAACATACTCAGCATCATCCATGCTCTGTGCTTCAGGGTCAGGGTAGAAGTTCCACACAGATACGTGGCTAGTCTCTGGAACAGTTTTAACTAGAGGGTCATACTCACCAGCTTCATTCCAGTTAGGATATTCTTTATCTACAGCAAACGGACCCTTCATGACACCAGTGCCAAGCAGAGCCATCTCAAACGCCATGCTACGTAGATGCTTAGATGCACCACTCTCATTCAACTGATCGTGGATCTTCTTTTCCATCTTCTTAGCTGCAACCATAGCAGGATGGAAAGTAACACTCGTAGGAGTAGTACCCTCACCTTCAATGATCTTGTCAGACACAGGGCCTAGCTTGTTAGCCAAACCACCCAAGCGCTTCTGTAGCGTAGTGCGTGTCTCGCCGGGCTGTAGCTGGGTGTCAGGACCAATCAGGTAGGGTGTACTAGGCTGCTGCCCGAATGCGCCTCTAAGGGCCTCTGTAGCGCCTCCTGCGTTAGGGTCTACGTTGATGTGTACTGACTCAGCTACACCATCAGGCAATACCGAAGGTTCAACAGACAGAGGGAACTTGTTGTTACCGAACAGTACGTCTACGATCTGGCCATATGCAGCTAGCGTTTTAGTCTTAGTAACCTTAACGAATACACGAGACTTTTCACTAGAAGTAAACTGTACGTCAGGACCATACAGACCACGATAGTTACGATAAGCACGTAGCCAACGCTCTTCATCTGCTAGACGTGAGTCTTCTGCTCTCTTGAAGCGTTCACCTACAAATGAAACAATACTGCTAGCACTACTGAAAATGCTATCATCGCTAGACTCTGCAGCAACTACTTCATCAGTTTCATATGAAAGATCGTCAATCTCTGCCATTTATTTAGTATCCAAAAGTTGGGTCTGACATCTGAAAGCCAGAACGTTGTGTAGCTGGGTTGTAATCCCAGAGAGAGCTACGTGGTCTAGTCATAACGCCATAGCGCAAAGCGTCATACAAGTGGTCTTCAGCATTTGTATCCACATCCTCAGGGTTCTTCTTATCTAGAGGAATAGTAGGGATCTGCGCTATAGTATTGGTGCAGGTAGAAAAGAATACAAGCCTTGGCTCTTCAGTAAACTCATCTACCTGCAAGCGGCGGTGGATCTCGTTCTTACCTGCTACCCTAGAGCCACGAGAGCGGTCAGAAGGTCTCCAGCGACAACCCTTCATGTTCATCTGCTCTGCAAGTGACGGGCCAGTATCACCTCTGTTATGCCAGAGAGACGAGTCTAACACGCCGTACCTGATAGTACCATCTTCTGCTTCAGCCTCCAAGATCAGATCTGCTAAGTCTGTAGCAGTAACCTTAGAGACGTACATCTCCCTGTAAACAACAAGCTGTTCACTAGGGCTTACAGCAAACCACAAAACACCAGTGTAAGAACCATAACCATAGTCACAAGCTCTAAACTTAGCCCACGACTTGGGTACATCAAATGCATCTACTACGTGTATACGCCTGTTAAACTCAGGGAACGCAGCACCTTCGTTAATATCCCAGTTACCCTCAAGCAGCTGCTTACGCTGGTGTTCAGGCAGTGAGAGAAGCATTGCTTCATAGTCACCCGTCTCAGACAGGTAGGGGTTGTCGAACAGACTAGCAGGGATAAACCTACGCTTAAACAGAGGTTGACCTTCACGGCTATGCCCCTTAGGAAACGTAATAGTATCACCAGTCTCAATGTTCGTAGCCCAGAAAGCTTCACCTGCAGGAGCAGGATCAATGAACATCTTCTTAACCCAAGCATGCCCAGCGCCACCTGGGTTAGTCGTAGCTCTCATGTAAAGCCCTAGGGTAGAGCTGTGAGCACTCCGTAGACGAGAACGCATATAATCCCAAGCGTAAGGAGTAGGCCATTGAGTAAGCTCGTCAAAACCAATCCAGTTAAAAGCCTGACCTTGGTAGCGAGTAACGTCCATATCTTTGTCAAGGTACGACATCCATAGTCTACCGCCACGAGGGCTAATCCACTGAGACTTACGTTCAGACCACTTAATCCCCGGTATAGCTTTGGGGTACAACTCTTGGCTCTTCTGAATAAGTTCCCGTAGTTCTTCAGTAGTGTGACGCACAAGTAGGCCACTGAAGTTAGGATCATTCAAGCCATGCAATGGGTCAGCAAGCATAGCGTAAGACTTACCGCCACCTGCTGCACCACCGTACAGAACTTCCCGTTCACTAGCGCTTAGGAAGTTCGTCTGGGGGCCGGGGTTTGGTTTAAACACAACGTCCTGTGCAACCTCGACATCAAACTCAGGAGCAATTACTTCCGCAGGTACAGACTGTGGTTGAGTAGCGACAGTCTCTGTAGTTTCACTCTGCGTCTCGCTCTTTGACTGAGTACGCCCCGACCCCACCTTTTTCGAGCTTCTCGATTTCGTTGAGCGTTTCTTCGAGCCATTCGGCAAGCTTGCGTTTAATAAGAGCTGCTTTCTTACGTCTTCGCTCAATGTCAATCCTCTTTCTTAAACCACCGTGTGATATATACCTGCCCGTTTGCTTAGTCAGCCAAATAGCAACATCACGGTAACTATACTGCTTTAAATGCCTTTTTGCAAGCTCTAATGCTTCTAGTTCATCAGGGATTGGTTCTAAAAGTTTGTCGTTGTCTGGGTGTACTCTGTAACCAAAAGGAACCTGCTTTGATAATCTTACTACTACGTGCCACTCTTTCTCTTGACCCTTGTGAGGTTTAGGTAGTGTCCAGTAGCCTAAAGGTTCCTTCTTTATGTCAATCTTCATATAGTATTATTCGTTAACACCTTCCTTAGGTGGTAGGTAGAAAACGCCTCCGCTAGATGTCACGTCTACTTTCTCTACTTTACCAAGTCCTGCTCTATCAAGCAAGTCTTTTGCTGCTGCCATCTTGTCACGGATACCAAGCTCAGTAGGATCGTTCAGTGCCCCAGCCAATGCCATCACAGCCTTAGGTGCACTACGAGCAAAGTAACTGCGTGTAGCGTCAGCAATCTCATCCTTAAGATTCTCTACAATAGTCCTAGTAGGTGTCTTGTCGCTATAACCAGCAAGTTTCTTGGCTAGCACAACATCACCATTGGCCTCATCAAAGAGAACCTCTAGGAACTTCTGCTGGTTTTCTGTTAGTTGTTTTGCCATAACGGTTGCCTTATAGTGGTTTATCTACGAGTGAATCATATGCTTTCCATATGTCTTCGATCTCTTGGTCATACGTATCTAGCTTGTTACCAATGCTATCTGTGATAGTAGTACTCTTCTCTACCTTAGTACGCAGATCAAGTAAAGTCTTCTGTTGTTCCAGAATAGTCTGCATCTGAGTGCTGATCTGAGATAGTCTAGTATTCAAACCACGCACATCGTTATCTTGCACTGCTTGCTCTAAAGCTTGTATGCGAGAACTAAGCGCTACAGATGTCTGATCAAAACTCTCAGACTTTTCTACTACAGTACCGATGCCTTCCTCTACAGCGTAGAATCTTTGTACGGTATCGTAACCGTAGTAGATAGCACCGCTAAGACCTGAGAGGATGGGCAGGGCAGCAGCAATGTACCACCCTTTGAAAGTAAACCCACCAATCTTAAGCTCTGTATCTTCCATATGTCAATACCTTACATTTGAGAAGAAGCAGAGCCATTCTGAAGTATATACTGGCTAGCAGAATAAATATCTTCAGCGGTCTTCATGTCACCCGACAAGTAACCTTTCCAGCCAGTACCCTGACCAAGGTCATCCCATACAATGATGAACTCGTCTACGCTCTGTGTATACGTAAATGCAGAGTAAGCACCAATCATAATGTTATTATTCATGGCGTAAGTATCAATGCTGGCAGTAAGCGTCTCATTGTTAGCTGCAGCCAAGAATGCACCAGCCTGCTGAGCATAAGTTTCTACAGCATCAAGTGCATCGTTGTAAGTACTTACTTCGTCAGCAGAGATTGTGTATTCATCAGTAGCAAGCATTTCCTGCAATGCTACCTGTTCTGGGCGTGTATCAGCCTCAGATGCAATGTCAGCAACAGATGTAGCAGTAAGCAGAACGTTAGTAGCAGACGATAGCGTATCTACAGCAAGAGACAGGCTGTTCATAGCAGCAGCATGCTCTTGAATAAACAACTGGTTAGCTGTAGTAGCGGTAGCATAATCGTATGCTAGCACGTCATCTAGCGCAGTATTGTAAGCAATAAGCATTGCTTCAGTTACTTTAGCACCATCTAGTGAGCCATCTACAATAACACCACCTACTTCAGCGTATCCTACAGCACCCATGCTAAGGTTGATAGACAGCTGAAGCCTATCATCAATAATAGAGATAGTGTTAATTAGATCCTGGATCCGTTGCTCCCCTACGGTTTGAGCGTGTAGTCCTGAAGCGATCGCTAAGAGAACGAGTGTCCCTGCCAGCATTCGTAGTTTCTGCATTACGCTCATCTGCTAAATCCTCTCCTATTCGCAATAAGCTATCCCAAAACCTCTTCTCTTTACTATACCCAACAATGTAAACATCAGGGTTCTGACGGTATCTCTCTATTGCGTCAGTACCCATTAAAAGCTTACCTGTCGTAACATCCATGATAGGGCATGGTGTCGAAGCTAACATCATAGCCTTAAACACATCAGCAGAGCCACACAGAACGCTGATAGCACTCACCTGTAACCCTAGCCCACCAAACTGCTGAGGAAGTCCTAGAAGCCTCGCATTCTTGCGTAGGTTACATTCAGCATCCTGTTGCATTGCTCCACGTGAAACACCTATCACGCTAAGCTGAATACCTGCACTCTTAGGCATCAAGCATGAGTCATTACCACCACCACCCATAACAGTAGGTGCAACCGAGGACATGACTGGTGCTGCTTGACCTGCACCCGTAGCATTGTAGTTATTGTTGACTGTTTCAGTATTGTTATTACTGTCTACAGTAGAATCAGTGTAGCTGTTGCTAAAGTCACCAGTAACGTCATTACTGTTTACAGGACTCACCCATAACATCAATAAGATCAGGGTCCATGCACATAAGCTTAAGTGCAGCTTCTTCTTGTCCAATCTGTGATAGAGTTTGTGCATTTAGATTCCGCTGACATTTAGCATCATGCTCAGCACAAGAAGAAGGCAACACTATTGTAGTCGTGCTACACCCTGCTACCGCAATACTACAAACAAACCCTAGAACGAATCTCACCACGAGTAATACCTAAGTCCCTTAATTGTTTGTCTGTCATACGCTGCAGCGCATAGATAGCTGCTTTTCTTTCTTGATACCGAATTAGTTTGACCCACATACGTGCTAGAAATCTTTTCATCTTATTGTATCCCTATGTTAGTACTACCTTATGGCAGCAGAACATAGTTATACATAAATCGTGGGTCAGTAGTATTTACTTTTTTGCAATCCCGTTAACCTACTGGGACAAACGTCTCTGTAACAGTACACATGTAATCTAGCTGAGGTGCTACGTTACCTGTAGCAACACAGCGTAGCTGATCACCAGGTTCAAGCACAAGGGTAGCACCAGTAAGTAATATATACTCACCTACACCCAAGTTCTTACCACCAATAAGGTTATACTCTTCTGTAGTATCTGACTTGTACCACTTAGCTAAAGCAGAAGTGTTACCATTAGCATTAACACAGAATAGCATAGACACCTCTGCACGACAGTTAGCAGGGCAGGTGTAGAGCGTTTCTACCTGATCCTCAGTGTCACAGATGACACCCCTACTTATAGTACGTGCTGGTTTGCCTGGCGATACGAGTGTCACTCTTCAGCTTCCTCTTTAGGTGTGAAGGGTACAACAATCTCTTCTTTCTTAACGGGCTTAGGCGCTGGGCGAGACATGATAGCTTCTACCTCAGCAGACTTGCACCACACATCACCATAAGCACCTACACCAGCTACAGCATTACCTAGAGCATCACGTACTGCTTCACCATCAAACGTAAAACCTGCAGCCTTCAGGGCTGTCTCTTGAGATTTAAAGTTCATTTCTTAGGTGTCCGCTTCTGAGTTGCAGGGTTAGATGCACCACACGATACCATACCACCCTTCTTGTAGCCCATCTTCTTAGCTACAGCAGGTGCTGCTTGCTTAAGAGCCTTCATGCCCTCATTCATAGGTTTCTTATTCATCATAGCTTTACTTCCCCTTCTTAGCTGTCTTAGCTGCTTGCTTAAAAGCCTTAGCTGTAGGTGCACCCTTAGTGCCAGGCTTCCTCATCTTCTCACCACTGCCAGCAGCAATACGCTTGCGCTTAGCGTGGATGTTAGCGTACAAGCCACCTTCAGCATAACCAGAGGCATAGATAGCTTTACCTTGCTTCTCTGCTTCAGCCTTAGTCTTGTAGACCTTCCCGGTCTTACCCCACTTGTAGCCACCCTTAACTTTATGTACAGGCATTACGTTTCCTCGCCCTTAGGTACATCTCTTACTTCAACACAGTAGCCATAACTAAAGTAACCACTATCTAAGTAACCCTGTACGATAGGCTCAGCCTTAGAGACACACTCATCTTCAGACTTGAATACAGTAGGGCTAGAAGTAAGAACACACGTGTCTGCCTCCATCGTGCCACACGCCATTACAATACCAAGATACCCTAAGATAATCATATAGCCTAACCTATCTAGAACCCAAGCTCATAACCTACAACAATACCTATCACCTTACCTGATTCATACACTGCAGGTGTAACAAAGAAACCATCATAAACCAGTCTAACGTAAGGATACACTAATGCATCATACCCTGTAACTAAACCTAACTCTGTATAGTCATTAAGCTTAACACCAGCATACGTAGACAGATTACTCTCACTGTTAAGATAAGCACCTACTATGTAGTCTTGCTCAGTAGTGTACCTTACATGAGGATGTATAGAGTTTAAGTTATACTGTTCCGCATTAAGGTGATAGCTTATAGCTAAAGCAAAGGAAAGCACCAGTCTACCACTTCACCTTGTCTGCCCAGTAAGCTGCACTCATCTTACCTTTAGCGATATTCTTAGCATGTCTAGCCTTAAAGCTAGCCTGACGCTTCGTAGGCTGCTTATCACCAGTAACACCCTGCTGTCCGAACCGGATAGTCTTAACCTTATCACCCTCCTTAGCCACAACTACATGTGACTTAGTAGGATGCTTAGGGGTACGCTTGGGCTTGTTATAGCCACTAACTCCCGCTCTTTCCAGTCTCGGATCTTTGCTCATCTTTAGAATCACGCTTCTTTGTGTAAGCTTCTTTGCCGTAGAACGCTGCTACAATCGCTGCTACTGAAACAAAATACGTAGGGGCCATGTCACCCAATACGTTAGCTGCAGTAGATAAACCAAGTAAGTTAGATAGAAGAACAGCAAAAGGATAGAGAAGCATTCCAAACAAAGCAAACCAGGCCATGTTGCGCTGGGCGTCTTCCTTCTTGTCTTCATTCTCAAACCTAACCTTGCGTTCATAAACTCTATCTCTTCTTCAGTGATAACACCATCACCATCCGTATCAGCTTCAGCCCACTTGGAATCACTATCAAGAGTCTTAAGCATAGCAGTGTTACCTGATGATATACATAGTCATCATATCATCTACGTTAGCTACAAGGTTATCTGTAGTATTCGTTACAGTACCCTTGTCACCACGCATATCCTTGCTACCAAAGCGATGCGACGTGTCTTCACTCTTATCAAACATCTTACCTTTGCTAGGAGTGCAACCTTTTTCACGGGGATTATACAAGTTATTCATCAGCGTACTCTCTCTTTCTATCGGGGTCTAACACCTCATAAGACTTCAGGTGCCCTTCTAAATACATAGCTCTCTCTACGTGATCTAACGTGTACCACACACCTGTGTCACGGTAGATAGCTTCTCTTACGTAGAAAACATCTGACTTAGGAATGTGAACCTTACGTAAAGCACGTGGGTCATTGTCAGCTAAAGCGTTGTAAAAGTCTTCTATGACTGTTTCGCTTGCATATAGTTGTACAGGCTTCTTAACCATTGTCAAGCCTTTTATGTTATAAATATAAATGTAGGGGGAGAAAGAGTGTGTATGCCGCAAACACTACAGTCTAACATAACACAGACTGAAGGGAGGGAGAGGAGAGAGACACACAGTGAGATGTTATAACCACTAGAGTCTACGACATACACATAATCACAGTAAGGTAGTAACTTTTATGTTGTGATTACGTAGACTGTATCATGTCTAAATACGTATGTCAAGAGGTATAGTTAAACTTTAGTGTTATAACTTAGGGGAGTTTAATGACCTATGTCCAGTATCCTGTTTAACACACTAAGTTATAACCTTCCCTATAGTTTAACTCTTATGTTTACTTTCTCTATAGTATAACTTTAATGTTAAGGACAGCCCTTGAGGGGCTGTCTTACTCTTGTGTTATACTCTTATAGTTTAACTATAGCCCCCTACCCCCATAGTTATGCTGAAAAGCAAGGGTGTGTCAAGCGTTTTAGTTGCACTATCATGAAGTGACGTTACGTAACTATACTAAAGAGATACACTTGTAGTCCTGCATAGTTGCAAATCCTGTGTTGCAATACTGCAAAGTGTTATACTATAACATGTTAAACTAATTAACATTACTAAAAGAGTCATGTATATAGGTTAGCAGGTCTGTTTTACCCCGTGTGTGTAACTGTGTATATACGTATAACGTGCACCCCCCGTGTGGCCCCTGCCCGCCCCGGTCGAAGCATGCTAAGTTCCTGGTTTTACTGGGGTTTCTCTCTATAGTTTTACTGGTAAAGCACTACACAAGTTGTAACTATGTGTTTTATATAGTGCTAAGCTGTTGATTTTACTGCATTCAGCAAGTCATATAGGATGCATGAGTATAAAAAGCATGTCTGTAACCATACCCCACCGTACGGTTTGCACGAAACACCAACAGACATGTATGACACACACATAAAGCACACCCACTAGTCGCACACAGAAGCAGTACATTATAGCTACATAAAGAACCTATACGAAAGTATACATTACACCTATACTTCCTAGACTAAAAAAAGGTATTGCATCATGAAAAGCTTTACCTGATATTCAATGCATCGAGACACACACAAAGGGAAACACGAGATGAAACTTTACTTGATCAGACATACGGACCTTATGACAGGCCTACAAGGTTTCACCAAGGTAAGGGCAGACAGCCTAGCACAAGCTGAAAATATGTTTGCAGATGCTTACCCTGACTATGTGATAGAAGCTTTATCTTGATGGGCATCGCTACGGTGGTGCCTTACTGGATCAAACCCAAAGAGGGAAAAGAACAGATGCTTGATATGCGACTGAATACGAAAGCTTTGGATGCCTTGGCGTGGGCTAAGGATAAGCAGATAGTGCCTGAAGATCTAACAGAAATAGAGATTATCAGGATTGTGTACGACCAAGAGATTGTAACGTGGTGTAGTGAAGCTGGTTGTGTTTCGTTTGACACTTATGATGTTGAACACCTAGACTAAACCTGAAAGATGCGAGAAATCACAGCGTATGCTTGAGCAAGAGTTTAACTCAGCATACTTTACTTACAAGGAGAACAAACATGCCTAACTGGTGTATGAACAGCGCTATCATCTCTGGCCCTATCGTGACGCTAGAGAATATCGTTGAAGCTATCAAGCAAGACAAAATGCTAGAACACTTCGCACCCATTGGAGATTGGGACTATGGCTTGGCTGTAGATGCGTGGGGCACTAAGTGGGAGCCGAGCGATGTAGACTACCACCTAGACATTGACAGCGGAACCCTAATGCTTAACTTTGACAGTGCTTGGTCGCCACCTATTGACGCTTACGACACAGCTATGGAAAGGCTAGGCGTAGAGATTAGCGCTAGCTATTATGAGCCTGGCATGATGTTTGTAGGCTCTTACGATAACGGTGACGATGAAGCCTACGAGATAGACTTTGAGGACGAGCACTGGCGTGATGCTATACCGGAGGACTTGATTGATCACTGGGGGCTTGATGATGAGTTTGACAACTGGAAAGAATGGCAAGATGATGAAGAGGAGTAATCACATGAAGAACCAACACACCCTGATCTTAACACACTTACGTGCAACAAAAGGTTTGACACAGCGTGAGGCTATGATTGACTACAGCATACAGTCATTCACTAAGCGTATCTCAGAGCTACGCAAGATGGGCTACAACATCCTAAGCGTTAAAGGGCAACACCCTATCACAGCCCAGCGCTACACTCGCTACGTATTACTTGAGGAAGCAAGCTAATGAAATATCGTGTAGAGTTTTACAGCAGGACAGACAATCAGCTTATCTGCTGGTATGAAACAGAGAACAAGCAAGATGCTATGGAGATGCTAAGCCGCACACATGCTGGCGTTAGGGCTTCACTGAAAGGCTGAACACATGTATCACACAAACAAATACCTCGCTAACCTGTATCAGTATCACAACAAGTTAGCCCGTGATGTAGACGATGCAGACTGGATAGGTGACACAGAAAAGTCAAGCTTCCTGCAGACAGAGCTAGACCATGTTAAGCAACTGCTAGACAAAGGGGAGACATACTATCCGCTATTTTAATGCGATGCTGGGATGGGTCATAACGTTATACTTACTATGGCCCGTCCTGTTTCTCTTCCTAGTATGGGTAGGAGTAGTGTAGAACATGGATCAAGGACCAGAAGATGACCCTATTGATGACATCACTCACTGGATTGGCAACTTACCTGAAACGCCTACTGACAGCACTGAGTGTCCTACTGAACGTGATACTGGGAGGCCACAACAATCAGACATTCTCAGCAAGAAACCACCAGTGGCAGAAAGACGGTAAGCCAAACCTTGTGTTTCTTATTGACTTACTACTAGGGCAAGGCCATTGTGTGGAGTGTTGGGTTTACTGGAAAGTAAGGAGGAAGTGGTGATGCGCAAGCGTATGCCTATACCAAGCAAGCGTGCTACTGTCAGTGAGGTAGTAGAG
>Ga0213864_10000948_pt1 | contig 13200 bp, 13 predicted proteins | sample PICome_5_FD_160078 | JGI IMG/M metagenome (GOLD analysis project Ga0213864, IMG submission 160078) | Coastal seawater microbial communities near Pivers Island, North Carolina, United States - PICO247 | ecosystem: Environmental > Aquatic > Marine > Coastal | place: USA: North Carolina... | reverse complement strand
ATGTTATCCCATTGTGAATTTCATCCAGTCAATTGCATTCTTGATTTGGAACCCACGGTTGTTGATCTGCTTGATAACTGAATCCAGATACTGAATCTTCTCCTCTTGCATCGCCAACTTGAGGGTGACGTCAATCATCATCTCATCGCTTTCGATATAAGTCTCGACTTCATTCTTCAGTATCTTTTTGTAGATTTGATCTCTACCGATTTCAGCAAGCTCTTCTCTATCCATTTCACCGAGATAGTATTCAAGCAACCTGCGTTTGGTTCGTTTATACTCTGAACGCAACTTATGGTATACAAACTTTTCAGCTGTGTATATCTTTAAGTATTTGTTGTGTTTTACGGGAATTTTAGAACTCTCTTCGCCAAGTTCTGTTTCGTCCATTTTGCTGTCTTTGTCCCACTCAGCCATAATATCTTCAAGTTTCATAATCACCTATTTGATTTTGTGTAATTCATACTTTCTATAAGCAAATGTAGCGTCAGCAACCATAGGGGTCACTGTAGTCTGTTCAATATCAAACTCAGGCATTGCTATGTTTACTGGATATGCGTCAATAAACCTCACTTCAATATTGGGTCTGTACTGCGCTGTAGTGATGATCAATGAAGCGTCACTGTATACATCTCCACTACGTTGTACCCCTTGCTGAATATCAGCACGTTGTTGAAAGTTATCAGGATATCCTAATCCAATCATCCAGTCATAAACTTCTTGGAAGTTACTCAAGTCCTCGTCTACACGAAAGCGCACTGTAATCAAACCAAAGGATAGTTTATCTCCTGGAACTGGGAGTTTGATAAATGTGTTGTCAACGGTGTCGATTTGACCTAGTGTCATTTCTGGGATATTAGCAGATGTGCAGAAGTAATTCACTGTAGGCAATTTCTGAATAAGAAACTTAAAACCTATCGGTGAAAGAAATGACTTGTTATCAATATCGCTTGGTGTCAGTGCCATGTTACTCTCCGTTTCAACACCTAGTATTTAGGCATAAAAAAAGGGCGTCCGAAGACGCCCAGTTTGTTTGATCTCTTATGGTTATTATTACATAAGGTTTGCAACAGCCACTTTACGGTAGTAGATGTTTTTGTCGCCAGCACCAGTTGTGATTGCGCCAGTTGCGTTAGTTGTCGCAAATGGGTTAGCAACCATGCCGTAACGAGTTTTGAACCCGATTTTTGGCTGGAAGGTGTTCTCACCAACTGCACGTACCATTTGTAGCGGTACATATGGGCAGTAGAACAAGCCAGCGTCGAACGCTGATGTGCCTTTGTAGCCCATTGTGTAGAAGTTAGAAGTTGCATATGGATCGATGTATACTTTTACACGACCGTTTAGTACACCAGCGAATGTGTTGCCTGTGTCGTCAACTTGTAGGTTGTTGTTCAACGCAGGAGTGTAATCCAATACGCCAGCCATGTTCAAAGCAGATGCAACATCAGAAGATGTGATCATGATGTTACCTTTGCCTCTACGTGTCGCTTTTGCGATTGCGTTCGCATCACGTTCGATTTGGAACATCAAGCCTTTGAACTTTTCAACTGACCAACGACCGTTTGAGTCGGTGTCTAGGTCGAAAGTACCAGCTGTAGTTGTGTCAGTTGTCGCACCTTGTGAAGCAGTGATGTTGATTGTACGAATCACTTCACGGTTGATTTCTGCCAAGATTTCAGTTGACAAGATGTTTGACAACTCGGTTTCAGCGTCTAGACCATGAACAGCTTTCAAGTCTTGAGCCAATTCCATTGTGTACTCAGCTTTTAGTGCACGTGACATTGCTGTTACGCTGACTTTCTCGATTGAGAATGCCATTTCTTGGAAAGCGTTTGCTGCGCCATCACCAAGTGCTTCAGCCGCAGAACGTGACATACCAGTTGAAGCTGTATATGTTCCTGTCGGATCAGTACCTGTTTGTGAGCCAGATGTGCCACCAAGAGTTGTTTCAGAAGCTGTGTTACCTGCTGCTGATGCAGAGAAGGTTGTGTCTGCTTCGTTGTGCAACGCTTCAGTACCTGTTTGGTTTTCGTAGCGTGAACGCATTGCGAAGATCAAGCCTGTTGGACCTGACATTGGCTGAACGCCTGCAACGTCATATGCGATTAGGTTTGGAGCTGAACGACGAATCAGTGAGATAAGCACTGGATCAAAAGTGTCGATTGCACCATCACCAGCTGTTGAAGAAGATGCGCCCATTGCGTTTGTTGGAGCAGCTTCGCCAAGTAGCGATTGGTTAAACTGACCGCCCATTTGAGCTGCTTGCTCTTGTGCGGCACGTTGTTGGTTTTCCAAGAGAGTAGCGGTTACAGCACGCTTGTGAGGATCTTTGATCGCTTCTAGATCAGGATGCTCAAGAACTGGTTGCCACTTCTTGACAAGTTCGTCAGTCTGATACATTTTAGGTTCTCCTTTTCGGTAATCTACCTTTTTACAATTATTATTTATAAAATGTTACTTTTTGATGGTTCTTGAAATGGCATTCATGTAAGCCGCCATAGAAGGATCTGCTGGAGCACCAGTTTCCTCTTCCAATTCAATTGGCTCATCATCCATAACAAACTCTTCAGATAAAGACTCTACTTTTGCGTCAGCAAAATATGATTCTTTAAGTGTAGAAAGCTTTTCAGAATACTCTGCTTCGCCTTCGAACTCAACACCCTCAGCAAGAGCTTTAAGTTTTTCTACTTGAGTTTCAGTCAAACCTTCAGAAACTTCTTTGAACGCCAATGTGCGCTGAGTTTCTGCTAGTTCTTTACGAAGCTCGATATTGCGGTCAATCTCTTCATTCATAGCTGCTTCTTGTTCTTCAACTTTAGCTGCTAGTTCATCTACAAGATCAACTTTTTCTTCAGGAATGTCGACATAGTTTTCGTTGAATAGATCACGTAGACCAACCATGAAGTTTTCTACGATGTCTGCACGAATACCTTGCTCAACTGCCAATTCGTTTTCTTTCATCCACTCTTCAGCAACATACTCAAGATAATCGTCTAGGCGATTTGCCAAACCTTCGTGGATTTCTTCTTTGTCAGCTTCAAGCTCTGCTTCAAGGTCAACTGTTACTGTTTCCAAGATTTCGTTTACTTTAGAAACAACAGCCGCTTCAAACACAGTTGTCGCTTTCTCTTTGAATTCTTCAGTTAGTTCTTCAGAACCAAAGATTGCTTTAACATCCTCTTCTACGTTTAGATCAGCAGCAGAGATTTGTTTGATTTCACGGAAAGATGTTTCTTCTTCCGCAACTGCTTCTTCAATCGCTTCGACGTCAAAACCTTCGGCTTTCATAGAAGCCATCATTTTTCCGTAACCTGCGTGAAGGTCAGCTTTCTTCATTTTTTTCATTGCACCGACCATAGCATTGATCATGCCAGTTTTGGTCTTTGGGGCAGCAGCTTGCTTTGGCTCAGACTTTTTGATCGCCGCTGCAGTTTCTGCTGCCGCTGCGTCTCCATCATATGCCTTTTCAGCTTTGCCTTCATCAAGAGCTTCTTCGTCTGCTGTTTCTACAACATCGTCGAGGATCTGCTCTTCTTCAAGTTTGTTTTCGTTATCCATTGGATCACTCCTCTGTAAAGTAGTTATCTGGTATATTTATAATAATTTAGAGTTTAGAGAGAAAGTCCTCAAACACTCTCAATTTAGCTTCTTCTAGCTCTTGTCTAGAAGCGGTTTTAACTTCTTTTTCGTAATCAGCAATTTGCGCTTCACGAATAATGCCGTTGTCCCAGACCCATTCTTTGCTTTCCATGATACCATTTACAAAGGCATCTGGAGCTGATGGGTCAGCAACAATATCAGCTGCAGTTGCTAGGTAAAAATCGTTCTGTACCTCAGCAACGCCGTTTCTTTGTTTCAATGAGCCCATACCACGTGAGGATACGCCGAGTTGAGCACCTTCTTCCATAATAGACTTTACGATTGCCCCATATGGAGTTTCTGTCATGATCTTAGCTTTACCCATAAAGTTAGAGCCGTCACGCTTGAGTTCTGTGATCATATGAGAAACACGTTCAAGATTAATAGTTGGACCAGAAGGATGACCTAGTTCGCCATACGCACGGTTTTTCGTAACATAGCTTTCGTTATACCGTTGAACTTCTTTGTCCAAAACTTCTGCTGGGTAAACACGCCCATTGCGGTTTTTGATGTCACCCTGCATGAACACGCCTTCAATCATGAATTTTCTTTTCCCAGTCGCTTCATCCAGCGTCTCGGTTACATAACTGATATCTTCGTTTACTTCGCAGATAAGTTTCATTTCTTATTTCCTTTACACGTTATCGTAATAGGTTTTGCTTAGTTCGCTCCAAGGACCAACAGTTCTAGTTGGATAATCATTTCCCACCTTACGGCACTTAACATAAGTTTCTTGCGTCACTCCGTTAGGATTGGTGTAGGATCTAACACCTGCAGTTACTGTTCCTGCTGCGTCTCTATAGTATTGGTCGTCTGGATGCGCTATTGCTCCTGGAGCTAATGTGCCCAAAGTAGGAGCATTATCATACTCCCATAAGTTATTAGTTCCTGGAACAGTAACCCAAGCCATCTTAATTACGAATTTCTCTGCGGTCGCCATTAAACTGGTGATCGCCAGCAACAGGGTGTTTAGTGACTTCCATTTTATGGTCGTCAGCAAATTTTTTCTCACCAACTGCAGGCTTACCGTTTTCAGGTTCTTGCTTGTTCATACCTTCAAAGTCGTCTGCCTGTGCGCCAGTACCTTCCATGAAAGCTTTAAACCTCTTGATCGACATCCTCGTCTCCTTCAGAGTAATCTGTTTCCTCATCATCTTCAACAGATAGGAAATTGGCTGCTACGTCAACACGTTTTAGCTCAACAGCATCACGCACCCTATCCATCAATAGATCATTCACTGCTTTTTTAAATTCTGCGCCATTACCAGCAGCAGCAAATTCAATAGCGTCTTGTGTAGTATAATCGCTCATAATATTCTCCTTTAATAATATATTTATAATTTACTGCTCTTCTTCGTCTGGATCAGCATATAAATCTTTTTCAGCATCAATCTGCTTATCAATGTCTTTAATTTCTTCTTCAGTTTGCATAAGAACGTTTTTACGAACATACTCTACTGAATAATACTTACCGACATATTCATCAAGCTCTCTTAGTAGACCCATTCTACCAATCATGATCTCGTTGTTCTTCAACTCAGCAAAATGGTTATCTTCTAGGAAGTCGTAAAAGACTTTCTCTTTAATCTCTTTCCATTCTTGCTTTGTCATTACACCTTTTAGCAGTAGCTGCTTTTCAAGCAATACCTGAAACAACTCTGTAAAGCGATTGCGCAAACGGTTTACGAACTTAGCGAACTTGAGTTCGTCACGTGTAATCTCTGATGATCGACCTAAGTTAAAGGTGCCGTCAGACTGTAAACGTGAAGCTGGAACATTCAACGCTTCATATAGCTTCTGCTTGAAATAATCAACATCATCCATTTCCCCAAGGTTTTGTCCTCCAGGAAGTGTTGAGATTTCAGTGCCACGTGAGCCTTCTTTACGAGGAAGCCAGTAGTCTTCAAGCATAGTCATAAATTTGCGGTCATCACGCACTTGTCCTGTGTTGGCGTCATATACAAGTTTGTTCTTATGTCGAGCCATCATATCACGAACATATTGTTCAGCTTTACCGTTAGGTAAGTTACCTACATCGATGTAAAAGATCCGACGCTCGGGTGCACGTGCGAGACGGTAGATTACCACAGCGTCTTCTAGCATGCGCAATTGGTTAAGAGGTTTGATTGCTTTGTGTAAGTGAGAAAGAACCATTGAGTTCTTTTCGTTCATCACACCAGAATGTGCATAAGCGATTGAGTCTGGGGCAATCTTCAAACCTTGGTTGCCAGAGGAGACGCCTTTAGGTGAGTAAATGAAATACTCGTCATATTTCTTAGGAATAACTTTGTTAGCTGAATTAGAAATAGGAGCTTTAGGATCTTTCTTCTGTACTCTGACTTTTTTAATCTTACGTGGATCAATATAACGCAACTCCTGAATACCATCTCTTGGATTTTCAGTGTCAATCATAACGTGATAGTAGCATCTACCATCAACGTACCAGTTTTTGAAAATGTCATATGATCTGTTATTGAAGTTTAAGAGTCTTAGAATCTCATCAAACTCTTCACGAATACGTTCTTTGATCGTATTGTTCATACCTTCAACGTCATCAAGAACAATTTGTACAGACTGTTCTTGGTCATCTGTCACGATAGCTTCATTGATTACATCGTCAATAGCTCTCTCACACTCAGGTTGCTGAGCCATTTCACGATACTTTGTAATAAGAAGTGCTTCGTTTTTAGCTGTGCCATCTAGGTCAACAGTTGTTCCAAATACACCACCTTCGTTGACAGCAACAGCACCGTCATCGTTAGGAGGAGGGGCAAAAGATTGAACACTAGGTGGTTTCTCCTCTTGTTCTTTTCTGCCAATTTGGAATCCGAAAAGTTCTATGGCCATTTTGTTTCCTTAATAATAAATTGGGGTGGACACAACTATTTATATGCCCTCCCCAAAGTCACTTTTTAACTGACATTAAACGCCGCCAGCGTTTCCTGTCGAACCACCTGAAACTTGCCAGTAATCGTATTGGAAAGTACATGTGTATTCTTGGATACCTTCTTGATCCCAAGCCAAGTCAATTTGTGAAACTTCAGTTGGGAAGATACCTACAAAATCATACACACGCAAGATTTCACCAGTCTTACTGAACTGTGTGACTTGAGCGGAAGATTTGTACAAGGATGGTGAAGAACCACCTGCTGTACTTACATTACCTTGGAACGAGTTGATTGCGTTTGACCATTGCTCTAGAGAGTTACGGATCGCAAAGTCTTCGTCGTTGATAATGGTTGGTGCCCACTCAGCATAAGTTCTGTTTCCTGCGATTTTGATAGTACGACCGAAGTATGGAACTTCAACTGTACCAAGAGTGGAAGCTGGGATAGCTGCCGCTTTGCAAAGGAAAGGAACTGTAATGTCAGCCACACCGTTAATCGGGTTTGTGATCTGGACTTGGAAGAGGGCACTACGTGCGCCCCCATCCTTTAAAGCACCAGCAAATTCATTTACGTTAAACGCCATTTTAGTTCTCCTGTTTTATCTATTTATGCTCTGCCGACAATCTCGGTGAACTCGACGCCAGTACGAACTGCTACAAAGTTTAGCTGGATGAAGTTGATAGAGCGAGAAGGTTTGATATAGATGTCACCAATAAACTCGTTACGATCAATCACTTCACCAGTATTGTTTGTAGAGTCACAAACAACAGCAAAGTCTGTAATACCTCTGCGACCTTGAACGTCACGAAGGAAAGGCTCTACCAAGTTTTTAAACTGTGCTCTTGTAAACTCATCGTTAAACTCGAACAGAGTGAACTTAGAAGCAGTTGAGATTGCTTTTTCAAGAACGATAAACAAACGACGAACGTTGATACGATCAAACGCACTAGGCTGAGACAGCATAGTTTTGTCGCCGAATAGAACTGTACCTTGTCCTGGGAATGTAACCACAGGGTTAATACCAGCTTTGTAAAGGTTGTCTCTATCTGTTTTTGATGGGTTGTATGCCAACTTGATAACGTTTTTAACGTTGCCACGGTTAAAGCCCGCAGGTGAGTACCATGGGTCACGTGTCAAGTCAGTCTGTACCATTAGACCAGCTGTATCGCCGTTTAGTGGCAACCAACGGTATACATCATTGAATTTGTCGTATGCATATTTCCAACCTGAATCCATTACCGCATAAGACGATGAAGGTAGAGTGTTGCGGTATGCGATTACATCTTCAGTTTGCTTACCAGCGTAAGAGCTGTTGTTTACAACGTCAGCTTTTTCTGGAGAGATAACTGCGATACAATCTTTACGATACTCAACGATATTGTTAATGATGTGTTTGATTGCTGTTACGTTATGAGCAGAACCAAGAACCAAAGAAACGTCGATATCTTCAGTTGACTTGAATTTGTCATACGCAGTAATAAGAGCAGATGCAGTAAGAGCACTTGTATCAGTACCGCTAACGAATGAAGCGTTTTGTGGTAGACTTGCGCCTGTAAAGGTTGTTACAGCGTCAGCTCTTGATCCAGCAGAACCAAGATTTGCGTTGTGGTTAGCGAACCAAATCCATGAAGAACGTTGGTTAATTACGTCTGCATAGTAGTTTGAAGCACCTTCGTTTGTCTTTGCATCTTTCGCAACTGATAGTTGGTTATAGATTTCAAGGACAGAACCTTTTGTGCCTGTTACCAAACCGTCTTCGTCGATAACAACAACGTGGATACCATCACCAGTAGAACCCCATTTATCAGCATAATCTGTTGTAGAAGGTTTACCTGTAGTGATCGCAGCGTGTTCCCACTGACGAGTGATTGTTGTATAATCTGTATTTGCTACTGTTGTGCCAACATAGTCAGCAGTAAGAGTAACGTCTTGACCAGAAATTGCTTTAATTTTTACTTGAAGCTTTTCAGCGCCGACAGTCAAAACGTCACCAACTGTAAACTCAGATGATGTTGCGCTGTTCGCTAGAACTAGGGCATCGCTGCCTTGCTCTAGAGTGTAACCTGTAGTGACGTCAGATTGCCAAGCAGCGTCTGATTGACATACAGAAATTTTAAGGCTGTTACCCAAAACTCCAGGATAGCGTGCTACCCAGTCGCCGTGGTCTGATGGAAGAGAACCAGTGCTTGCTTGTTCATCATAATCATTTTCATTTTCAACAGTAATAGTTGTGCTAGTAGCACCTGCTGCTGCGTTATAGCCATCAACGTTACCACGAACAACGTGAAGCGCATTACCATACGCCAAGAAGTTTGATGCGGTAAAGAAGTCAGTGGCTGTGTCGTCATTAGGTGTGTTGAATACCGATACCAGTCTGTCCTCAGAATCAACCAATACTGGATGGTTCACTGGACCCCAGCGAAAATTACCAGCGATAGCACCGTCTGTCGTAGAAACAGCAGGTACAACGGTAGTAAGGTCAATCTCGCTGACGTTTACTCCTGGACTTACTTGAAATGCCATTTTTTATCTCCTTCTCATTAAAGAGTGCTTATTTCATTCAATTACTACAATATTTATAAAATTGGGTGTTTTAATAAGGGTCATGGTTCCCAGAGTTGATATAGTCTTGAACATCAAATGGAGCGTTAAGAGGAACGTCTATAACATCTTCAGGTGGCATTCCATCGTCGTAAAAACCAAAGGGGGTTAGCTCGTCCATCATTTGTTGAGCAGTTTTTTCTCTTAGCTTGAATAGAGTATTTATATCTGTGATTTCTTTGAAATAGCTTTGATCAGTAAGCCAAGCGAAAAGGACGAGACACATTACCAAATCGTCATGACATCCAGCTTCAGCTTCCCAAGAGCTTAGTTTCCTACTGAATGTTGATAATTCGTTGATGGTGTTGAAGTCGTTAATTATAAGTTGGTCTTGCTCGACCATCAACTTTAGAATAGAGCAGCCAACCGACTTTACAGTTTTGGTCGTGCGAATACCTTTATCAATACCACGACCAAACCCTCCTGATATACGTTTGCCTGATCTGCCTGCACTTTCGGTGAACAATACGTTTTCGTATTCAAAATCATGGTGGAGCATTTCACCGACCTGCTCACCTATATCGTTTACCTCTACCAAAACAAAGGCTTCGTTGAATGCCTTACAAGTTCGGAAGATAACCTCCGCATACTCAGATGGAGTTATAAAGTTATCTCTATAGACGCAAACCTGTTTGTATGGCATCTCAGTTACGTCTACAATTTGAAACGCCGAATAGTCTAGACCCTTACCTCTTGACACATCAACAACGCAAGCGTATATGTGTTCCTTTACTGGTTCAGCATATAGGCTGATGCCATTACCTTCTTTGAGTGGAGTCTTAGTTACCATCGCTTTTAGTTTAGAACCATCAATCAAAGTGCCAGATGAACCTAAAAACTCACATTCAAATTCCTGCGCAAACTTTTGATAATCAAAGTCCATCGCTTGAAGCGTATTCTTTTTCCAAACGTCATCTCTTCCTGGAACTCTATACCAAGGCACTTCAACGTATGCATAACCGTTTGTTCCTTCACGTGCACCTTCACAGGTTTTGTAAAAGTGGTTAAGTCCATTAGGTGTAGAAGTGAATAGAATCTTGGTGGTGTTACCAGATGAAATGGTAGGAAACACAGACGCAAAGAACTCGTCCCAGTTTTCAACAAACGCCGTTTCGTCGATATAAAGTAACGAGATAGACTTACCACGAATAGCACTTGAGGAAGTAGCACCAGCGATAATCTTACAGCCGTTCTCAAATTCAACTGAACCTTTGTTCCATTCTACAACGCCCTGCTGCATCCATTTAGGTAAAGCTTCATAGGCAATCTTAATGCGATCAAGAATCTCACGTGCTGCGTCACCCTTGTTAGCGAGTAGGGCAACGGTCTTATGGTCGTTAAACAGAACGTAATGTAGAATGACTGCAACGGCTGTAGTCGTCTTACCAGCCTGACGAGATGTACACACGGCAACTTGACGGTTGTTGCCCATCTTTTCAATAATTTCTCTTTGGTAGTCATAAACCTGTAAGGGAATCAATCCGTGGTCAACATGAACGATCTTGATATACTTTTCAACAAAGTATAAAGTATCCTGCGCACACTTAACATACTCTTGAAGCATATCAGGAGTCCATTGGATCTCAATTCCTTTACGCTTTAGGTTAGCGTTGCCGTTATACGTCTGCGTCGCCATCTTTACCCTTTAGCATTTTAAGTACGTCTTTGGTGCTACCCACAAACAGATTGTTGTTTACCGTTTCGGGTGCTTTATCTTCAGCAGTTAGGTCTTTTACCTTCTTCTGTATATCTAGCAAATCCTTGTTTGCGTCAACCAAAGTCTTAGTTAGCTGACCCACAACTTCAAAGGCTCTTGGGTGATCGCTCTGTTTTGCTATCTCAAGTAAATAGTCAAGAGCCTCTGTGCCCTTCCCAATCACCGAATGGATATTGTCTCGAGCAAACTGATAGTCTGTTTCAACATCAGTACCTTTTTCTTCAGCTACAATAATCTCAGTTTTTTCGTCATCAATCAATTCTGATTCGACATTAAAAAGATCATTCAAATTATCAGTTACATTATTTTTCATTTATCTACTCTGGTATAATTGGTAAGGTCACGCTATTGTTTCCAGCATAAACATTAATAGTGCCATACGATTCAGTGTTTGATGTGTTCCAATAGTAATAGGTTCCAGTCTCTTTTGGAGCAAATATAATTTGACCAGTATTAGCACCATTGTTAACAACGATATCTGTATTTGCTATAGCATTATTTACTGACCAATCATTATTTCTAGAGATGTATATGTTGATGCCATTCGCTGCAGCTTCGCCTGTTTCTAATTGAGCATATAAAATAGAACTATTTGCTTTCATTTCAAGTGTTTCATATAGACCATCAATATTCATATCTTCAAAGGGAGAAGATACTTTATTCATGTCGTATCCTTCAGCCTCAATGGTAAAGTTATTAGATTGGCGCAGTATGATTGAATATGCTTCTGCTCCAGCTGGTCTTGTTGGATTATTTAATTTAACAGTTTGAGATTCAGTAGCAACTTGGTTGTCTAGAATAACAGTACTAGCTTCTGTTAGTTGACCATATTCGATACGATAATCCACAACAAAATATCTATCCAAATAGTCTCCAGATGTATTTCCTGGAATAATAGTTAAAGATGATTCATTTGTTGAAGAGTTAGCATTAATTATTCCAGAAAATGGAATACCTAATACTTGAGTAGGAATATCCTCTAACAAAGTATCTATTCTGTAAACAATAGGTTCTTGATCATATATGTTCGTTGTCGAAACGGTATGTAAAATATTTGCTGAAGACATAACTGTGTCATGATCTTCCATTGTAATAAATGGGAATCCTGGGTCGGTTATGAGTATTGATACATTAGCATCATTCTTTGATGCATCAACACCTTTCAAGTAGAATTTTGCTTCAGTTTCCCCCGAAGCTGTTCTAAAGTTAACAGGGATATTCATTTGTAAGTTTGAGCCTGTACCTGTAACAACGATTTCGTTATTACCTGATACTGTTGATATCGCCCCATTTGTGAAGTTTAAGTTAGCGACAGGAAAGTTATCTGAAACAATTTGACGTGTTTCACCGAGAGGGACATTTTCCGTTCTTAAATTAAATGTAATAGTCTCATTCGCTGGAATGCTGACAGAAGTTCTATTAGTTGAGAAGAAGTATTTACGATCAAACGATGTATCTGTGATCTCAACAGTTACATTAGCCTGACCATTGTCAAGCGAAAGAGTCATATACTCTGTGCCTTCAGTCAAGAAGTCTTTGTTGATACCGATATTGATAAATGCTTTTTGATCTAGTACAGTGAAGTATCCAGTTCTATTTCTTACAATATCATCAGAAGAAATGCCTGTGATAGTCCAAGGGACACGAGTTCTATCCTCAACGTTAAGTGCATTCAATGTAAACTTGACAGTATCAGGTGCGGTGTTCGCTACGTTTTCACCTTCTTCAGCAACCAGAGGTGTAGCACTCAAGGCGTAGAACGGATCTCCTGTGAAGCCAACTTCAGGTGTTGGAGCGTCATCAGAGCCAATATCAATACGGCGATCAATGATTTCAAAGTAGTTCTCAATATCAAATGCGTAGCCATAGTTTGAGTTGGCGTCGATCTGTGAAATAGGAACACTCTGACTTGAGAAAGAAGTTGGATTTCCGTTAGCGTCCAATCCAGGAGTTGTTGTGACTCGATCATAACGATCCGCTGCGGTTGTGTCCAAACTGATAGCATTGATCTTAGTACGTTTGATAACACCCTTGTTTTGAACTGGACCAAACATATAACCTTTGATGGTAAAGTTGAAGGTGTAGATAATCGCACGACGAGTTTGGAAGTCGCCTTCATAAGTATCTTCGATTGACATATCGTTTAGGACTGTAGGCACGTCAAAGTATGCGTCCATGTCCGAAGTAATTTTAACGCTGTGTGTCCACTCAGGACGGAAAAAAGGTAGGATCTGCTCAACAACTTGTACAGCGTCTTCATTATTCGCAAACATACCATACATTGTAATATCAACATCGTATGGACTTGGTGTGAATTGAGTTTTAAGAACTTCGCCGCCACTCGCTACGTTT
>Ga0213864_10000945_pt1 | contig 13221 bp, 23 predicted proteins | sample PICome_5_FD_160078 | JGI IMG/M metagenome (GOLD analysis project Ga0213864, IMG submission 160078) | Coastal seawater microbial communities near Pivers Island, North Carolina, United States - PICO247 | ecosystem: Environmental > Aquatic > Marine > Coastal | place: USA: North Carolina... | reverse complement strand
GTCTGCTTGACTCATTTCAGAAGATTTAGAATTTCTAATCATTTTATTAGTTCTCATCGCTATTTGAATAGCCTCACTAATAGCAATTAAATTATAGTTTTCAGTATCATTCATTCCTTTCTTTATTTCTTCTTTCCATGTCATAGTATCACCTAAAATCTCTCAAAAAATGTGGCGGAATTTTTTTGGCACTTGCGAACTACTTTTTTGTTTATGCTTTGTATTCCCAGAATAAAACTTTATACATTATTGTTTATGCTTTCTCGTTATTAAATTCGCCCGTTAGTAAAATCGTCTAAACTAGATTGTGTTCTAAAGCCTTTTAAATAACTTAGTAATTCTGTTCTAACTTGTTTAATCTTAGTTAGAATATCATTTAGTGCTTTCCTTTCCTCCTTATTTAATGCTCTCATATTCTTTCTTTGTTTTTGTTCTTCTTCCAAAGTTTCTTTAATAATAGACAATATATTCTGCAAGTAAGTAAGAGCCTCTTTCTCGGCAGACATAAAGACTATCATTTATCCGGAGTATCGTTACAATTATAATATTATTGGCAAAGTAGTTAAAATTGAAAGCATAATTGGCAAAGAAACAACTAAAAAACCTATAATTAAAAGCGTAAAGAAAAAAGAAAATCGGAAAACAAAGCCATATGGTTGTATATACTTTTAATTTATACAACCATATGGTATGCTTTGCTTTACCCCGCCTTTCTCCACGAAAGGACTTACAGTGCCATCGAGAGATTCAAACTCTCTAAAGCGAATGTGAAAACTACTTATTACAGGCACATACACACCTCATATTGCTTTCTTTCATTTCATCGGGTGCTTCTTTGTTATAACACAAATGGTCGCCCAATGTATCTCCTAAGTCTTCACAAATCATCTCAATAAAAGAACTATCTTCAGTCCACTGATATTCATCATAGCCTTTTACATCATGATAATGACGAGATTCATCATAAGCCACATCTAAACAAGCATCACAAACCATTAATTTAATCATGAGATTCACCTTCTTGTTTTCTAGCATTACGAACTTGTTTGATAATATCGGGTGTGCATTCACTACGGCTTTCAGTTTTAGCGTCAAAGTGACATTCAATTTCGGGGTGTTCCGCAACTTCTTTATGGTTGGCTAAAGCATCTTCAAAGATAGATTGAATTTTACCCATATCATTCAGTGGTGTTTTCACAACCATTTCTTCAATAACTTCCGTTCTTTGAACTTTATCAGTGACCCAAGTGATTTCAAAATTAATTCCTATACCTGAATAATCGTTAAAGTAAGTTACTAACATAGTAACTTCATTATCGTATTCATAATTATTTGAATAATACCGTTTAACAATACCATCTGCTTCTATCAAACTTAGTCTGTTACCATCCGGCTCAACCCATGCGGTCTTAGTAACACTATCAACATGAGAATCTTTAGCGACTTTGTATATTTGGGATATTTGGTCGAATACTGCATCTCGCACATACATATACTTATCTTCATAGACAATTTTGTTTCGACTATTTACAATTGAGTAAATCATTGTATTTGTTGTTGTTGTTGTTTCACCATAAGTGGGGATGTCTGCTACTCCCCAATCTTCTACATTCAAACCTGCATCCTGTAAATCTTTACATAACTTACACATTTCTAAATCGGTTAGTTTGTCGTCTGTATATCTTATTTTCATCGTTCTTACATATGTTATAGGCATATATCTTTCACCTTCTCAATAGATTAGCACTGATTAGAGTATAAGGTTTTCATGTGCAAAGCAATTACAACCATATGGTCATGCTTTGCACTTACCCCACATGGGGCTTGATGGGTGATTGAAGTTAGCCCTATGCAGTTTCCTCCTTTTGTTCTTTGGTTGGTGGAGGTGTCATAAGTGGAATATCTCCATCCATGTCACCGTTCCATCTCTTTTCCTTGTAGCCGTCTACTAACTTTCTGTGAGCAGAATCGGCAAAATAATTTGCCAAATCCTCGATAGTAGCGTATGCGCCACCTGTTCTACCGTGTGGTAAAATGACTTTCAAAATCACTTCAGGATTAGAAAGTCCAACAAAGGCATTGTAGACAATGTTCCGAACAGAAGTAGCACTGATTTCCATTTGTTCCGGAAGAACAGATTGACCCGTCCTCCCCTTTGGGAAATCCTCGAATGAACCACCTAAATTCCTAATAGCCGTCCAATATGTTGAACGCATTTCATCTGTTTCAGCATTATTACCTAGTGTAATAGACAAACGAATTGCCGTTCCCGAATCACCTCTATCTTCAGATTCAAGCCATTCTTGAACCTTCGCTACATTTACATTCCAATTATTTAACTTCATAATATCACCTTTTGATAGATATTAACTCCAATCACCCACCGAAGCAATAGGGAAGCAGAAAAAAGACATAAGGTTGTAATTAAACAAGCGCAAAGCGATTACAACCATATGCTTTGTAAAAGCGGGCGCAAGCCCTAATAATCATCTTTCCCCCATCCGTGACTCTCAATAAACATTACAATTTTGTCAATATTCTGCATAAGTCTTTCACCTGTAATAACAAGGCTGGCATCATACATGTTTGAGGTCAATTTTGCTTCGACTCCAATATCCTTGATAAACCCGTAAATCTGGGGCATATAGTTTAACATTTCTGCACAAGTTTTGATAACCAATTTTTCGCTTCCTTTGTTGAATAAGTCGCTTGTTAGTGTTGCTTTCATGATATATGGATAAATGACTAAGTTAAGCATCTTCTTACAAAGCATATGGTTGTATTGCTTTTGATTACAACCATATGCTTTGTAAAGAGTGGCCAAAAGGCCGATTTACCACCTTCCTAAACGGAAAGCCTTCTGCTCATAATAAGAATCCCAACCAATCCAACAACCGCAGACAGGACATTCAAAGATTTCATCTCCTGTTTTCATTTGCACTTCACAATCTTCACAAATTGGTTTATCCATCTCAAATACCCCCCATAGCAAATTTTAGACTGTTCAAAAGGTCTACTTTGATTTTCTCGTTAAGTGAGGCTATGGCGTTATTGATGCCCTCCATCTCCTCCTCAAACATAATTAAAGCAATCATAGCGTCTGCTTCATCATTGAAAATATTCAAATCGGTAAAAACCGCATCTTCAAATTTGGCTTTCACATAATCGTTCATAGTCTTACTTATGCTCGCTACTATTGTTACACAATCCCTGCACATACTAAACCTCTACATTAACGATACAAGGTTGTTCTTTACAAAGCATATGGTTGTAAGACTTTGGTAAGACAACCTTATACTCCCCGACCACAATACATTATGTCGGGAGTCATGAACCGACAGGCATTGACCGAATAACCCATTGGTAGCGGGTTAAGGTGTATTGTTTCGTGTAGTGCGACATAACCAAATGTGATGCAGTAATCTGTAAGCATTCGGCTCTATGAAAGTCCTTGAACCTCAAAAGGGGAGTCAACTAACTATTGGCTTGGATAACAATAGCATACGGGCTTCTTAAAGTAAGAAGTTACCAAAGTGAATGTGACCCAATCACATCCGTATTAGTGGTAGTCAGTCCACTATGCCAACTCTTTCTATTCCTATGGTCGATTGGCCATAAGCCATAGAGAACCAAAGCCGAAACACATCGCAGTAAATCTATCGGGCGAACAAAGTAAGCAAGGTGAAGATATCCTCTCCCTTGACGAAAGAAACAAGAAGGTAGTGGTAAGGCGACTTACTGAAGTAGGCGGAGGTTCTCTTATGTTCCAAACCTTTCAGAAAAAAACCCCCAACATAACAAGACGAGAAAGGTAGCAAATCGGTCTATACTGATGGCATAGTAATAAAAATATAAATTACAATTCGGATTACTCCCTGCCATAGTATAGCCCCTCTCCTATGGTTTAAATGCAAAGCAATAAACCATATGGTTGTGCTTTGTGCTAAGACCCCGAAGGGCGTTTCAACATATTTGAATAAAAAGGCTCAAGTTGTTGACCGTGTTTCCGAGCCTCTCACGGTGGGAACTGTCCCAACCAGAATTTAATCGGCAATTTTAACCCAATCGCCATTCCATGCTTCACCGTTTAAGAACCATTGAAAGTCCTTTTGGTGAATATGAACCCCTGTTAAGCCGTTCAATCTTTCTTTTGTTGTATTTGAAGACCATCCACCATTTGAAATGTATGTTCCTTTTGGTGAACTGTATGCTATCAAATTACCATGTAGCATTATTATTTTAGTTACTGATTTACCAAATGCGCTAAATCCATCACTATGGCACACTACTTCAGTGTTGCTTTTTTTGTAGTTTTTTCCGGTTTCAAACGCATTACAAGCCTCTTGGGTTATTTTCCTCATACTAAGCCTAATATTAGATTATATTAGTAAGGTAGTCCAAAGCCCTACCATATGGTTTTACTTTGTTGAAACCCCACATGGGGCTTCGGGAGAAGAGAAGTCAGAATCAACCTTGTGTTTCCTCCTCCATTGAGGCTTCTTTTTCTTCTTTAGTCATTCGTGGTGTGATTTGTGGTATGTTAGTCTTACTAACTTTCTTACCGTTCCATCTTTTATCTCTTACTGAACTTAGCATGTAGCGATGACCTGCATCAACTATTGAATCAGTAAGTGCTTCAAAGTTTTCATAAACTCCGCCCGTTCTACCATGTGGAACCATAAGAGCCAACATAATATCGTGATGTTCAGTAGGGATTGAAGCAAAAGCATTCCTCAAAAGTGCTTCCGCATTCGCAACAACAATTTGTTGTGACTCGTCCAATGGCGAGTTTTGACCGATACGGGCTTTCGGAAAATCCTCAAATGAGGTTCCTAAATTTCGTATTGCCGTCCAATATGTGCTTCTTTCCTCGTCAGTCTTAGCATTATCACCTATCTGTATTGATAGGTTAATTGCCGTAATTGCGTCACTTGGCGATTGTAGTTCCGCCCAAGTTCTAACCTTTGCCGTGTTTATATTCCAATTTGCTTGTTTCATGTTTGATTCCTCCTATTAGGGTTAATCTGCTTCACTTCTCCCCGAAGCAATAAGGACTTCAACGGAATGTATAAGGTTGTAATACACAAAGAGATTACAACCATATGCTTTGTTAAAAGACCCCGAAGGGTTTTAGGATTTTACATCATCCCGCTTGTTAGTATATACATCGCTCTTGCGTAGCCTTCTTTAGCCTCATTATTATCTTCCACCAAATTATACATCTCAATAGTAGTTTCTATGGCCATCCTCAAATATATCTCTATATCTTCAATTTTGCCTATCTTTGATTCTAATGCGTTTTGAAGACCCTGTTCAATGCAATCTTTAACAAATTCTCGTATTTTCATTTCTTCCATTTTCTTTTCCTCTTGTTCCTCTTCGTATGTGGTTCCATTGACACAATATCCACATTTTGCACTAACTACAATTTCAGTGTCCTCATGTTCATGTTCAGAATAATATAATCCATATGTTACAAACATTCCACATTCAACGCATTCATCTTCTACCCAAGTCATGATATATGGGGTTTAGAGTAGTTCTTAGGTGTTCTTTACAAAGCATATGGTTTGAGAACGAGAAATGCTTAATCAATATATAAAACAGATGCACAAATAAGTCAAATTCCTAATAGCCTAAAATTGACCTAATTAATAACTATCATGTTCTATTGGACTTATATTAATAAGTATAGTATTATTATATTTTATATAATATATAATATAGTATATTAGGACATTATTCTCATCCAAAAAAATCAATGAGAAGAGAAAAATCCATCAATAAGTAGGTAGAAATGGGATAGTTATGTAAATAACTAATATATTTTAATTATTATTCTCATTTTCTCATTATTCTCATTCTCTCTCTCTCTCTCTCTCTCTCTCTCTCTCTCTCTCTTGGGGTAGACCCCAATGAGAAATGAGAAAATGAGAAACATTTTGCTTAACTCGGCCATTTTGCTTGACTTATGCTGATAACCCCTTCAAAACTTTTTCTCATGGGGTGATGAGAAACATTATGAGAAATATATTGAACTAAAATCACCGTTGGTTCTTTCATCTGTTTAGACATAGCAGTTTGAATATATTAAATATTTGAGTAAAAAGCCTCTTAGTTGGCCTTTTGCACCCCCTTATATATGCCTCATAATTGAGTAAAACAAGGAACGGAGAGTTCTTAGGAAAGTGATAAAAATGAATGATACAGAATGGGAGAACCTTAAAATTGAGGTTCAAGAATTTTTAGATGCAGGTGAATTATCTGATAGTTTGAAGCAAATATGCGAATTGAATTTGACTATCGGTGACAACACTCCAAGCGAAAGGTTGGCTGCGAAGGCTGCACTAAAGGCACTATTGACAGGTCGTGACGGCACACCTTTTAGAAAAGGGCAAAAGTCATCAATACCTGCATCAGTTAGAGTAGTAATAGACCAAGTAGTAGTATTGGTAGAAGAAGCAAGTGTTGTGTATTACAACAGTAGTCCTGTTATCCATGAGATAACTATGAAGCAAAATAAAAGCGGTGGCGGAAAATACAATGATGCGTCTGATTATGCAAAGGCAGAAGGAAAAAGGGCAAGGAACCGTTTGGCTAAGTGGTATAAAAACAAAACTTGGGATGGAAGCCGTGAGAGTATCGGCTTGTAAGTATTTGCTTACACATTAGACCATAAGGCGAAAAGCCCCCTACATTGTCTTTTATGAAAAGTCGATTGGGGGAGGGTCGACTCCTATATACCGGATGGGGTGGGTAGGGGTGGCCAAAGGCGAAGGTGGTCATCCACTTTCATAAACAACTTAGTGAAATTAGGTAGAAACAAGGGGCTATACGAAGTAAGCGAATTTAATTCGCAGTTTCCCGATTTCACTTCAAGAGGGTTTGCCAAATAATAAACGCAAATGGCTTCAATTAGGAATAGTAGATACTTCTATGAAGCGTTTTCCCTCACATCTTTTTCCCCTAAATCAAGGGAGGTAATAACAATGATAAATGGAACAACAGAACAAGAAGCAATATGGAATGCAATAGAAAATACGGAAAGCCATGTGTTTGTAAATGCAGGTGCAGGAACAGGCAAAACTTTCACTATTGTTGAAGGCGCAAATAGAATTAGCGGTCAATCAGCCGCTTTCTTAGCATTTAACAAATCTATTGCTACTGAATTACAAGAAAGACTACCGGATGATGTAGAAGCAAAAACATTTCACGCATTTGGATTTGCTGCGATTAGAAATGCAGGTATCAAAACTAGAGTAAATAATTACAAGGTTAATCAAATTATCAAGGATTTGTTGGGTGCTGATTATCATGTCGCACCTTTAAAGAAACTTATTTCTTTAGTAAAAGGTTCAATGGTTAAAGGAAACGACAAGTCTTCAATTAGACTATTGATTGATGAATATAATATTCAATTTGAATCACATAGAGAAGAAGAGTTGGCTATAAATTCGGTCGAAACTATTCTTAAAATGTGTTCTTCTCAAACACATCACATTGATTTTGATGACATGGTTTGGATGCCGTTAGTAAATAACTATCCTTTACCTACTTACGATATTCTTTTTGTAGACGAAGCGCAAGATTTCAATGAGTCACAAAGAGAACTTATCAGTAGATGTGTAAATGGTGGCCGATGTATTATTGTCGGTGACAAAAATCAAGCGATTTACGGATTTAGAGGCGCAGACTCAAACTCAATTGGCATGTTTGAGCAAAGACTTTCAAAAGGCTCAAGAGAAATAAGCCATTTTCCTTTGACTATTACATGGCGTTGTCCTAAATCAGTCGTTTTAGAGGCTAATAGATATGTCGAGGAGTTTAATTGTCCTGATGATGCACCGGAAGGAACCGTTGTAGTCGATGCAGGATTTAACCCACAAGCAGGAGATATGGTTCTTTGTAGATACAATGCACCATTAGTCGGTGCTTTCTATGAATTGATTTCAGAAGGCAAATCAGCATATATTCTTGGTAGAGATATGACACAAGGATTAATCAAATCAGTTGAAAAGATTACTAAGAATACCCAAATGGGAACAGAAGAGTTTTGGAGATTGTTTATGACAGACTTCGAGTTTAATCATGCTTCACTTCTAAAACAAGAAAAAACAAATCAAGCACTTGCTCTTGAAGATAAAAGAGATTGTATTGAGATATTTGCTCACAAAACTACAACAGTAGGCGGTCTGATTGAAGAAATCAAGAGAGTATTTGATAATAATGACGAAGGAGAAATTATGCTTGCTACCGTTCACAAATCGAAGGGTTTAGAAGCAGACAATGTTTATATTTTAGCAACAGAAAGAATGCCTCACCCTAAAGGCGGTCATGAGGAAAACAATATCTGTTATGTGGCTATCACAAGAGCAAAGAAAAATCTGTTTTATTGTGGGCCAAAACCGGAGAGGAATTGAAATGTGCAATCACTTACAATACGATAATTACGCAGAAGAATACCATTTGAATGAAGAAGGAGATATGGTAGAAGTTCTCAAAGTCATATGTTTAGATTGTGGCAGACTCGGAGAAATAGTAATAGTTAGACCTTCTGAACCAACATGGTTGGAAGATATAGATGAGGTTTCAGTAAAGGCTTAGGCCTTTTTGAAATTGGGGTTTGGGAAATAAAAACGAAAAATTACCTCCTGAGATGCTTAGGCATTTTGCACCCAAAGGCTTCATGTCTTGGTCTTTTCGTTCCCCAATTTTCACAAGGAGATGATAAAATGAATTATGAAAAAGAAATAGAATTTGGAAATTTAATACACAAGAATAACACAATAGGAAAATACACAACATATCAATTTGAGTCTATTCAAGACTTGAAGGAGTTTTGGCAAACAAGATGCGCTAACGCCTTTGGTGATTGGACGGCTCATATTGATAAATTAATTATACAATGTCGTGAAATGGTTAATGCTAAAGAATTTTTTGATACAATAGGTGAAAATGAATGAAATATATCGGTTGGAGAATAGTAGTAATAACAGAAAATGGAGAAGAAATTGACATAGCAGATATGCCCGATTGGGTTGCTAATAATGTTGATGTATGGCTAAGTGAATTAGGAGATGAAGAAGAATGATTGACACAGTATTAGATGAGTATTGCGAAAGTGTATATGGTCATACGAATTGGGGATATACAAGCACATACTCTAAAGAAGAATTAGCAGATAAATCACAATACGATTTAGAACTCGATAACGCAGTTGTATTTTGGCATGCACCAATTGAAGCAGGATTTGAGGAAGGTGAAGAAGAATGATGAAAAATGAAATAATAAAAATACTGATTGACTATGGAGTAGAAGGAAATGAATATGGTGACTTAGTTGAATACCTATCTAACTTACTAGCAGAAATTAAGTGGTTAAGTGAAGTAAATGATGTATTACAAAGCGACCTTGAACAATTCATAGAAAAGTCAGCCGAAGATGAGGCAGGGCTTAAAGATGAATTGAAAGCAACAGAAGCAGAAGTCTTGCGGTTGCGTGAAGCGATTGCTGATATTGCTAACGACATGGTAGAAAACCTACCGGATAATTTAACAGTCTATGTTTCAAAATTAAGAAAGGTGATTGAATGAATATATTTGCTCTATCAAGAAACCCACATGATGCTTCTATTCAAATGATAGACAAGCATGTAATTAAAATGCCGACTGAAAGTTGCCAAATGTTACATACAAACGCATTGTATTTTGATTATATCGAGCATTTTGGTGTTGACCCCACTCTTAAACAACTTAAGCAATTTCACAAAGATATTGGTTCAAAACTGATGAAACCTGCTATGTTAAATCACCCTTCTACTATTTGGGCGAGAGAAACAATTCATAATTACAGGTGGCTTTTTGAACATGCTAAAGCGTTGTGTTCTGAATACACTATTCGCTATGGTAAAATTCATGGTTCAGAAGAAAGAATCTTAGATGTGGCTTATATAGTTCATGAAGATTCTAATTGGCAATTAGCGACTCCTGTATCTATTGCTATGGATGATAAATACAGATTACCAAATGAAATCAGCCAAACATTCGCAAGCAAGTGGGAATTTGTTATCATGAGTTATAGAAACTATTACCTTGAAGGTAAATGGAGAATCGCTTCATGGACTAAGCGAGATAGACCTTTATGGTGGCCTATTAATCATATAGCAATCAAATGGAATACTATATTTACAGAAATGAATAAAAGTGGTAAGTTTTCTATACCGCTAAAACTACTACCTTTGGAGGAAGAATAATGGATTGGGAAGAATTAGTAAAAGAGTTTGGAAAGCAGTATAGCATTCATAGTCAGGATAACATTCATGAATATATTGATGGTTTAGTTCCAATATATTATTATGATATTATGGAAGAATCAAGAAGATTAAAATTATATTATGATGAGATTAAACCGCATCAAGTCGGTCAATCTATTTGGAAAATACTTCAATATGGTATTTACGAAGCATATTGGGAAGAATTTATGGAAAATATATATCTTTTAGAGGAGGAAGAATAATGGCAGAACAAGATTGTAAAAAATGTGAAGGTAAAGGATGGTATGAAGTTCTAAACATAGGCTATGATGTGGTAGAATCAGTAGAATGTGTTGATTGTATGGTAGAAGATATGTATAGACAAGAACTTGAAATCAACCTAAGTAAATTATTAGTTAATGTAAGCAAAGAAAGATTAGCACAGATAGTTGCCACTTTAATTGTCAAAACAGTAAATGATAATCCAAACGATAATCTATCAAGATTAGAAAATATTATCCAAACCAAGAATACTTTAGAAGCGTTGCAGATTGCGACTTATTTGAGGTAGCGAAAACAAAAAATGAACAAAAATGCTGATAGGGGCAGGGTCAACTCATATATATCAGATTGGCCGAACCCTACCAAACAAAAGGAGAGAATGAAAATGACAGAAGTAGAATTTAGAATAGTGAATGACTATACAATGCCACCGATTGTAATAACTTACAACGATAATGACACGCCAAAGGTAATTTTAAACACTCACCATAAAATATGGATTAGTTTGTATAGAAGAACAATAGCAGGTATAATCGAAGGATTACAAGATAAAATGGATATGGTATTAACAGGTTTCTTATCAGAACAAAGAATTTCTGAAAAACAAGACCAAGCCGATATTAGAGCCTTTCAGGAGAGAGAAGAATGATTTGTAGAAAATGTGGTAAAGAATCCTCTTTCTTTTCTCTTAAGGCTAAATCAGAAGGTAAAGCACCTAACCTATGTAAAGAATGTTATTTGGGTAGGAAAAACCAAACTGCATTAGTAGGTGCTAATAAAAAAGCACAAAATATACTGTTATCACTTGAAAAGAGATTAGAAGATTTATCTAATAAAATAGACATGCTTGAGATTTCTATCGCAAGCATAGCAAGAATGGAAGCATTAGCCCTTGTTAAAGAATTAGATTTAACAGGATTAATTAAGCCCTTAGTTAGTAATCTAATAAAGGACTTAGACTCAAATAAAATGCAACAACAAATACTTAAACTAAACAATAGAATAATAAAACTAGAGGAATCGAAATGAGAAGAGATTTAGGCGAAGGTAGATGGGATAAAATTTTAAAACGCAGAATGGTTAATTTATCAGTTGCAGATAATTATGATGATGCTAAAGAAGAATGGAAAGCAACAGGTAGTGTTTGGTGGAGAGGAAATGGTGAAATGCCCGATTGGGTTATTAATTCACGAAACGGGTCGGGTAGATGCCTTTGTGGTCATGATATTGTATATCATTTTGAAATACAAAATACTAATACAGGTAGAAGGGAATGTGTCGGTTCAGACCATATTAACTCTTATCTAATTATGAGGCAAATTTCCGAAGAACTAGAAATAGACATTTCTTTAATTACAGAAGAACAAGTAGAGAAATGGATTAAAGCAAGAGTTACTTCTATGAAAGCAGAAGCATGGTGGGCTGAAAATGGTGAATCGTTTGAAATGATGTTTAACAAAATCAAAGAAATAGACATTAGATATAATTCAAGACCTCAAAAAAATAGAGAGTATTGGGATAATGATATTAATGAATATGTTTATCCAAGACAGATAAGAAAGAAAGCGAAGGGAACCTTTGGTTCAAGTAACTACCAAATGGCTTCTATTGTTTGGAGATGGAATCATCCGGATAATCCCAAAAATCAACAGACTGTTCATGGTTATCCCAATGCAAATTTAATGCGAGATTTGGCTCTTTACTTTGTTCATTCTGATTCTCTTATTTCTAAGTTAGAAGAAGAAAAAGAAGAACGGAGATTAAAGATTCTCAAAGTCGAAGAATTTCGTAAGGCGGAACAAGAACGAAGAAGGCTATCAGCATTAACTTATTCGAGAGGAACTAAATTAAATACTATTGTGAATCTATCACAAGCACCTAGTAATAAGGTTTCTAAGAAAGCAGAATTAAGATATTCTAATGATTTGAAGAGAAAGAGAGAAGAACGAAGAAAGAGAGAAGAACTTGCTCGATTAGAAGAAAATAAAAAAACATTTGAGGAAGTAACAGAAAACTTCACTAACATGTGTAGATTCTATGGAATACCTATTTTTACTCATGAGTATGCTAATTCTTCTTGGGAAAGTGATTTCCTGCTTAATATTAAAAAGATTTTTAATAAGAGAAAGGAAATAAGTAGTTCTCAACTTTCTACACTAAGAAGGCTTTTTCAGCCACCTTCTGAAAAACAAACTAAATATCTAAGAGATTTAGGTTGGTCGGGAGAAATCCCAACTGCTTCATTCGCAAGCAGAAAGATAAGCGAATTGAAAGACGGCAAAGAAAGGGGTGAGCCGTGAAATGACCCCCTTTATATACATAAGAGGAATAGGAAAAATAGGAGAGATGCAATATGATTAAGATGCGAATTTTGAATGAAACAGGACACACACAACTAATGCTTGAATCGTCAGAAGTAATTGAACAGATTAACACACACCCTACACATTGGGTATTCGTTAATGGTGAAATGACTTCAAGAGAAGATATAGTAAATATAAATTGGGATGATGTTGAATCAGTCAACCTTACACCTGCTATCGTTGGAGGAAAGGCCTGATTTTAGATTTATTCCTCTTATATTTTAGGGGGTTGGGTGTTAATTCACCCGACCTCCTTTTTTTTATTTTAATTTTGGGCGTTATCTTTATTCCTAATCTATTGTTGGAAAGTAATGCTCCGCCACT
>Ga0213864_10000941_pt1 | contig 13237 bp, 7 predicted proteins | sample PICome_5_FD_160078 | JGI IMG/M metagenome (GOLD analysis project Ga0213864, IMG submission 160078) | Coastal seawater microbial communities near Pivers Island, North Carolina, United States - PICO247 | ecosystem: Environmental > Aquatic > Marine > Coastal | place: USA: North Carolina | collected... | reverse complement strand
TTTAAGTGTACGCCGATGGTGTCGGCGGCTGCGATAGTTATTGCAATGGGAGGGGGCAGTGCAATTGCCCAAGAAGCTGTGCTGGATGAAATTACTGTCACGGCAACTAAGCGGAGTGAGAATCTGCAAGATGTTCCCATGTCAGTTTCCGCCTTTACTTCGGAAACGATTGAAAATGCCAATATTTTCGACGCTCAGGATGTCGTCAATTTGACGCCGAGTATGACCATGGGAAGATCGCGCAATCCGTTCCAAAATCGGCTTGCTATTCGTGGCATTGGCACATCACAAAACGACCCGTCGCTTGAGCCATCGGTCGGCATGTTTATTGACGGTGCTTATTTGGGTCGCACCGGATTGGGCATGAATGATTTGGTCGATATTGAGCGCATTGAAACCCTGCAAGGGCCGCAAGGCACGCTTTACGGTAAAAACACCAATGCCGGAGCGATTAATATCATTACCAAGCGCCCCAGCCTTGACGAGGCCGAAAGCTCAATCAATGTGACGGCCGGCAGTTTCGGCGCGCAAAAAGTAACGCTGATGACATCGCAACCGATAAGTGACGATATGGCCTATCGCATTTCGGGCAATATCAATAAGCGTGACGGTTATTTTAACAATGTCGCCGGTGCTGACCCCGCAGATGCCGATGACTGGAATTTGCAGGGCAAGCTTTTATGGGAAGCCAGTGACGCCTTAAGTGTTTTGTTCAATGTCTCGCTTGTTGAGCGCGATACCAATGGCGGCGGGGTCGATGTGAAGCTGTCAAACCCAGTTAAAGCCGCGCTGACGGCTATGCAAAAGACGATTGACGATGACCCTTATAATTATGATATCGCCATCAACACACCATCGAAATTCGATTTAGAATCCGACTCCATATCGATGTATGTCGATTACGAAACCGGCAATGGCACGATTACCTCAATCACCGCCTATAATGATTATGATTATTTTACGCAGTCGGATGCGGATAATTCGGAACTCGATATTATGAGAAATCTAGGAGAGGCCAATTCCGGTGACAGCCTGTCGCAGGAATTGCGCTTTGATTCCTCTTATGGCGACAATATCGATTACCAACTCGGCCTGTTCTACCACTCGTCAACCACACAGCGCGGCGACGGTAGCAATACCTATGAAATTGGCAATCAATTTCATGCAATTGGCGCGCCCATATTGTTGAGTCAGGTAGGGCCGGCAAGTTTCCGACCGGCATGGAATGCCTTTTTAAATGGCTTGAAGCAATCGGATAACGCCTCGTATAACCAAATCATAAGGGCTGGGTCAAAGGCGGGGGACACAATCGGCGGCAAAAATATTTGGGAATCTGAAACTTTGGCCGTTTTCGGTCAAGCCACCTATCATGCCAGTGATAATTTGCATATCACAGCAGGCTTGCGGTGGAGCGATGAGGAAAAAGACGCTGACCTTTTCGTTGAAAACACCACGACCGCTACAGGACTTACGGCAGCCAATATGCAAACCATTGCTGCCGGTTTTTTTGTTCCTAACAATGTGCCAGCCCAAGTGCGGCCAATATATATTGGTACTTTGAACTCAGTATATGTCGATTCTGTGACCTTGCCGATTGACGCCGAGTTGAGCCGAACCACGGATAATACTGACTGGATGCTGAGCGCGGCTTATGACTTGGATGATAATTCAATGGTGTATGTCAGCGCAGCCACCGGTTCCAAATCGGGCAATTTCAACGGCGTGAACAGCGCTCCGGAAGATCGTGAGTTTGACGATGAGAAGACCACGAGCTATGAACTCGGACTGAAAAGCACCATGCTTGACCAGCGCCTGCGCTTGAATGTGGCAGCATTTGTAACTGAGATTGAGGATTTTCAGTTTCAAGTCGCCAATCCGGCAACCGGCGGTTCGACTGTTTCAAACGCCGGTGAAGTTGACATGTCAGGTATTGATTTGTCGCTGCAAGCTCTACCAATACCTAATCTGACTTTGGAAGCCGGGCTGGTCTATATGGATACATATGACATGGAAACGAATGGAACTGTCACGGACATGGTCTTTACCGCTGATTTGAGTGGCAATTTGGCCGCCACTTTTGTCATTCCACGACCCAATGGTTCAATCTATATTCGTGGTGATTATGTTTTTATGGGTGATCATTGGACTAAAAATGGCGCTCGTTCCGAAGCAGCCGGAGACTATGATGACCGCGAGGTCGTAAATCTGACGGTCGGGCGGCGTCTTGAAACATGGAATGTGTCTGTTTGGGGCAAAAACTTGACCGATGATGAATATGCGACAGGCACCAATAATGCTCAGCCTTTCAGCGGAAATAAGGCCTTTGTGCTGGCCGCGCCACGGACATTTGGTGTCAGCTTGCAGCGCACATTTTAGAGCGCTCCAAAGAGGGGGAGCCCGGTGCAGTAAAGGTGACTCCTCCCTCGCCTTACTGCTCCGGGAATCGAGAACCCGGTGCAGTAAAAGTGACTCCTCCCTCGCCTTACTGCACCGGAAATGGAGAATGGCATGTTGAAAAAAATCGGCTTGGGCTTGTTTGTCTTGCTTTTGGTAGGCATCAGCTTTGTTTGGGTCAGGGTTGTAATGCCCTTGCAAGAAGCCGCCAATAAATTCGGGCCTGAAACAGCCGGGCGTGACTATGCGCTTCAAGATAATGGCAAACTCAATCTGCCCAATCCCCAACCCGCGATTTACCCGCCCGCTCCCAATCGCAACGATAATCTTTATTGGGGTGAACTGCATGTTCATACCAAGGAAAGTTTTGATGCGACCTTGTTCGGCAATATTTTGGGAATCGAAGATGCCTATCGCTTTGCCAAGGGCGAGGTGTTAAAGGCACCGGGTGGCGAGGTGATGCAGCTCAGCCGTCCATTGGATTTTGTTGCCATTACCGACCATGCCGAGGGCTTCGGCACGCGCACCCATTGTGGCGATGAAGGCCTTTCGCTTATCGAACGCGGGGCATGCAGGCTAGTCAATACGCCTAATCCACGGATCTTCACTACCCTTGTAGGCGCTGTGCGCGGGAAGGCCGAGCCGGGTGACCCATCCGCGCCGGCTGGCGTTTATCAAAATAAAAACCGCAAAGGGCTAAAGCATGGCGCTTTCCCGACTTGCCGGTCTGTATCGGGTCGCGACCGTTGCCTGCGTAATACCAAGACCGATTGGCAACGTTATGTCCGGCTTGCCGACGAATTCTATGAACCCGGTGTTTTGACGACTTTAATTGGCTATGAGTATTCGCCGAGCCTGCCCGAGCAGGGAAAGCATCATCGCAATGTTATCTTCCGCAACAGTAATGTCCCTGAGCGCGCTCTTTCCAGCCTTGATGTGTCCAATGCCATTGACTTGTGGAGAGGACTTGAAGCCGGCTGCACGGGCGATTGCGACTTTCTTACCATCCCGCATAATCCTAATAAAGCGTGGGGGCTGATGTATTCGCGCTATACTTGGGATGGCAAGGAATATGGAGAAAATGATTGGCGCTTGCGGCAAAAACGCGAGCCACTGACGGAAATTTTTCAAATAAAGGGCGCGCAGGAATGTGCATTGGGTGTCGGTGCAACCGATGAGGAATGTGCTTTTGAACAGGTTTTTGACCCTTGCGAAGCGGGGCAGACGACCGGCTGCGCTTTTGAAACTAGCTTTGTCCGCCAAGGGTTGAAAGTCGGTTTGGAGCTTGAACGCGAGCTGGGGTTTAACCCGTTGCAAAACGGCTTTATCGCCGCCACAGACTCGCATAATTCCAATCCGGGTGATGTTGAAGAATGGGATTTTCCCGGTGCTGCCGGCGCTGTCACCTCTTCGGCTTTCCGCCGCCTGCGCCCCGATGGGCCTCCGCAACCGGCTTATAAATCCAGTATCCGCTTTAATACATCGGGTGGCCTGGCGGCTGTCTGGGCGCCTGAAAATACCCGCGAGGCCATATTTGATGCGCTGGCACGCCGCGAAACTTATGCAACTTCTGGCCCTCGCATTGCGGTGCGTTTCTATGCCAGTTGGCAAATCGACGAAACCCTTTTGCAAGACCCAAACGAGCTGGCCAGTTTGACTAAGGCCGTGCCAATGGGCGGCGTTTTGCACCGCAAAAAGCCCGAGGCGGGCGCGCCCAAATTTCTTGTCTGGGCAATGCGCGATTACATGGATGCGCCTTTGCAGCGTATTCAAATGATTAAAGGCTGGATTGATGAAGATGGCGAAACACATGAAAAAGTGGTTGATATTGCCTGCGCAGATAATCTGGCAGTTGATCCGAAGACCGGACGTTGCCCTGACAATGGCGCTCGGGTGGATCTGACGAATTGTGCATTCAGTGCCGATAAGGGAGCGCCCGAGTTGAAAACGGTTTGGCAAGACCCTGACTATGACCCTGAACAAAGCGCGTTTTACTATGTGAGGGTTCTGATGAACCCGACCTGCCGCTGGTCGACCTATGATGCGATACGTCTGGGGCGCGCGCCGGATTCGCGTGTGCCGCCGACAATAAGAGAGCGAGCATGGACAAGCCCGATTTGGGTGCGCTCGCGGGTGGCACAAAATTAATTTTGCCGCCTCGGAATAACATTCGGATTTCTCACAGGCATAAGGTCTTTTGGTTCAGGTAAAGACGAATTGGGCTTATTTATCGGCATTTCCATTTGTGACCGATAATGACTGTGTCGTGCCATTGAATTCGAATTATTTATGCTCTCAGTTAAAATTTGGAGAGGTCCTGTGGTACTTCGTTATGCTCTAATTTTTGCAATCGCATTGACGCTCGGCTGCTCTGACAACCGTCAACAAGATGACAGGCGGAAAAAAGCGCGCGATTATTTTAGGTCAACAAATATGATTATCCCGGCCGATGACTCGATCGCGACTTTCCCGCCACCGCCGAACTCGGGGGCGGCCAAGCCGGCTCCAAATCCTCAGCGCAATGCTTATTTCGGTGACATGCATGTGCACACGGAATTGTCTTTCGATGCCACCGCTTTTGGCACTACGGCCACACCGGCTGACGCTTACCGCTATGCGCAGGGCGAGGCAATAAAGCACCCGGGCGGTTTCGAGGTGCAATTGGCACGGCCATTGGATTTTTATGCGGTCACAGACCACGCCATGTTTTTGGGGCTTATCAATGACGCGATTGATACGAACACGGAGTTTTCAAAATATGAGCTGTCCAAGCCTTATCACAATATGAATGATGAAGTATCGGGCGATTTGTTCGATATGAACACGCGCAATAACGTCTTTAACAATTTTATTGCCGATGTGGTGGCGAATTTGCTCGACGGGACATTTGATACGGAAGTGGTCAACAAGGTCAGTAAATCAGCATGGCAGCGCACCATTGAAGCGGCTAATGCGGCTTATCAGCCTGGAAAATTCACCACTTTTGTCGGCTATGAGTTTTCCTCCTCAACTGCAGCGCTCGAGGCGCTGCATCGCAATGTTATTTTTCGCGGCGGCGAGCGGCTTCCGGCCATGCCATTTTCACGGCTCAACAGCCTGGATCCCGACGGCCTTTGGCGCTGGATGGATGTGTTGCGTGACAAGGGTGTGGACAGCCTCGCCATTCCGCATAACAGTAATGGCTCCAATGGCATGATGTTCGCATTTAAAGATTGGGCAGGAAACCCTGTTGACCAGGATTATTTAAAGCGCCGGGCGCGCAATGAGCCATTGGTCGAGATAACCCAGGCAAAAGGCACATCGGAGACCCACCCATTTCTGTCGCCCAATGATGAATGGGCCGATTTTGAGATTTTCGCTTTTCGTACAGCGACCCGCATAAACAGCCAGCCATCCGGCAGCTATGTGCGCGACGCATGGCATCGCGGCTTAGCTCTGGCAGAAAAGGGTAAGGGCAATCCTTATAAATTTGGCGTTATTGGCTCCAGCGATACGCATACAGCCGCTGCGTCTTTGGAAGAGGATAATTATTTCGGTAAAATCGGATCGCTTGATGACTCGCCTGAAAAACGCGGCTCGGTTCCGGCAAGCTTTTTGTATGGCACTCTGGTCAAATTTGGTGCGCCGGAAATGGTCGAAAAAGTGGATGGCGAGAGCTATTTTGATTTCTCCGGCTATAAATATTGGGGCGCTTCGGGTATTGCCGGCGTCTGGGCTGAAGAAAATACACGGGAAGCGATTTTTGCAGCCTTGCAGCGCAAGGAAACATTCGCCACCAGCGGCACGCGCATTAGCTTGCGTTTATTTGCCGGTTATGATTTTGCTGACATGCGTTTGAACCAGCCGGATTTGGTCAAAACAGCCTATCAGAAGGGCGTTCCCATGGGCGGTACCTTATCCGCCAATGATGGGCGTCAGCCATTATTTTTGGCCTGGGCCACTGCCGACCCGAACACCAGTAAATTACAGCGAATACAAATCATTAAGGGCTGGCTGGACAATGGTGAGCATAGGGAACAAGTCTATGATATCGCCTGTTCTGACGGGCTGGAACCTGACCCGCAAACCCATCGCTGCCCTGACAATGGTGCGCGTGTGAACCTTGATGATTGCTCAATCAGCGGCGATAAAGGGGCAGGCGAGTTGAAAAAATTTTGGCGCGATCCAGATTTCAAGCCGGGGCAGGAGGCGTTTTATTATCTGCGCGCGCTGGAAAATCCGGCATGCCGTTGGTCGACTTGGGATGCCTTGCGGTCAAATGAAAAACCGCGCTCTGATTTGCCCGCGACCATACAGGAGCGAGCCTGGTCATCGCCTATCTGGCTTGTCAAAGCAGAAAATGGCGACCGATTCTTGAAGTAAGGTTTGCATGTCCACTATCTATAAATCAGTTGATGTTCTGGTCGTCGGCGCAGGTCTGTCGGGCATTGGTGGTGCTTGCCAGCTGCGGCGTCATTCGCCCGATAAGAGCTTTGCCATTTTTGAGGCGCGTTCGGCCAGCGGCGGCACATGGGATTTGTTTCGCTATCCCGGCATTCGATCCGACAGCGATATGTTCACCTATGCTTACGGGTTTAAGCCATGGACAGACAAATCATCAATTGCTGATGGCCATAAAATCTTGTCCTACATTCGAGAAGCGGCGCAAGACTATGATATTGAACGCCATATTCACTATCGTCACAAAGTCATATCCGCCGTCTGGTCATCGGCAGATAAACATTGGGTGGTGAGCGCGTTGAAAACTGATACCGATGAGACGGTCGTCATATCGTGCAAATTCATTTTTAACTGCTCCGGCTATTATGATTATGACGAAGCCTACTGGCCTGATTTCGCTGGAGCCGATAAATTTGCAGGCCGTCTCATACATGCCCAGCATTGGCCGGAAGATTTAGACTATGCGGGTAAGCGGGTTATTGTTATCGGCAGCGGAGCAACGGCTGTGACATTAGTGCCGAGCATGGCCAAAAAGACTTCTCATATGGTCATGTTGCAGCGCTCACCGACTTATATTGCGGCGGTTCCCGAAGAGCAGCCTTTTGCCAAGAAATTGCGCCGGTTCTTGCCACCGACCTGGGTGAGCCGCCTGACGCGGTGGAAACAAGTGCTGTTTCAGATTTATTTCTACCATATATCGCGCAAAAAGCCGCGCGGAATGCGCCGGTTTTTGCTCAATGGCGTGCGCGAACAGCTCGGCCCTGACTACAATATCGAAAAACATTTCACGCCGAATTATAACCCGTGGGATCAGCGCCTGTGCGCTGCGCGCGATGGCGATTTATTCGGCGCCATAAGAGAAGGGCGGGCAGAGATTGTCACCGACCATATTGAGTGTTTCAACAAGACTGGCATCCAGCTGAAATCTGGCACACAATTGGACGCCGATATCATTGTTCTGGCAACCGGTTTGAAGCTGAAATTTGCCGGCGGGATTGACTATCAGCTCGATGGCAAGTCGATTGATTTCAAGCATCATTATGTTTACCGCGGCATGATGTTTTCCGACATTCCGAATATGGCGTTTACAGTCGGCTACACAAATTCCTCTTGGACGTTGAAAGCGGAGTTGACCGGAAAATATGTTTCCCGCCTGCTGAATCTAATGCAAAAAACTGGCAGCACCATGGTGACGCCTCGGTTGAAGGGCGATATTCAGGAAGTGCCGCTGCTTGATTTTGAGGCTGGATATGTTCTGCGCTCAAAAGACCAATTTCCCAAACAGGGTGACCGCCTGCCGTGGAAGAATGACCAAAACTACATTAAAGATTTTATTGGCTTGAGGCTGAAATCATTGAAAGATGATGAATTGGAATTTCACCAATGAGTCCCTTGTTATCAGTGTAGCCGATGATAATGATTCTATGCCTTATTGTGTTCGGCATGGCGGTTTGCTTGCATGGCTATCGCATGTTTTGGACGTTGCGCAGTTTGCCGCAAATCCATACAGGCGCATTTGACGGCGAGCTGGCGCGAGCCGGCGCTAGCTTTATGGCACGCCGCCCGTCCCGAAATGGCGCACGGCGCACGATTATTTGCTTCCCCGGATTTCAGGAAGATATGCGCTATTTTCAGGCTTTATACGCCCAAGAAGCCAGCGAACTCATCCTGCTCAATAATGCCAATTATCACTGCCCCTTTAATGCCGCGCAGGCGACCCAGCTCGACTGGCCGGACAATCCTTATAGAGTTGGAACGATTGAACATGACGGCTTTTATCTCAATCTCGCCATTGACCGACTGGCCAGCGGGCAAGAGATATACCTGCATGGTCATTCGCGCGGGGCGGCGGTTGTTTTGGAGGCGGGCCGGCAAAAGCCGCGTTGTAATAGGTCTGAGCGGCGCATAATAAGCGCATTTTTGGAAGCTCCCGTTTTGCCGCAAGCGCGTGTCGTCGGTAATGGTGCAAAGCCCCTGCCACATCTTATTATTTGCTATTTGATGCCGATTTTTTTCGGTCATATGCGTGATATCTCCCGCGAGCGGTTGGTGAAAATGCCGATGATGCAGCCAAACAACGAGCTGAAAACCCGCTTATGTCTGTCGATTTTCACCACCCCCCGCAATTATGCGGTCTGTGTGACGAATTTCCGCTCAATTGTCAGATGGCAGCGCGAGACGGGCTTTGACGCTTATGAAAATTTTACCACTATAAATGTAATTATCGGCGCGCGTGATAACGTATTGAGCCGGCAAAGCATGTTGGCTAGCGCCCATGCCGGACAGGCTCTTAATGACGGCGTGTCGATAATCCAGACCAGCAACACTAATCATTTTATAAGCCTCGAAAAGCCACAAGATATTTTGGGGCTTTTGTAGGATTACGCGCTGTGAGGATTAGATTTTGATGTTGAATCACACACCGTTGAAACGAGCCGTTGGGACAGACTCACCCTACACGCAAACAGCGGCACTTTAAGGGTATAGGGCGAAATCGGGCTACCTACTAGCCTCAAGTCAGTCATCGCAATTCCAATAGTTGAAGAAACCTTATGGCTTGTACCAGATGGCAAATTACAAGGCGCATTCCTGCAGGGTTTCAGTCCACCGTGTTTTCATTGTCAGCCTCGAGACTATTTATATTGAACGGTTTCGCTAAAGCCTCTTCAACTGGGGCGGTTTCCAGGTTCGCTCAATCATTGCTTTCTCGGGGCCATATACTCTCAATGTAACTCGAGTGAAAGACTCACCCGCCGGCAACCAGTTGCCGACCATTCCCTCAGGAGGCTTGCCACCGATCAGAATCCGCAAGCTGCCATCGTCTTCGTAGATCAAGTCCTTTGAGTTACCGCTGATGGCATAGCGGTCATAGTCATTGAGCATCAGGTTGGCGTTCCGGTCGTAAACTGTGAGTGACCAGAAATATTTTGCTGGCGGAGCCTGTCCCGAGGGAAAGCGGAGTTCGTAAGTATGCTCGCTGGTAATGCTGTCGCCGTTCTGGTCTTTATCCCTAGCCATATACATGGCTTCTTCTGCATCATTGGCGACGATGCCCCGCATCGACTGAATGGTTCCGCGAATATAAAAATTACCGTGAAGGCCGGAGCGCCCGAAGCCCACCGGTGGCACACCCCAACCGTTGACCTTTTTTTCTTCCGGGGTGGCATGGGCGCGCATAATCATGATGCCATCGAATACTGCTTTGGCTAAGCCGGCTTGCTCATTGTCCTCAGCCTGGGATACATCCTGGCCTGGCCCAATATGTAACTCGGCCCAATCTTTCAAATAGCGCTGATCTCGCGCCGGTATACCATTGACGGTCATCGCGCGATTGACGTTATTCCAGAAAGATATGGGGTCAGACATCACCATTTTTCTAATGTAACTAACTACATTGGTTTCAAGTAGCACTTCACTCAGATCGCCGACATCGGGAACAGGCGGGTGTGCAGGCCTGGGTGGATTTTCTTTACCCCAGTCACTCAACCCTACAATCTGCATTTTTGACTGGATTGCCGCTACTTCTGCCTGATCACTTGGGTCGTTGAAGTCAGCATAAATTCTAGCCATGGCATAAAACCAGGGCGTCGGATTATGGGCTACAAACTGCACATTTTCAGGTAAGTCTCCCTGCCAATTCGGCGGCACGATGGCGTAGTTTCCGCCACCATTGCCGTGGAGGCGCTTGCTGATATAAGCAAAGTTGTCTGAATCAAAACCTGCCAGCTCAATCGCAAAATATCGATTACCCGGAATCTCCGGTACCGTAATAATGATCGGCTGCTCTTTGGCGTATAACCATGCTGGTGAGTAGAGCGTATCGGCATTCGGGGCGCCGCCATCGCGATAATTTTTGGGATCGACAAACGTCGCATGCCAAAACTTGTTAACCGCGTCCACCGGCACTTCCTGACCTTCCGGCGCTTCAGGCTGACTCCACTTGTAGCGAAGCACTGTGTTCAAATAATAGGGAAACGCGTAAACCAGTGCGTCCACACCTTTGGCGTAGGCATATTGTTCACGCCAGTCTTTATTGAAGTTGAGCTGCCAGTAAATGCCGCCAGCTGCGCCTAAGGCCACTACCAGAGCAATCAGAACCTTTATCAATCTTGATTTCATTTTTCTCTAATCCGATTAAAAAAGAAATTACCATCGCTGTGACCGGAAGCAAAGTTAAGGTCATTTTCAGCCAAATTCTGACATTCCGGTGATCATGCTTGGAAACTGTCTATTATCATATTTCTCACTACGATATTGGTTCGGGCTTAAGCCGTTCCAACGCTTGAAAGCGCGCCTGAAATTTGCCGTTTCCTCATAGCCCAAAAGATAAGCCACCTCAGCGACAGTAAGATCGGTTTGGACCAAATATTCGCACGCCAGAAGATTTCTGATTTCATCCAAAGTGCGGTTAAAATTGGTCGCCTCCGCCTCTAAGCGCCGCCGCAGTGTGCGCTCGCTTATGCCCAATCGGTTGGCGACCTCTCCAATCTTCAAAAAAGACCCGGCCGATTGGATTAGCAGGACACGCACAGCAGCGGTGATTTTTTCCGCACTATCTAAGCTGCTCAATAATTCCGCGCATTGTTGTTTAAAGACGATATATTCACAGGGATTTGCGGTTTTAATTGGCATGTCAAGAAATTGTGCCGGAACACGAATTTGGTTGAAATCACGATTAAAGGCAATTTTTGCTGGGAAAATATCGATGTAAAGACCGGCATGGGGCGGCTCGGGATAAGCAAACTCAATTTCGACTTTTTCCATCGGGTTTTTGCGAGGCATGCGATTTGTGTTTACCGGGCCACGCAAGATTTTGCTGATTGAGGCGAGTTGCGAAAAACTTAATTCGGTCATCATTTGTAATTGTTTTGCGCTCAATCCATCACAATTCATCCGCAATATAAGGTCATTATCCTGTTCTAGAACCTCCCAGGGTGGAGCGGGAAGTATCTTTCCATAGCGTTCCAACAAAAAAATAGCGTCTCTCTGTGTGGCGCAGGTCATCAGCGCAAAGCCGAATGTGCCATAGCTTTCAATACTGATTTCCTTACCGATACGCATGGCAAGGGCCATATCTCCTGAAAGCTCCTGGGCTGCCTCCAGCAAATACAGGATATCCAATCCCGAAGGTTTTTTATCGGCACTGACTGACAGGCATGCACTGACTGAAAGGCCTTTTTTGCGTGCTTTGTTGAGCAATTTCTCGGGGCTAACGTCAGCTTTTTCCATGCAGGACAAAAGCCGTTGGTAAATATCATATTGAAGTTTGCGTCTCTTCATAATTCCCTCGACAGGAAGCCCTTAATTTTCCTTATCAGAATTATCATCAATACTGCCCCGTATTTGACCATATCATTTTCGGCCAAACCGGCATGCTGGCCGAAAATGATATGCCGGCCAATTAGCCTATTAGGTTACTTTATTGTCATGAGACGGGGTGAAAGCCATGATAACGAAAAATTTTAAACGAATGTCAAAAAAAATTTTTGCTCTGCTTATTCCTGCCCTTACTGCGGCGCTTCTACTGTATTTTTTCTATGATGCGCCCCGCCCGCATAATCCGAAAATTTTCGCACCGCCTCTAAAAACCCAGTGGAAACCTGAAGGCGCGCGCGCGGCCGGTAATTTTGACCATAATATTATCCCCAGGCCCGAAACGTTCAGCGCCATTCATGTCGGCACGGCCAATTCAGACAGTGTTTGGGTCGCTGCAGCGCCAATATTTGAACTGGATTGGGTTGCCGAGCCATCTTATTTTATCGGTAATGGGCCGGTTCTCGACAATCAGGGAAATCTGTATTTCAACCCGCGCTTCTATCACGGACCGCGCGTTGCCATGGTGTCATTGGACGCACAAACCGGCAAGCGTCGCTGGGCTCTGCCCGCCAATAGCGACAATGAAACGCCGAGCGCCGCGTTTATCTTGAACGACCCCGACAATCCGGGAACGCAGATTATCTATATGGCCAGCTATACGCGCGCGCTGGCGGTTCGCCCTGATGGCTCTATTTTATGGCAAACCCCGACCGGGCTTGAATTGCCGCCCAGAGAATCGGGTCAAGCCGCTAGCAAATCCCTGCATAGTTTCAATTACCATCCGCCAAGCGATTCGCTAGTGAGCATATCAAAGGGAGGAGAATTATTTGCCTTTGACCGTAAGAGTGGAAAAATGCTGAAAGCGCGCGGCGCCCTACCGGGCTCTCCGGCCATTAGCGGCACTGGCACAAAGGTTCCGGATTTTATCGTAAAAAAAGTTGACCCGCTCATGGATGCCGCTTTTGGCAAAACGCAAGCGGGTCTGGGCATTTTCTCATCTGCTGTGACATATATTTTTGGCGGCGGCCTGCGCGATGTTCGATTAAGGCAACAGGCTCTACGATGACCGAGTTCCGGTTCTGGGCTA
>Ga0213864_10000940_pt1 | contig 13264 bp, 6 predicted proteins | sample PICome_5_FD_160078 | JGI IMG/M metagenome (GOLD analysis project Ga0213864, IMG submission 160078) | Coastal seawater microbial communities near Pivers Island, North Carolina, United States - PICO247 | ecosystem: Environmental > Aquatic > Marine > Coastal | place: USA: North Carolina | collected... | reverse complement strand
TACCTCAGGCAACGTCGGGATAGGAACTACTTCGCCTAGTGCGAAGTTAGATGTTAGTGGTTTCCAAAGAAACACATTAGGTGCTGTTTTTCAAGGCTCAAGTAATTTATCAAGTGGTGCAGGCTTAGAGGTTGGTTACAATTCTGGTGGTTCTTATAGCTTTATGCAAAGTTATGATAGAACTAACTCTGCTTACAAAGGTATAAGAATTATTGGTAGTCAGATTGATTTTGATATTGCTAATAGTGTCAAAGCAACTATAGACAGCTCAGGCAACGTAGGCATAGGCACTACTTCGCCAAGCACAAAAACACATATAGTAGGAAGTAGTGTAAGCGGCACAAGTTATGACTCTAACGACATGCTAACTTTAGAGAATAATAGTTTTAGTGCATTAAATATTGTTGCATCACCAACTACTGCTAGTACCCTTATTTTTAGTGATGATACAAGAGCAGTTGGTTACATTCAGTATAACCATAGTGGTAATTACATGCGATTCAATTCTAATGGTTCTGAACGCATGCGTATCCACGATAATGGTGCTGTAACCCTTAACAATTCTTCAACACTTGATAGTGCTGTAAAATTTCAAGTAACTGGTTCAAGTTCAGGAGTAACATCTTTTAGCAGCTATGCCGATGAAATTATTTTTGAACATAACACACATACTGGTATTACTTTAGCAACTCCTAATACTCAGAGAGGAACACTAGCTTTTGCTGACCCAGAACAAAGTGCAGCAGCTTGGATTCAATACGACCATGCTTCTGATGATATGAACTTTAGGGCTGGTAATGCTGAACGCATGCGTATCGATAGCTCAGGCAACGTAGGTATCGGTACAAGTTCACCAGCAAGTAAGTTACACATTGAAAACACTGGCTCATCTACAGTAAATGCTATCACGTTAGACTGGGAGCATTTATCAACAACAACAGACATTGAGCAGAGGATTCAATGGAGATTTGGTGATGATGCTTCAGCAGATACATTTTTAAATGCAGGTTATATTGGGGTTGGTAAACAAAGTGCTTGGCAGAGTTCGGGTAATAGAGATTCTTATTTAGCTTTTGGTGTTACAAACGATAATACACAAGCAGAAGCCATGAGAATAGACAGCTCAGGAAATGTCGGCATAGGAACTACTTCGCCTAATAATTATAGTGCAAACCATAAGAGCATTACTTTAAATGCAGCAGCAACACCACTAATAGACCTTGAAATAAATGGTACTCGAACAGGTTCGTTTATTGCTGATACGACTAAAGTAGATATTAATGCAGTAACAAATGTTCCTTTACGTTTTCTAACAAATGATAATGAAAAAGCCAGAATAGACAGCTCAGGCAACTTATTGGTTGGTACTACTGCTACTTCAGTATCAGGAGATGGTGCAAGACTAATGGCAGACGGACAAGCACGTTTTGCTAAAGCTAGTGATGCACCTTTACTTTTAAACAGAAATACAAGTGATGGTGATATAGCAATATTTAGAAAAGACAATACCAATGTAGGTAGTATTGGTACTGGAGCTGGTGTTTTAGGTATCGGACAAGGCACTGGTAATTTAGGATTTTTCAACGCAACTGTTGTTCCTATGAGCAATGTAAGTGGCGGTGCTTCTAATGGACTTGTTGATTTAGGCACAGGCAATAGAAAATTCAAAGACCTTTACCTCGGTGGTGGTCTTAAACTTTATACAGGTTCTAGTAATTATGGTCAAATTATTGCCAATTCAGAAGGTTTAAATTTAGATACTGTTGCCAGTAGGCATTTGATATTTAAAAAGCAAGGCACTGAAACTATGCGAATAGATACCTCAGGCAACGTTGGTATAGGAATTAGTTCGCCTACTGTAGCTTTAGATGTTGCAGGTTCTATTAAAGCTACAGGAGGAATTACTACCAGTACTTTAAGCCCTAATAATGGTGGTTATAATATTACCTATAGTGAAGGTGGTGGTTTTTATCCAAATATTTCACTTACTGATAGTTCAGGCACTAGTCAACGCACACAAATAAGGCATATTAATGGTACAGGGACTATAGAAACATTAAATGGTTTTAGCACTAGTGGTACTTTAACGATAAGAGGTGCTAGTGAGTTTGCTAGGTTTGATAGTTCAGGCAACTTAATGGTTGGTAAGACTACTATAGGTTCTCAGTATCATGGTGGTGAAATTAGAGCAACAGGACAAGTCGTTTCGGTAGTAGATGGCAATTGGGCTGGTCTGTTCAATCGTGAAACTAGCGATGGTGAGCTTATAAGACTTAAAAAAGACGATGTGACAGTAGGTACTATCTCAGTCACAGGTTCAGCCACAGCTTACAACACTTCATCCGATGCTAGACTAAAAGACATCACAGGTTCTGCCAGAGGTTTAGAAGTTATTAACGAACTTAATCCAGTTGCTTACGACTGGAAAGCAGATGGCAAGTCTGATGAAGGCTTGATTGCTCAAGAGGTTAAAGAGCTAGTACCAAATGCAGTGTCAGGCTCTGAAGAAGATATGTACCAAATGGATTACTCTAAGTTAGTAGTACATCTAGTTAAAGGTATGCAAGAACAACAACAACAAATCGAGTCACTGAAGAGTGAAATAAAGCTATTTAAAGGAGGAAATTAAAATGGCTATATCATATACTTGGGATGTATCAAATGTTGATACTTATCCTTCACACACAGACGGTAGTTCAAACACTGAGTCTGATGTAATTTATAATGTGCATTGGAGACTTAAAGGGTCTGACGATGCTAACAACGATGCTGATGGCAACCCGCAAACTGCTGAAGTTTATGGAAGTCAGTCATTAGATGTTTCAGATTTATCAAGCTTCACAGCTTTTGACAGTGTGAGCTTATCAGATGTTCAAGGCTGGGTCGAAGCAGCTCTAGGGTCTGACGAAGTGACAGCACTCAAAGCTGGTATTGATGCTCAGATAGCTGAGAAGATTACACCAAGTTCAGTAAATAGAACTATTAGCTAAAACATGGAAGTCTCTAGCTTAATGTTTTGGAATATCTTTATAACTCTGGTCTTAGCTCCAGTGCTTTATAGCATTCGACAGAACGGGTCAGAGTTAAAAAGATTGGATATATTATTAAATAAAACCAGAGAAGAAGTAGCAACTAACTATGTTTTAAAGGTTGATAACAAAGATATTATGAAGTCTGTTATGGAAAGGTTTGACAAATTAGAAGAAAAGATTGACAAATTGATGGAAAAATAGTAAAATATAGATGAAGAGTAGGAAAACTAAAAAGACTAAGAAACTTCCTGTTTCGACCTTAGTCATCTCTATATCTACTAGACCTTCAAAGATTGTAAAGACTTTACAGAGTAGGAAAAAGAACAATGGCAAGAAAAAGAAATAAAAACAAAAGAGCAAGAACAGTATCTGAACGACAAGACTATCGTCAAGGTGGTATGGTAAAAAATATTGTAGATAATATTAGAAAAGGATTAGCTGTCGGAGGAGGTCTGAACTTTAATGGGCCTAGTAAAGGTGAGCCGGGTGAACCAACTCCAGAACCTACAACTGGACCAGTTCCTTCACCAGAGCCAACTCCAGAGCCAACTCCGGAACCAACACCAGAGCCAACACCAGAGCCAACATCAGAACCAGTTCCTGCTTTAGACCCTACTGAAAGACAAGAAAGAATTAGTAGGTCTGCTGCAGAAGTAGAAGCTAGAGCTAAAGGAGAAGTACCAGAAGCAGCTGTTATACCAGAAGCTGTTATGGCTGGAGAAGGAGTAAGGGCTCAAGCTGTAGGTAAAATGGCAACAGCTCCACAAGTAGGAGCCACTAAAGCAGGTCAAATATTAGATGAAGAAGTTGAAAGAGCTCAAGCAGCTCAAGTAACTTCTACAGAACAAGTTTCACCAGCTGAAATGGAAGCAGCTAAAGTTACAGAAGCTCCTGAAGTAGAAGCAGCTGAACGGGATGTTACTAGAGAAATTGAAGATACAGATGTTGAAAGAGTAGCTCCTATTGATGCAGCTAAAGTTGAAATACAAGAAGGTGCTTTAGCTCAAAGAGTTACAGGTGCTATTAGCCCAGAAGCTAAAGCTGAAGCAGCTATTAATGCTGGTACTAGTTTAGCTAGAGTTACTAGAGCTAAGAAACAATTAAGAAATGCTGGTTTATCTGAAGAAGATATAACAGAGCTTGGTAATGACCCTGAAGCTTTAGAAACAAGACTAACAGATTTTACTGAAGAGCAGAGAGGTATTATTGAAGGATTACCTGAAGAAGCTTTAGTATCTAATCAACTTGATAGTTTATTATCAGGTATTGAAGAAGGCGAAATACCAGCATGGGCTCGTCCAGCAGTAGCTAGTGTTGAACAAATGTTAGCTCAAAGAGGCATGACAGCTTCTACAGTTGGAAGAGATGCTTTGATAAATGCTATTATTCAATCATCAATACCTTTAGCTCAAGCCAATGCTCAAGCTGTCCAACAGTCTGTTTCACAACAACGAAGTATAGAAGCTCAAGTAGCTGAAGCAAATGCTCAAAGAAGACAACAAGTAGCTTTATCAAATGCTGATAAAGTATTTAATTTAAACATGGCTCAATTTAATGCTGACCAACAAACCGAGTTATCTAATAGTAAATTTTTACAGACTGTCAGTTTAACTGAAGCTAACAACAGACAGCAAGGCATTATACAAGATGCTGTTTTAATGTCACAAGCTAATTTAGCTGAAGCTAATTTAAATCAACAAGCTCAAATAAATAATGCTAAAAACTTTTTAAGTATGGATTTAGCTAACTTAAATAATGAACAACAAGCTTATATGTTAGAGGCTCAACAAGAACAGCAAAGAATGTTGAGTAATCAAGCTTCTGAAAATGCAGCAGCTCAATTTAATGCAGCATCTGAAAATCAGATAAATCAATTTATGGCTAACTTAAATACTCAAGTAAGTCAGTATAATGCTACACAACAAACAGCAGTTTCACAATTTAATGCTACTCAAGAAAACGCAGCAGCAGCTAGAGAAGCAGCTCGTGATGCAGATGTTGAAAAATTTAATGCTCAATTAGTTAATCAAGTCAACCAATATAATGCTTCTTTAGATTTTAATAGAAATCAATGGAACGCACAGAATGCAGCAGCTGTTGAGGCTTCTAATGTTCAATGGCGAAGACAAGTAAACACAGCTAATACTGCAGCACAAAACCAGATTAATATGCAGAATGCTATGAATGCATTTAATTTATCTTCACAATCTATTGCTTTCTTATGGCAAGAGTTAAGAGACGAAGCTGACTTTACCTTTAGAGGAGTTCAAAGCGAAGAAGATAGAAAAGCTCAAATCATTGCAACTGCTTTAGCTAACGAAGGTAAAGCTGGTGAAAAATATGATGACTACTTAGATTCTTTATTAAGTTCAGTAGGTGAATCATATAAGAGTGGTTTATACTATGGTTATAGTGGAGGCAGTGCTGGTGGCGGCTCTGGTGGTGGCTACGGTGGTGGTAATTTTAAATAAGGAGAAAAAATGGGATTCTTAAGAAAGATAGGAAGAAAAGTTAAAAAGGGAGTAAAGAAATTATTCTCAACAAAACTTGGCAGAATAGCAGGTAGTATTGGTTTATATCTTGTCATGGGTGCTGCTGCTAAAAGTTTATCAGGATGGGCACAGAGTACCTTTGGTCAAGCAGCTGCTCAAACTGGGACACAAGCAGCTACAGAAGCTGCAGTTCAAGCTGGTACAGAAGCTGCAGTTCAAGATGGTACAGCTGTAGTGTCAAGAGATATAGCTGGTAAAGTAATGAATGCATCTACTAATTCTGAAGCAGCTAATATTACTTTTAATCAAATAGACAATCTCGTAAAAGAGGGAAGTTCTGATTTAATTATGAAGAATAATGTAACAGATGCAGTTAGTGATATAAGTAAGCAAATTTTAGACCCAATCAGTACTAAAGACTTATTAGGAACAGGTAAACAAGAAACAAGAATATTTTCTGATTTAACTTTTGGAGAAAAAATGAAGCAAGTAGGAGCAGATACTGTACAGTTTGCTAAAGAAACTTTTATACCTGAAGATACAGGAGATTTTATTAGTACAGCTGCAAGGAGTGCTTTAGAATATTCACTACAAGAAGAACCTGAAGAGCCTTTTATTTCTGCAGGAGTTGCTCCACGACCTCAAACACAACCGGCCCAATCAGCTTATATCGCTGATGTAGGTCAACAATACATGGCAGCTAACAATACAACAAAGCTACCAGATTTTAATCAAATAATGCAACAGAACATGTATGGTACAGGAACACCTCAATACTTCCAACAACTGTATCAACCTGAAATGTTACCACTACCACAAGCATAAGGAATAATTATGGCAATATCAGAAAAAGCAATTAAATTTTTAGAAGACGGAATCAGCAGAGGTAAATCTATTCCCGGTCAAAGTCTAACTAACTCACCTTCTGAACCTTATCCATGGGAAAGCCCTCCAGAACTTGTTGAGCCTCGTCAAGCAATGTATGAAGTATTTGATGCTCTTACTCAACCAGAAGCCACAGCAAATCTTTTAATATCTTTGAACAAAGGAGTAGGGGTAATAGACCTTGCTTCTATTGTTTTGTATGCTGGTTTTATTGAAGGTAAATGGACTCCTGATTTAATGGTTTTACTAATGGAGCCTACTATGTACATGATAATGGCTTTAGCAGAAAAAGCTGAGATATCTTACAATCTTGATGCTGGTGAAGACGAGGAAGGCATTGAAATGTCTGGGGAAGAACAACTCAACAGAGCTCAAAGTTCTTTAGATATTTTAAAGAAAGAAGCTAAAACAAAAGTTAGTGATGCTGCAGTTCCTAAAGATGTTAGAGAAATGATAGCTGATGTAGAACTAGAGCCAAGTTTATTAGCAAGAGTTCAAAAAGAATCACAACCTAGAGAAAGTCTATTAGAAAAAGGAGAAGAATAATGGCAAACGATTTTAAAAGTTTATTAGGTCGAAAAGATGTAAGCTACTTAGATTTAGCTCGTGGTGCTTTTGGACAATCTAAAAAACAAAGGAAAAGAAATAGACTAGGTATGGCTGGTTTGTTTTTAATGGATTTATGGGAAGCTAATAAACTATCTAAGGTTAATAAAAACTTAGAAGCCTTAGAAGACCAAAAAGTTTTTGAACAAGCTGGGGTACAGAAAAGATGGGATGCTTATTCTAAATTAGTTGAAGATGAAAAAGCTTTCAAAAAAGATAGTAATTATTTTTACAGTCAAGCTGAGGCTGAATTTAATAGATTAAATCCTGAATATGACATGACACTACAGTCTCAAAGAGATGCTAGAAAACAAGAAGTAGCAGACTATCAAAAACGTTTAGAAGAAATACATCGAGAAAAAATTAACACAGGTAATATTGACCTTAAAATGACTCAAGAACAATTTATGAAGCCTTTCAATGATTATTATAAATCTAGAAAAGAAGATGTTATGGACCCTCGTAATAGAAGTGCAGTTCATCAAGTGCTTGGAGTTTTTGGTTTAGGTAATAAACGTAGAGCTGAGTTAGATGAAAAGATTAAAACAGAAAAAGCTTTCTTAGATAAAAGAAAGAATGATTTGGGTTATCTAATTAATCCTGATGAGATTTCAGGTAAAGCAAGTATAGAAGTCTATAGAGACCCTTCAATGTTTACCCTAACTAATAACGAAGCTAAGCTTAGAGTTATTCAGGGCATTAAAGACCCTATCCAACAACAACAAGTTTTACGTTCAATTACAGAAGAAAACATTAGTTCAACTGCTTTAGAGAATAAAATTATTAGCCAATCTATTAATTTTAATCCAGAGATAGCCAAAGCTAAACAAGCTGGTGAAACTTTTGATGCTTTATACTTACAAAGAGAAGAACGTAAAGCTATCCCAAAGTCAGGTGATGATTTAATAAGCTATAGAATACAAAGACAAGATTACATTGATTCTCAAACTGGTATGGGTGATGAAACATCTAGACAGATTAGAAAGATTATCTATAGTATAGACCAAGCACAAAAAACAGACCAAGCTCCAGAAGTTATAGCTGGTTTACAAAATCAACTTAATAGTTTTACTACTGATAAGGTCAGAGAAAACTTTATAACAACAATTATTGGTTCTTTATCTGACCCACTTGTTGAAGGTAAAGTAAATTCTATGATAGAAGACGACACAAATGAGATAAACTCTGAAGCAGACTATGTTGAAAGTTTATTGAATAGAATGTATGACACTTACTTATCTATAAAATAGTATGATACAAATTCAAAACCTGTACAATCTTCTCAATGAAGAGCAAAAGAAAAACTTTAATAGAACTGTTTTAGGTGCAGGTAGTGATGTTGTTAGAGAAACTATAGAACTCTCCAGACTTGTCACTAATCCTGACCAACAGGAGATAGACGAAACAGAAAAGTATCTCCAAAATCTTTACAGAGCTTTTGCTGGTGTTGAAAATGTTGAGATGGTTAAAAGAGGCGAAAGAGAAGTCGCTGCTATTAAAGAACCTGAGTCAGGAGCTTTAGAGTTTACCAGAGACATCGGAGCCTTTGTTGGTTCTATGGTTGGAGTTGGTAAAGCTGCTAAGCCCTTACAGGCTTTAGGAGCCATTAAAAAAGCTGAAAAGGTTGCTCCTATTACTACTAAGGTTGCCCAAACAGTTGCCACAGGTGAAGTTGCTGCTCAACTATCTATCAATCCTTACGAAGAAACTTTAGCTGGAGTTATCGGTTCTATGATTAAAGAGAACGATGGCTTAGAAGGCGACATCAAAAAGTATTTACTAGACCCTTTAACTTCTAGCCAAGAAAAAACAGAACTTGAAAACAGATTAGCTTTACTAGGTGAAGGCCTAGGTTTAACAGGTGCTGTTGCTTTAACTGGTAAAGCTTTAAAAGCCTCAGCAACTCCTTTATTAGAAACTCTTAAAAAGATTAAAGGTAAAGGCGAGAAAGCAACTACTGACTTTATTGATACTATGTCTGGTTATAAAAAACTAGATACTCAACAGAAAAAAGTAGCTTTATCTAAAAGAAAAAAAGATATCGCTGAGGGAAAGGTAGTAGGCGAAGGGGATGTTAAAGCTTTAGATTCTAAACTAGACCAACCTATTAATTTACAATTTAGTCAAAATTCTTTACTAAGAGGTCTTAATGATTTTGCTCGTAGAGCTTTTACACCTCAAGGTGGTAGAACTGAGTTAATGCATGAAAAGTTTCTTAAGACTGAAAACACTAAAGAGAAATGGAATGCTACTATTAATCATATTGCCGGTAATTTAAATAGAGCTATTGATGAGGTTGTTTCTAAGACAGGTCGAAATAAAGAAGGCTTACTAGAACAAATAAACAAAGTTGCGTTTAGTGATTATAAAAATATTAAAACTGCTAAAGCTAGACAAGCTATGTTTGATTCTAGTTTAAAATCTTTACCTAAAGAAATACAACCTTTTGTTCGACAAATGAGAGAAACTCAAGATGAGTTAAGTCGTCTAATGACAAAAACAGATTATCTAACAGACGAGCAAAAAAAATTATACCAAGATAACTTAGGTAGTTATGTCAGAAAGTCCTACAGGCTTTACAATCAACCGGGTTACAAGCCAGATAAAAGTGTTGCTAAAGATGCTAAAGAATATCTTAAAAGTGAAATAAGAAGAAACAATAGTACACTAACAGACGATGAAGTTATTTTAAGAGCTGAAGCACAGTACAACGACATTATAGGTAATAGAAAAGATGTCCAAAACTTTAATAGTAGTTTAGAAAGATTTGATAAAATTAGAAGAGAAATTTTTCAAGGTCGAAAAGATATTCCAACTCCTATTAGAAACCTACTAGGTGAGATAGATAATCCTGTTGAAAAATTTATTCATTCAACAACGAAGTTATCATCTGCTGTTGAGGATTTAAAGTTCCACAAAGACATATTTAATGATGGTAAAGATATTTATTTTTATAGCAACAAAACAGGAATCTTTAATAAACAAATACCTCAAGGCTTTGGTCAGTTATCAGGACAATACACTACTCCAGAACTTCAAAGATATTTTACTGTTGGTAAAAAATTACCATTTACTGAAGCAGATAACTGGGGAGGAGTTTTATGGAGAAACTTAACTTTATTAAAAGGTATTTCTCAATCTGCTAAAACTGTGTGGTCTCATGCTACTCATGTTAAAAACATAGCTGGTGGTTTTCAAATGTCAATAGCTAATGGTACTAATCCGTTAGACCCTAAAAGAGTATCAGAAACACTAAATGTTTTACGAGCTAAAACAAAACCCGGAGAAGTTCAAGAGTTTTATGAAGAACTATCAGGTCGAGGGATTCTTAACAAAGGTGTTGTTGCTGGCGACTTAAGAGGTTTAGTTAGTGATTTAGAAGGTGTAGCACCAAATAATGTTTTACTTAAAATATTAAATAGTGGTATTAATAAAAAAGCACAAAATCTTTATATCGCTGAAGATGATTTCTTTAAAATTAATATGTACCTTGGCGAACAACAATATCTTAAAAGATTAAATGATGCTTTACCAGCCGGGCAAAGACTTAGTGATGAAGCTTTAAAAGATGAAGCAGCTCGTACTGTTAGAGATGTTTTACCTAATTACGACTTAGTTCCTGAGTTACTAAAAGACTTAAGAAGAACTCCTATCTTTGGTCGTTTCTTTTCATTCATGGCTGAGTCAGTTAGAATCTCTGTCAATAGTTTAACTAGAGGTGTTAGAGAAGTTAATCAAGGTAAACAATTAATAGGTGCTGGTAATAGTAAAGCTGGTGGTATTCAATTAGAAAGAGGTTTAAGAAGATTGTCTTCTTTTACTGCAGTTGCTGGTGGAGGTGCATTAGCACTAGAAAAAGGTTCACAAGGTTTATCAGGTTTAAGTCAAGAAGAAGTTGAAGCAGCTAAGAAGTTTTTACCAGACTACATGCAAAATTCTAGAATCTTTGTAACAGTTACACCAGAAGGTGAACCAGCTATCGGTAATATTAGTTCGTGGGATGCTTATGATTTTCCTAAAAAACCTTTACAAGTTCTTGTTAATAGAGCATTGTCTGATGAAAAATATACTGAAGAAAGTTTTATAAAAGATGTCTTAAATACTACAGTTAATGAAATGGTGTCACCTTTCTTAGGTGAGTCTATTATTCAAGAACAATTAAGTAATTATATTATTAGAGGTGGTAGAACTTTAGAAGGCGAGTTTATGGTCAATCCTTACGATAGAACTCAAAGGTTTGAAGAGGGTGAAACATATAGTGAAGGCTTAATGAATAATATTCCTATTTTATTAAGCAACATAGTTAAGTCTATTGAACCCGGCACAGTATCTTCTATTTCAAGATATGCTGACACATGGGATAAAGAAGAAACTAAATTTAATCAAGACATCTACAAAGAAGAATCATTAATCAAATTCTTAACAGGCTTTGGAGTACAGCCTTTAAATAAAGAGTACTTAGAAAATGTTTACTCTTTTAAAGTTAGTGACTTTGCTAAAAAGAAAAGCATGAGAAGAAACAATCTTTACAGAGCTATTGAGCCTGAGATGAAAGCTGAAGATTTTATTAATCAGTACTTAGACCAGAATCAAAAATACTATCGAGAGTTTTCAAAACTACATAGACTAACGGAGGCAGCCGAAATGTTTGACTTACCTATTTTTGACCTTATTCAAGACTCTGGTTTTAACAGACAAGACTTAGCAACCTTTATAGGAAAAAGAAGGAACTTCCAACCTTTAGGTTTGACAGAAAATTTACAATTACAAATATTAGAAAACTCAAAAAGCTTTGACGAGTTCTACGACATCGTTAGTGACATCAATGAAATAGATAGACAACTCAGCAATCTGCCTGTTCTTATTGATGATGAGATATACAAGGTTATGGAAGAAGAAGAGTCACAACCTGAGCAAGTTTTTGAAAGGCTACAAAAGACTGCTGGAGGTATTGTTCGAGGACCAGATGTACCTTTTACAAAAGAGAACCCAGCAGACCGTATCAATCCTTTGACTGGTGAGCCCTATCAAGAACAGATGAATAGACTAGGTTTTGCTATTGGTGGGATAGCTAGTAAGTTAGTAAGAAGACTTACTAAAGCAGGTTTTGATACTGATAAACCTTTATACCATGGTTCAGAAAATGTATTTGATGAATTTGACCCTACTAAAATAGGACAAAAAGACAAAGGTTTTTATGGTAAAGGATTTTATTTTACACCAATTAAAAGGGAAGCTGAATTGTATGGTCCTAATGTTGAAGAATATTTTGTAAGAGGTAAAATGCTAGACCTTGAAGGTGGTAGCGAATTACAAAGAGTTTTTGATAAAAAAGCTTTTGAAGAATCTCAAATGGAATATGCTTTTGATACATATAAAGAATGGGCTAGTAAGTTAGATAAAATAGATGCTTTACCTCCGGCTCAAAAATTAGCATATAAAGATTTTTTAAAAGTTGAAAAGTATTTTAAAGATAACTTAAAATTAACAAAAACTTATAAAGATGAGTACGGGAACCAACGTTATGATGCATCTATAAAAATGCCAGACTCAAGTGTTATAAAAGAAAGTGATAGTTTTGATGATGCATCAGAATTGTTTGAAAGATACCTCCGAGAGGTAGATAATACAACAGATGAGTCGGGTACTAAATATCTCTTTCCTCATTTAAAAAACGTAGAAACAAGATTGTCAATGGTAATGAGAGATTTAGATGACCTTGAATACAATGAAGGTATTGAAGACGTGGCTGAGTTTGTAGCATCTAAAGTAAAAAAAGCCGGGTTTTCTGGTATAAGAGCAGGTTCTGAAACAGTAGTTTTTGACCCAAAAAACATAATAAAAAATAGTTCAAAATTAACTGAAGAACAGATGAATAGACTAGGTTTTTCTCTCGGAGGTAAAGTAGCTTCATTTGTTGCTAAGAATATAGGACAACCAGAATCAGTAAATAAAAGTATGTTGACTCAAAAATTTGGTAAGACTTACAAAGCTGATGAGTTAGCTGAGCAAATGGAAAGACTAGCTACTACTAGAGACCCGGGAGGCTCTACTAAGTTTGTGTCCCCATCTCTAAAGGTTATGATTGAAAGAGGACCACAGAACATCAAAGGTCCCCAAGTGTTAGATTGGCTCAAAGCAAATACTAATAAGGGTATTAGACCTGACGAGGTTAAAGAGTTAGGTATTGAAAGTTATGTTAAAGAAAACCCTCAGGCTACTTTAGGTGAAGTTGTTGAGGCAGTTTCT